>Ga0315294_10009428_pt1 | contig 10728 bp, 5 predicted proteins | sample YL17G13_40_MG_FD_203626 | JGI IMG/M metagenome (GOLD analysis project Ga0315294, IMG submission 203626) | Sediment microbial communities from Yellowstone Lake, YNP, Wyoming, USA - YL17G13_40 | ecosystem: Environmental > Aquatic > Freshwater > Lake > Sediment | place: USA: Wyoming | collected... | reverse complement strand
AATTATTGGATAAAACAAGGAGAAGACTTAAATGTTCCTTCGCCTTCCATTCTTGAAGTTACGCTCCCTAATTCACCTACAAAAAAAGTCATTGATGATTCTATGTTCAACACCAGTGATATACAGGTAAACGCTTTGACCTTTACGCAATTGGCAAAGTCAGTTCAAATAAGCTTCACCCTCCAGGCAGAAAATGAAGAACTCCATATCCAAACAACAATAGCTCAACGAAATAATCTATACTAATTATGCAATGCAATAAAAAAGAAAAAGGAGTAATAAGCCTTATTGTCTTACTTGGTATTGGTTTTTTAGCTTTGGGTATGGCGTTTGCAATCTCAACAAGCACTCTCTCTGAGCTTTCTAAGAATCGCAATACTTTTTTGGGTGATAAGGCATTTTATACTGCGGATGCCGCAGCCAGGAAAGGTGCATATAATTATATAGCTAATTCTTCGTATACCGGGGGGTCTTTTGAACTTTTAAATGGTGATTCTGCAAGCAATATAATAATTACTGACCCTTGTCCATCTGAGCCCTATGTGTGTGTAGAGGGCCAAGCTGGAAATTTAATTGCAAACCGAAAAGCTATATATAAATTAACTAAATTTCCTGAAGGCTTGTCATTTAACTACGCAATTTTTTCTCAGAATAATCTCAATTTTGGAGGAAGTGCCACCGTTAACGGAAATATTTTTGCAAATGGTAATATAGATTTTCATGGTGCACATGCGTCAGTTAACGGAGATGCCTTTTCTCCAGGCACGATAGATGACTTTCCTAATATTGGAGGAGAAACAGTCGAAGGAGTAGATAGTATTCCGAAGCTTGAAATAGATCCCCAGCCTTATCGTGATGAGGCTGAAGCTGCAGGAACACTTTTTACACCAAGCGACGCTGAATCATATCTTAATAATCAAGCGAAAACTGCTGTTATTTATGTAGAAGGTAATACTCACATGGGAGGAAATAATACGAATTTAATTGGAGCTCTTGTGGTAGAAGGCTCTCTTAAGGTTAGTGGAGGTACTTATACCGCGAAAGAAGATTATCCAGCCATAATAGTTCAAGGAGATCTCGAAATAGCAGGCGGAGCTATAATTAATGGCGTCATATATGTCACGGGCTCAACATCATTTGGAGCAGGTGGCGGTACCATAAATGGAGCCATAATTTCTGTGGGCGAAATAAGCCAGGCTGATTTTACCGGGAACGCAACCATTAATTATAATCCAGACCTAATTGGGAATTGGCTGGAGTTTCCGGGCATAGACCCTGGCAGCTCTACTTCGCCACCTGTAATTATCAATTGGTGGGAAGAATAAAAAGATCTAGTGACGCGATTCTCAAAAAAAGATCAATCTTATCAAAATTCAAGCCCCGAGGAGCGGGGCTTGAATCATTATTGGGCACTAGAGGATTTGAACCTCTGACCTTCCCGCCCTTTTGGCCTTTGTGCGCGTGGCTGATTCAAACCAGCGACCCCTGCCATTGCTTGCCCTGTTAGATTTTCAATATGGACGGTGCAGGGATCGAACCTGCGACCTCTTCGACCTGCCCCGTTAAATAATTCGTGGGCGGTATAGGATTTGAACCTATGACCCCCGCAATGTGAATGCGATGCTCTACCACTGAGCTAACCGCCCATAATTTAACGGGGTGAATGAACGAAGCGCTCTACCGCTGAGCCAACCGTCCATAAAATCTAACGGAGTAAAACAGTACTCTAACCGCTGAGTTACACGCGCATAAAGGGCGGGATGCGCTAATCACTGAGCTAAGTGCCCAAGTTAAATATTTTTAGCATTTCTTTTTTTAAGTGTAAAGGGTTATAATAAAACTGACGGAAAATAATTTATTCTTTACTAAACGTGCAAGTTTTTGAGTTCCATTTCAACCCGAAAATTAAAGATGATGTCCTCTATGATAGTTTTATCTTTGAGCCAACTAATGTCTATGAAAAAAAGCTTGGAAATCTATATGCCGTCGGGCATCTTTCTAATGCCCTGCCAAGAAATTTAAAATTTCTAGACAAAATTAGCTCGTTAATTAAAAAAGAGTATTACCGCTCATACGTCAGATCTCCGGAATCTGCCCTAAAAGATGGTCTAAAGAAAGCCAATGAATATTTATCTGAAGAAGCCAAAAAAGGGGATGTCAGCTGGCTGGGCAATTTAGATTTTGCCATTATCTCCCTTAAAGACTATGTCATAAATTTCACTAAAATCAGCGATGTAAGAATTTTTCTTTTGAGAAACGGGCAGGTGATGGATATCGGGAAAAATCTGGAAATCCAGGAGATAGAACCATATCCACTAAAAGTCTTTGGCAATATAGTCTCGGGGAAATTAATCAAAGAGGACAAAATCCTGGTTTTAACCAAAGAGATTTTTGATTTTTTCTCTGCCCAGAATTTAATCCAAGAAATTGCAAACCTAGAAGTTGCTAACGAAAAAGTCTTCAAAAAATTAATTAAAATTAAAGAAAAATTTCTCTTGGAAACTTCGGGCATCTGCTTCCTGATAGACCTGAAAGAGGTAGAAGTTTCAGCTAAAGAAAGATTAGTTCTTGAGAAAAAGGTTCCCTTGTTTTCAATCTGGCCAAATTTAGTCTCGGCAGTAAAGTTATTCCTCAAAATCCCTCTTCATCTTTTGAAAAAAGTTAACATTTTTGGAAAATTTCGCTTTGGGAAAAATTTTCCAAAACCTTCTTTTAGATTCCGGCTGCCTAAAATTAAAATTCCTAAAAAGAGCGTTATTCATGATATAGATTTTCATTCCCTCAGAAGAAACTTAACTCTAGTATTAATTCTGGCTTTTATATTGCTGATTGGAATATCTTTCTCAAAATTGGAAAAGCAAAGAAATCTGGAAAGAACAGAATTGATTTTGGAAGAAGTCAGAAACAAAATGGATCTCGCTAAAAGAGCTCTGTTTTCTAATAACGATTCAGGGGCCAACAAGCTTTACCAAGAAGCTCTGAAAGAAATTTTGCCCCTGGCTAAAGATGGAGTTATCCTTGACGAAGATTTAGCAGAAGTAAAGGTTGAAATTGAAAAACAGCTTCTTTCAATAAATAAATTGGAGAAAGTTGATAATCCTGAGCTTCTTTTTAGTTTTAACGGACTTGATTTTATACCCCAGAAACAAGTTCTTTTAAAAGACGCAATTTATCTTTTTGGCCCAACCGATAATCGTGTTTATAAATTTAACATCTCGGGAAAAGTGGGAGATTTTATTCAGGCTGATCAAAAATTTAATTTAGCTGTTCCCGTTGAGAGACAAATGGTTGTATTTTATTCAAGGCCCGATGCTCTATTCCCGCTAAGAGATGGCCAATTCGGCCAGAAATCTACCCTGCAAGCCCCATATTCTGATTTTCATTTTGACAGCATGGCAGTTTATAGATCAAACCTCTATTTTTTAGATGGAAAAAAGGGAGAAGTTTTAAAATATCTATACAGGGAGGGAGAGGAAGGAATTTTTGGAGAAATCTGGCTCAACCAAGAAACAAAAAGACCAAGCGGAACAAAATCTATAGCTGTAGACGGCTCGGTCTGGGCCTTAAACAAAAACAATCAGCTTGATAAATATTCGTCTGGAAATTTAAAAGAAACTCTGGGGCTGGATATCTATCCTTTTCCCAAGGATTTCTCAAAGATTTTAACTTTTTCGTCACTGCCCTATCTTTATATCTTGGAGCCAATCCAAAATAGAATAATTATCATAGAAAAATCCGGCAAGATTATTAAACAATTCCAATCGGAAAAATTTGATAACCTGAAGGATTTCTCGGTATCAGAAGATGGAAAAACAATTTATCTACTAAACGGCGTGGAACTCTATAAAATCAACCTCTAATAATCAAATAGATATTCAAAATAAAAGGCCTCGGCTATTAGATGTCCGGGGCTTCTCTTTTTGTATTGCCGATATGCTTTCTATCTATTTGTTGGCGCTAGGATCGGGCTTATTTCTTCCCAAGGAACTTCTTGAAGACTGTCTGGCCTAGACAGTATTCCGCTTTGATCTAGTTTCCAAAAGGTGTGGCAGGAATTGCAACTATAAAAACTGATTGAACCGCAAATCACGGTTTTATCTTTACCTACGTAGACTAGAGGTGAACTACACTTCGGACAGAAATGCACAGCGACCTCCTTTTCAATGAACTATTATTCCCTTGGACAAATTGATTATAGTAATATTTTTTAAAATAAGTCAATAAAAATAAAAGCCGGGATGAAATCCCGGCTTTTAAATTCGGCTTCTCTTTCTGGTTATAATTTGGTTTCTTTCTTTTTCTTTCTTGAGTCAAGAATTATCAATAAGATTATCAAGGCAATTGGTAAAAGCAAGAGTATGCACCACTGTCGCAACCAAGCGACTATAATGGATGTTACAGCGACTATGCCAAAGATCCACCAGCCAGCTTCATCTTCTTTCTTATATCCTTTTCTCATAATATAGCGCAGAACAGTCAATATAATTAATACCAAGAGTAAGAGCCAGCAGATGTTTTTTATATTCACAATCCCGGCAACTGTTGCTAAAAAACTATTCAGGTTTATTCCTCCTTCTTCTTTCTTCGCTTCTCCTGTTTCTTCCCCGACAACTAGTCCGCAAGTTAAATCTGTAGAACAATTGCTGTCGGCGCAATCGGTAGCTCCGTCGCAATTATCATCTATTTGGTTATTGCAAACTTCGGCGATGCCGGGTTTTACTTCTGCTTTATTGTCATCACAGTCTCCGCTCTGAGTTGTGTTATAATCATCGCTGGGATTAGTTAAGCACTTGCTATCATCCGTAACTCCATAGCCATCAGCGTCAGAATCATTGTAATAAGTAGTGCACTCTGCTCCTGCGACTGCGCCTTGGCAGCCAGGATCAGCTCCGTCAACAAGACCATCGCAATCGTCATCTATTCCGTTTGTGCAGTTTTCTGCGACAGATTTTATATCTGAAACACATCCACCCCAAGCACTATTTTGGCCACAGGTTTTGGTACCTACAGAACAGGCTCCCAATTGACCGGTAGCGCAAGATTCAGTTTTTCCTGCGTCGCATTCTTTTTGAGGAGTAAGAGAAAGTTCATTACCCACAGCTTCTGCAGGAGAAGTATGAGAGACTGGCCTCCAGTAGTATGTCAGACCCGGTGCGAGACTAGTAATCATCATTAGGTGAGAAGTTACTTTAGTTGGGTCTTCAATTGTTGAGAAAGCATAGCCGTAGTTCGGAGGACCTCCAAGAGTATGCGTCGCTGTGTCATACACTACCCTGCTTGTGGCTGGCAGATTAGTTGCCCATGAAACAATAGCGCTAGTTCCAAAAACTTGTTCAACTTTTTCGTTAAAGATTACAAGCTGAACTGTACCTCCACCAGTGAAACCACCGCCACCCGCTGGAATACCTGGAATTACTTGACAAGCAGCATCAGCTCCACTGCAGTCTTCGTCTATACCATTGCCACATATTTCTGCGCCAGGTGTAGGAACTACACATTGCTGATCATTCCATGAACCAGCTTCGCTACAAGTTTGGGTTCCAATTGCACAAATGCCTGGTTGATCAGTTGGGCAAGCTCGAGTTTGTCCTGCTGTACATTCTGTAGATTGGCATTGAGCTTCTTGATTGTCAGCTGTGCCATCACAGTCATTATCTAAGGCGCTGGAACAATCCTCTACGCCAGGTATACCGGGAACGGCACTACATTCTGTGCATGATCCATCTTGTGTACAAATATACTGCCCGGTCGCTTCGCAGGCGCCTTGCCCAACAGTACAAGTTTGTCCTTTATTAGTAAAATTTTCATCAACGGTACCATCACAATTATTATCTAAGTTATCACACACTTCGTTGGCGGGTTGATAATTATTCTCGTCTGGCATCCATTGCCCCGCAGAGCATGTTTCTTGATTGCCTCCACACAACCCGTTTTGGTTTGTAGTTAATTGTGTTAAATTTTCATCAATATTGCCATCGCAATTATTATCTAAGTTGTCGCAAATTTCAGTTTCAGGATAAACGGCTCCAACGCAAGAACCCCAAGCACCTCCAGCACAAGTTTGGGTACCTTGAGTACATATACCTTGATTTGGAGTATCGCCACAGGCTCGAGAATCACCGTCAGTACATTCGCAGCCTTCGTCAACAGTTCCGTTACAATTTTCATCAGCTTGACCATCGCAAGTTTCTATACCAGAACCTTGGTATGGGTCACAAGTATCATTACCCCAAACACCAGCTGTACAAGTTTCAAATCCAGTATTGCTTGAACAAATACCTAAACCGCAAGTGGTTGGGCGTGTTAAATCTTCATCAATACTACCATCGCAATTATTATCTACGTTATCACAGGTTTCTATAGCGCCAGGATGAACAGATGCATCTGTGTCATCACAGTCAGCTGCTGTCCCGCAACTAGCGCCCTCTGCAAAATAACCATCATGATCTACGTCTGTACAAACAGGACCTTCGCTTGTACAAGTTGCCGAACAGCCGTCACCGTCAATTGTATTTCCGTCATCGCATTGTTCGCCGGGATCTACTTTACCATCGCCGCAAAAATTTGGAACAGTTATCTCAATCTGAATTGTTGCAACGTCTGATCCTTCCGCACCATTAATATTTGCGTGATACACTCTGGCAAATATAGTATAAGTTCCTGGAATTGTATAAGTATTGGAACCGCTCCAGGGCGCATCATGAATATGCTTATTACTAGAATCACAAGTTGGATTGAAAGAAACGGCGAGAAAATCCCAATTGTTGGGCGTTGAATCGCCATTTAATCCCCAATCTATTGCAACATGCTGTTGACCACAATTTCCAACATATGGAACAGCAGATGCTATACCGTCAAGATCAACAACAAAACCAGTGACTGCTGCGCTTCCTGTAATAGAATAATGTCCCCCCGCCTGAGCTATATTACTTTGACTCAAGAAACCCAGCGGGAGCAAAAGCGAATTGATCACTAATGCTGCAGTAAATAACGGAATAAGAAATTTAAGATTATTTAATTTTTTCATATTTTTTTCGATTTAATTTTTTAGATTCGACTTTTGTTGAAAATATAATTAAAAGCGCAAAAAGATAACACAAGTGCCCTTGGGATAAATAATAGCAAAGCACTTAGCGCTATTGTCCGACTTTTTTTCGCTTTAAAGGTAAACTATTTTTATTTCCCTCCCCTCCTACGGAACAGTTAGGAGGATAAATAGCTAACGTACTATTTTTGATTATAATGTAATACTATTTTTTTGTCAAGCTATTCGGGATCCATAAGTCCGCCCTCTGTCCTACCCCGCCGCGCGGGGCGGGACAACTCGTCTAGACACGAAATAAATTACTATTGCAATTTCTATTAATAAATTTTATTGATGCCTGAAATATCGCCTTTGCCCAAATCGCGTTTGATAATTTCTCCCAACCTGCCGTAGCCGTACATTGTCAAAGCCAAATCTTTTAAAGAATAAAGATCTCCCAGTAGTAACCAGTGACCGAATTCATGAGTGGCAATATTTTGTAGGTCATAACTGCTTGAATCGCCGCTCACTGACCAGGGCAAATCGGAATTGAAGACCGTATCTGTTTCCAATAATGTTTTAGTGCCTCGGCTGTACCAGTAAAATGTCACCGCAATAGCATTGGGATAGGTGGAGTCTAATGGCTCAAAAGAAACTGTGTTGAAATTATCTCGGCTCGGATTAACGGACGTTTCTAATTCAATAAATCCCGCGTCAGAAAAGCGGATATATTTTCCGTCAGTAGGATTATGATTTGTCCATTCCGTGAAAGCCGCATCAACCGCATCTCGAATTTCTTTATCTGACAGACCCTGTTTATTAGCGGGATTGATTTGGTAACTAATATCTGGCATTGCACCCAGCCAATGAATGCCGTTGTATTTGAAATCATTGACCTGATCGCCAGTAACCGAGCCACCGCCCCCGCCCTGTCCTTTGGCATGAGGATAATGAACAAACACTCCCCGCTCAACATCACTGGGTTGATTGACTTCACCAGGTTTTGCTTGGACTAAAGTAACGCCTAAAAATAATATAGCGGCTAATGAAATTAGAACAATAGTTTTTTTCATATTTTTTATTTAATTATTATTAATTATCTCAATTCCATAATAGGACATTCTTTATTTTTGGCAAGCTCTCAGAAACATGAACAGCTTAAAAGCTGTTTATAAATTTCCTCTATAAACGAAAAAACCGCCATACAATGTCCTACCTTCAAACTGGTGACCGATTAGAGAATTTGGCATCTTTTCTTTTTCTTGTCCTACCTTATAATCTGCCAAAGATTACCCTCCTCTAATCTGATGGCGGCCACGATAATGTCCTATCTGGTTAATTCAAAATTATCAAATTTAAACGACTACGTCAAGTCAAGAAAAATTTTCAGGCAAATACTTAACAATGATTGGTTTTATCAAAATAGCGACAGCTTGTTTTTATTTTTAATGATATTTTAATAAATCATAATGGGACATTATATAAGGCAAACTAAAAGAAGTCCGCCCATCGCGGGCGGATTTCTTATCCAGTCATTTCTCAAAACAGAAAATCTTTTTTATTTCGTGTGTCCTTTGCTTTGTTCAGGCATTCCGATACGGGACTGTGCAGCTTCCTGTTTGTCTTCTTGCGAGCTGACATACTGGCCGTGATTATCTGCTCTGCCATTAACATAACTGACGCACTGGCCTTGATTCTTGAAACTGGGATTAGTGAAGGCTGTCCAACCGCCATTCTTGCATTGGTCCTTGTCTGTTAGAACGACTACCGGAGGAGTTATCGGGTAAATTGTTGTCGGATCACCAGTTGGGTTTGTGTTTTCGGCGGTTACGACTTTGCCGTTGGCCAAGGTAACAGTTGCTACTACTCTGGTGGCAGGAACACTTTGACCGTATTGAGGAGTTTCCCGAACATTCGTCCAATATCCGTCTGCGACATAACCAAATGTTCCAGATACATCAAACGGAGAGGAAAATTGAGTTCCCGTTATGTCGGCATTAAACTTTGGTAGGATTGCTGTGTTGGTTTGCAATAAAGTAGATCCTGAATATAACTGCACGACTACAGATTGAACGCCTGCAAAGGTTGCATCGGTCAATCCAAATCCAGCAGTGTATCCTTTAAGCATGCCTAAACCCGTGTCATAGCTTACAACGCCAAAGTCTTCTGCTGATAAAGTGCCGAGTAAAACTGCATTACCGCTTGTTGTATGCCATTCCCACGGAGAAGTACCGCTCATTGTGCCGTCAGATGCAATTGTTCCCGTAACAGTTGCAGAATAGCCGGGATCGTGTGGGCCGGCATATGTGGTTGTGAATGTTATCGTGTCCCCTGTGACTTGTCCGGTGATGGTTTCGGGAGTCTGGCCATCTGCAGTATAAGGAGAACTGCCAGCCGGGTAACCCCCAGTGCCTGAAAATGTACCATCAGGGTTTTGAGTAGTAATCACCATATCATGTGCGTATGTACCCAACACTAACCACTGATACGTTCCTGTTACATTCCAATTCGGTAGTGTTATTGCTCCTACCGGCAAGGCTGCGGCCAAAGGTAATATCAATAACGCCATTATGGTTGTATTTACAATAATTTTTTTCATAATGAGATGTAGTTAATAATTACTTTTTAAGGTCGACCTTTTTGCTATATAAGTAAAATGAAAATCTGTCCTAAAAGTTGCGGATTTTTAGCCTTATATACACAAGAGCCCGCGCAGTGCGCGAGCTCTTGTGAGTTTCTATTCGTTACGGAAGATCCCAGAAGACTAAACCTGTTTGTGCTACAGATTGAGAAGTTTTCGGTGTTGCTTTACCCTGCCATGGCAATGGCGGAGAAATTATAATCGTGTCACCGCTGTTATTGAACTTATCAAGTTCTCCGGCCCAATAATTCATATTACTAATATCGGTTCCGGCATAAGCGGCGTCAGCGCTAGCGATCATACTATTTATTGATGTTGAACATCCGCCAAAAGCAGCACAGTTAAGCTTGGCCGTAATCAGTTGATGAGCAAGCAATATTCTTGCTTTCTCAACCGGGTCTCGCTTGACTTGTTTTTTGCCGCCTGGCATTAGCGTCGTCTCAAAGTTTACATCCGAGTACCAAGCACCGAAAAGTTTTGCATAACTATCAATTGTAACTGTATGAGCACCAGTACCAAGAGTCATCGGTTTAATACCGTCGAATATACTTTCAGTAAATGTCGTATGCGTCTTCCAGAAGCCTTGAGTTCTTGTCGGACCCTGTTTTACATTAACAAAGGTACAGGTTACTTCGTTGCCTGGCAAAAGACTGATGGTAATACCATTTGCAACTTGAGTGATTTGCGAAGCATCTACGCCAGTACAAACTATCGGACTGTTGAGGTTCCAGAAATTAGGTACTGTTTCGTTAACCGTGTACGAGGTATTAACAGCTAGATTTTCAAATGTCTTTGATTGATCCCGATTGATTGGATCTATTATGCATTCGGTAGCGTCTCCGTCATCATCAAGTACGAAACTACCTAAAGTACCGGAGAAATTAAAGTCTTTACAGTCATTCGGCTGAGCATCTTTTACGATAGTAATCTTGCCGAGCTTTGTGTCAGTAAATGTACAAGTAACTGTTTCACCAGGTCCTACATCTAAACTAGCTGGTGTTTCATCTTGGTCACAGATTGCAGAAGTTAAGTCCCAACCTGCTGGCACAGTTTCTGCTACTGA
>Ga0315294_10009427_pt1 | contig 10728 bp, 12 predicted proteins | sample YL17G13_40_MG_FD_203626 | JGI IMG/M metagenome (GOLD analysis project Ga0315294, IMG submission 203626) | Sediment microbial communities from Yellowstone Lake, YNP, Wyoming, USA - YL17G13_40 | ecosystem: Environmental > Aquatic > Freshwater > Lake > Sediment | place: USA: Wyoming | collected... | reverse complement strand
ATGAAGGCTCGAATCTTTGTCGGACTTGCAATACAACAGTCAATTTCGCTGTTAAGACGAAACCGCAGCGTGTCCAGCATATCCAAATCCAGCGGGTCGCTGATAATGAGTTTTAACCTGCCGTTCTCTTTGCTCAGCGGCAGAACGCCGTACTTCTGAATAACCTCTTCGGGTATGAGATTTAACGTGCTTTGCGGAATCGATTGTTTATCAAGGTCCACATAGTCAAGACCAAACTGGTTAGCAATCGCCTTGCTGATGTCATCTTCAGAAACCAGGCCAAGCTCAATCAGCGTTTCGCCAAGCCGCTTGTTCTTTTCGCGCGAAGTCTTTATCGCCTGAACAAGCACTTCCTTGCCGATAGATCCGGTTTTGTAGAGTATTTCGCCTAATTTTCTCCGGTTTTGCGCCATAAACCCTGCTTAAGATGATTCCATAGTTATTATACCAATATCGGTCAAATTGGTCAAATACCCAACTTTAATCTAAGTAAATTCAGGGCAGTTTGGGCGGCTCTTTGACGAATAAAGCCTCTATCTCTGGGTCCGAATAAACATTTTTCCGCGTGAATACTTTCCGGGGATGCTATAGAAATATATACCAGTCCGACAGGTTTTTGTTCACTGCCGCCTTGTGGGCCGGCAATTCCCGTAACGGCTATGGTGTAATCTGCACCGGCCTTTAGTTTAGCACTGGCAGCCATCGCCGCTGCCATCTCGCTGCTGACCGCCCCTGCCTGCTCAATCAGTTCCTTTTTTACTCCGAGCTGGGATACTTTAGACTGGTTGCTGTACGTAACCCAGCCGCCCAGGAAATATCTGCTCGAGCCCGGCACATCCGTAATCATTTTGGCTATAAGACCGCCGGTACAGGATTCGGCTACCGCTAAAGTTTTTTTCATATCCAAAAGCTTTTGACCCACAACTTGGGGCAGGGTTTGCTCATCCAGCCCATAAACAAGTTTGCCGAGAATACCACAAAGCCTTTGAACGTCCTGAGCCGCTAAAGCTTCTGCTTCGCTCCCGTCTTTTGTACGTGCAACAATATACAGTGTTATAATTCCGCAATCCACGGTGCAGTTAATCTGCGGATTTCTGTCTCTGCTCATCAAATCGCCGAGCATTTCGGCAATCGCTGATTCACCTGCGCCGATACATCTGACTTTTCTTACAACAATAAAATCACCCTGGACAATTTTTTTTATCCTCGGCAAAATCGACTTGTCGAACATTTGTTTCATTTCAGAAGGCACGCCGGGGAACGATGCGATTACTTTTTTATTATCCTCATAAAATATTCCCGGTGCGGTGCCGAGGTCATTTTTAATTTCACTTGTGCCGGCAGGAAGATATGCCTGGATTTTGTTTTTTTCAACCATCGGCCGGTTTAGATCTGCGAAAAACTTTTTTATTTTCTCCTCAATTTCAGAGTGATACTCAAGCTTAACATTTAAAAACTCCGCAATCGCCTGTCTTGTCAGGTCGTCATCGGTAGGGCCAAGGCCGCCGGTAATCAAAATGATATCCGCTTTGACTGCCGCATACTTAATCGCACTTTTAATATCCTCAACAATATCTCCGACAGTGCAGGTGTAAACTACAGGTATTGATGCAGTAAGCAGCCGGCCCGCAAGCCAATTACTGTTCGTGTCAACAGTCTGGCCGTTTAAAAGCTCATTACCGACACATATTATTACTGCGTTAATTTCAATATTCTCCAAATTTAATATTCTATAATTGCTTCCATAATTATAAAACAGATTAGACAAACATATACATCATAATAGTGTCAACATAATCATTTTCTCCTCGTTGGATTTCACGGGGCAAACGGCCTTCCGTCAGAAACCCGAGTTTTTCATATAGGCTGATCGCTGACGTATTATCGATGAAAACAGATAAAGCGAGCTTTTTAATGGTCGGATTTTCCTTTGCCCATTTGATAACCGATTGCATAAGGGCTTTGCCTATTCCGATATTTCTGTATTGCTTCGATGTACAGATGCTAATAGCAGCAATATGTCTTCGCCTAACCATTTGATCTATGCAGACACTAACATATCCGGCTATTTCCCCGTTGATTTTTGCGGTAAGAACTAATCCACCGCCGTCAAAAGTATTTTTTATCCATTCTGCTTCTTTTTCGATATTTGGGGCAATCTTTTCAATATCAGCTAAAGTGGAAAGCACAAACCTGCCTTCTTCGACAATAGTTTTGAAGCATTCAAGCAGTTCCTGCGCATCGGCCTGGCAGGTGGGGCTAATTACAGCTTCAAGCCCATTTTTCAAGATTACCTTCGAATTCATAAATCAAGTCTCATTGTTAATTATCTTCAATTATTATATTGTTTTCATTAGTCCCTATTTAAAATTCAACCATTGCCTTTATTACACCGTCTTTGTAGCCGGCCACGATTTCAAAAGCCTTTATAGAATCTTCAAACTTGAATTTGTGCGTAACTAAGTAATCAATATTAATTTTGCCAGCCGCAAGAAGTTCGACCGTCTCCTGAGTAGAGCGATTTTGTCTGCGGATATTTACAATCGTAATTTCTTTTCTGCGTGCATAGTCAATACTAATGGAAATACGGCTTTCGCGGGGAATGCCGACAAGCACAAGTTTCCCGCCCGGGCGCAGAAGCTCAATGCCCTCATCAATGGTACTCTGCTGGCCTGCACATTCATAGACAACATCTATGCCAAGCGGCTCAAGTTTACTTATCTGTTTGACAATATCACTCTCGTCAGGATTGCCGACCCAGTCTGCACCGTGCTTTTTCGCAACGGCAAGTCTTTCAGCGATTTTATCTGTCATATAAATTTTCTTTGCGCCTCGAAGTCTGGCCGCCGTCATACAGCTTAAACCTATCGGCCCTGAGCCGAGTATTGCGATTTTATCGCTACAAGGCCCCTGGCCCTGTTTTACCGAATAGAGGCCTATCGTAAAAGGTTCGCATAACGCTGCCTGAATAAGCGTCAGCTTATCATTGACCACAAGGCAATTCTCCTGGGGCATAACTATATATTCACTCAAGCAGCCGTCGCCCTGGCCGGGTGCGCCGAGAAATTTTAAATTTCTGCAGGTATTTTCCCTGCCTATTCTGCACTGGTCGCAGTTATGACAGGATACGGCAGGCTCAACAACAACTTTATCACCGATTTTTATATCCCTTACGGTTTTGCCGATTTGAGTCACTGTTGCAGAGCACTCGTGGCCGATTCTGTAAGGATATGTTACGACCTGCGAGCCTACCTTGCCGGTTTCGTAATAATGCACATCGCTGCCGCATATCCCCACTGCCGCCATTTTAAGCAATATATCGGTATCCTTTGTTATCTGAGGCTGCGGCACGTCGATAAATTCCAGCCGTTTTAATCCTGTCAAAACAAGCGCCTTCAATTTAAATCTCCGCCGATTTTATACATTAAACCTGAATAATATAACGTCGCCATCCTGAACGATATAGTTTTTGCCTTCAAGGCGCATTTTGCCTGCAGCTTTTACCGCCTTTTCATCGCCGAGCTTTTTTAAATCATCGAAATGCATCGTCTCGGCACGAATAAAACCACGCGCTATATCACTGTGAATCTTGCCTGCCGCCTCAACCGCTGTTGTGCCTGCCTTTATCGGCCAGGCCCTGGCCTGCTCATCACCAATCGTAAGAAACGTAATAAGACCAAGCGCTGAATAACAACTCCTGACAAATTTATTTACCGCAGGTTCACTTATTCCCAAATCTTTCATAAAGTCAACTCTGCTTGCCTCATCGAGCTGGCTTATCTCATATTCAATCTCGCCGCAAACGCTGATTGCCGGAACGGTCGAATCCAAAACGACCGATGTGTCAAAAGTCTGTGCAGGATTATTTTCTGCGGTATTGAAAACAACAACTATCGGTTTTAACGTTAGAAAACCAAGCGATTTTACAAGCTCAGTTTCTTGGGGGGTTTTAACTGCCGTCTTTATCGGTTTTTCAGATTCGATAGTCTGACGCAGTTTCAGATAAATCGCGAGTTCCATTTTTTGTTTTGCATTGTCCTGTGTGGGCTTATGAAGCTGTTTTTGGATTTTTTCAATCCTTGTTTCAACAAGCCCAAGGTCCGCAAGAAGCAGTTCGGTCATAAGCTCTGAAAGTTCTTTTAAAGGTTCCGCCTTGATGCCTGAGCGGTCAAATGCCCTTATCACCAGCACAAGCAGTTCGCTTGTTCGGACCTGTTCCAGCAATCTTTTGGCAGCGGCCCTGGAGTGGTCATCGGCAGAAGACATACCGGGCAAATCAAGACAATCTACCGTTGCATTGACTTTCTTTTTCGGCTTGTAGCGGCCAAAAAGCCAGTCAAGTCTTTCATCAGGCACTTGTGCCATCACTTCTTCAATCTGTACGGAACCGCTATGTCCCATCTGTCTGCCGCTTATCGCAGCAAGCAGCGTGCTTTTACCTGAACCGATTGCTCCGAGAAATGCGGCTATCATTCGGCAGCCTCTTTAAAAACACTGTTGCCGTAAGAATCATACGCGACAATCGCAGGAAAGTCTTTAAGCTCTAATTTTCTTATCGCCTCGGCACCCAAATCCTCATAAGCAACAACCTCAGCGGAAACTATATACTGACTTAAAAGCGCTCCCGCTCCGCCAATCGCAGCAAAATGAACTGCACAGTATTTTTTCAACGCATCTCTGACAGCACTATTGCGATAACCTTTGCCAATCATCCCCTTAAGACCCGCCGCTAAAAATACGGGGGAGAACCTGTCCATCCTTGCCGATGTCGTCGGCCCTGCTGAGCCGATTACCCTGCCCGGCCGGGCGGGTGTAGGACCGACAAAATAAAAAACCTCACCCTTTATCGGTATCGGCAGTTGTTTTCCCTTCTCAATAAGTTCACAAAGTCTTTTGTGCACCGCATCGCGCGCGGCATAAACAATACCGCTGATAACAACTTCATCACCGCTGGCCAGCGACTGCACAACATCATCTGTCAAAGGCGTCGTTATTTTCTTCATAAAATCCTGCTGATAAACTATCTTAATAGGCACATTTTACATAAAAACTCTCTTTTTGCACGTCAAATAATCTATTGCCAGGAGATAAAAAAATGATATTATGCAGTTATGACAAAATTCCCCATATTCCTGAACCTGGCTGGAAAGCGTGCGGTCGTAATCGGCGCCGGGGCTGTAGCCGCAAGAAAGGTCGTTTCGCTGCTCGAAGCCGGGGCACGGGTAACCGTTGTGGCAGAGCACATAGACGATGCCATCAAGGCAAAGTGCAGCCAGCCTAACGCGGAAATCATCGAGGCCAAATATTCAAAGGACTATCTTGTCGGCGCAACGCTCGCCTTTGCAGCAACAAACGACGCCAAAACCAACGAGCAGATTTACAAGGACTGCCAGCAGCTTGAGGTGCTCTGCAATATAGTTGATAATCCGACACTCTGTGACTTTTTCACACCGGCGGTAGTTAAAAGAGACGACCTTCAGATTGCAATATCGACCAACGGCAATTTTCCCGCCTATGCAGGCCATTTAAGACAGAAACTCGAGGAAATTATCACATCAGAACACGGCAGATTCGTAATGGAACTGGAAAAAATCAGGGAAAAAGTCCTGGCTGACATAAGCGATGAAAACAAAAAAAAGACCGTGCTCGGCACACTGGCCGGCGACGAGGCCTTCGAAATATTCAGAAAAAAAGGCCCTGATGCCTTGCGCATCTGGGCCGAAAAAATCATCGCTGAAACAAAAGACTAATCTTTAATCTTTTCTATTGTAACTTCCATATACTTCTGGCGATGGCCGATTCGTTTCTTGCTGTTTTTGCGCCGCCTGAAATACGTTGGATATAATTTCTCGCCTTTTACTATTGACTCAGCTGCGGTGCCGGGAAATCGGCCTGTTACCTTCGCACCTTCAATATAAGGCGTGCCTATCTTGATTTTTTTGCCGTCAGATGAAAACAACACCTTGTCCATTTCTATCGTCTCGGCATCGGCAGCAACATCAGCCAGCTCGATTCGAAGACGGTCGCCCTGGGCAACCTTGTATTGCTTGCCGCCCTGCTCTATTACAGCATACATCCTATTTTAACTCCTGAAAATATAAAAACGAACCTATCAGAAAGCGTGGTATTATAGGAATTCAGTCTATATATGTAAAGAAAATTGTTATTTTAATTGTAGAGCTGCAACGTCCCTTTTTTATCTGAATTAAAAAGGTCTAAAAAATAATTTTATAATTTTTAAAATTATTTACGATAGTATGCAATAAACGGCCTCCAATTTACGTCTTTATTAGCGAAAACCATCGATGGATGAGACAAAAAATGTAATAGAAATCGTAAAACTTTGCCAAAAAGGCAAGCCGGAAGGTTTTTCGCAACTGATTGACAGCTATTCAAGCCGCTTATTCGGCTATTTTTACAGATTAACCGGCAACAGGGACGATTCAAACGAACTGCTCAGTGAGCTCTTTTTAAAAGTTGTTGAGAAAATCGGCACGTGCCGGCCGGAGACTTTTGATGCCTGGCTTTTTAAAACAGCCTCGAATCTTTTTGCAGATTACATAAGGGCAAAAAAACGCCGGGAAAAGATGCTTGACCAAATAGCAAAAGAGCTTCAGACCGAAACACAGTCTGACCGGGCCGACGATGATATGACCGATAAATTGACCAGACAACTGCAAAGGCTTGACGGCGAAACTGCCGAAATTATTGTTGTGCGGTATTATTCAGGTTTGAGCTTTGAAGAGCTGGCAAAAATCCGAAACGAACCGCTCGGAACCTGCCTTTCAAAGGTGCACCGTGGTCTGAAAAAACTGCGACAGTTAATGGAAAACTGTGATGACTGAATTTAAAAACAAAAACGATGATATTGACAACCTGCTGAAAAAATTCTATTCGCCCGACCAGGCTCAGCAGATAAAAACTGATTTTGCATCTGCTGATGCGCTATTCGAAAAATTTCCTTCTCCCAATCCCTCGCAGCAGACACTTGCGGATATAAAACAAAAAATAGCTCGACAGCTTGAAAACCGAAAGCGAATGAGCTGGACGGCTGTTTTTATAAAAACAGCGGCTGTCGCGGCAATTGTTGTTATCATCTCTTCCGTTATGCTGCTGAATTTTAACCGCAAAGGTTCAACCCAACACGCCAAAGATGAACAAAAGATGTCTCTATGGCAAAGCGAAGAAATATCAACCTTCGATGCTGAGATACAACAACTGAAAAACGAACTGCTGGCTATAAATCTCGGCGAAGAAAACGGCACAAACGGAATTCTCAGCGAGCGGGTTGAACGACTCGAACTCGAAATAGTTGAAACTGAAAATACATTTTGGAAAGGATGAAAAAATGAAAGTGACACAAAAGATGGCATTATTGCCGATACTTATCCTCTTTTTGGCAGCGGCCTTTGCTTACGGCGAAGAAGCCAATCAAACCCCGCAGCAGCTACCACCGCCGCCTCCAGAACAGCAGGCAGTGCCGCCGCCGCCGGAATTACAGGACAGGCCGAGGATGATTGATGAAAATCGCATCAACAAAATCCTTGAAGAACTTAAACAGACCGACCCCAACGAGGCACGAAGACTTGAAAATCTACGTCAGGAAAATCCCAAGCTTTTCCAGGTTGAAATAAGAAAACTTGCCTGGCAGTATAGACAGCCGCGAGAGGGCACAGGGCCAGACCGCATCCACCGCGGAGCAGCCGCACCAGGCCCGGAAGGTGAGCCCGGGGCCCTGAGAGGAAGGGAAAGAAGCCGCGAAAAACTTCTCGAAAGGGAAACGGAATTTTTAAGCTGGCTCTCGAAAAATGAACCCAACGATGCAAAGGAACTTACCACCCTGAAAGAAAAGGACCCTCTTGCCTACGTAAAAAGACTGTCAATCGAAATGAAAAAATACCGACAGGTCGTAGATGCCGAGCAAACAAACCCGGCCCTTGCCGAGCTGCTCAAAAAGGACCTCGGACTAAAAGAGAAACGGAACGAACTGCTTGAAAAACTCAAAGGTACAACCGATGAAAAACAAAAAGAAGAGCTGACAGCTCAGTTAAAGGAAGTAATCGGCGAAAGATTTGATGTGATTGTGCAGAAACAACAGCTCAAGTATGATGAACTCAAAAAGAAACTCGAAGAGCTCCAGCAAAGCGTAAACAAGAGCCAGGCGGAACTTGAAAACTATAAAAATAATAAGGAAGAACTCATTGAGAAGCACCTGGATAACCTTATTAATAAGTCCGGGCAGTTCGACTGGGATTAAAAACTGTTTTAACAGCTCCAATGGTAAAAGCCCCTTCGCCCGCCAGAGGCGGGTAAAACCGAAGGGGCTTTTTTTATAATCTGCTTTTCATTTGCTCCAGCTTTGTTGCTTCGGCAAGTATCTTCTTTTCTTTTTTTGTAAGGCTTGAAATGCCGTGCATGTTGACCTTTTCCAGAATTCTGTCAACTTCCTTCTGCAGTTCACTGTAAGCCTTGAATCTCTTTTCCCAGTCGTCAGTATGCAAAACAATTTTGTATCTGGTTTTCCATCTTGGCCAAAGATATACATATCCTGCGCCGATTGCCATACCAGCAAGATGCGCTGCATCGCCGCCGGCATTAGCGGCCCCTGTAAATATACTGACAATATAAATAACCGTCAGAATTACGGCGGCAATGCGTATCGGCACAGGAAAGAAGAGGAAAAAAACCACAAACTGCGGAAAGAGTATCGCGCAGGCGGCGAGCATCCCAAGTATCGCTCCCGATGCGCCAACAAGAACGCCCGACGGGGTTACGCCGAACGCCGTAAGCAGCAGATAAAAAACTCCGCCGACCGCACCACAGACAAGATAAAAAATGAGAAATTTTTTGCCTTGCCAGAACCGCTCAAGCGTCGGCCCGAGAAAATACAAACCGAGCATATTTAGAATCAAATGCCATGGGTTTGACGGGGCGTGCAAAAACTGATAGCCTATCAGCCGCCAGAATTGAAAATATCGCCAAAACGAGGTGGAATCAACGCTGAACCACTCATAAATCAAACCGCCCAAAGGCTTTATAATGATACACAGCAAAAATATCCCGACATTCAGCAGCAAAAGCCACTTGACCACAGGCGTTAGCTGCGGCAACCTGAACTGCATCTGCGGCCTCTCTGCCTGCTCCTCATAATCCGGCCGGTAATAATCCCTGTCGTAAATGCCCATAAATTGTCCCAAAATTATTGTTTTATCGCTGCTTCTATTATAATATCGGAAAAAGTCCGATTTATTCAATTAGAAAACTTAAAATGAGCGAATTTGATTTTATCAAAGAGCAGCTCAGCCAGCTTGAGCTGGAAAACCTCTTGCGAAAACTGCTCTGTATAGATTCTGCTGCAGGGCCTGTGATTCGTATTGGAAATGCCGAAAAAGTGCTCTTCTGCAGCAATAACTACCTCGATTTAACGAACAATCCGCAAATTATCGCTGCTGCCAAAGGCGCAATGGACCAATTCGGCCTCGGTTCTGCCGCATCAAGACTCATCAGCGGAACAATCAGGCCGCACATCGAACTGGAAAAAGCAATCGCCAAAATGTTCAATAAAGAAGCCGCCCTCGTTTTTCCAACCGGGTATATGACAAACCTTGCCGTTCTGCAGACAATCCCGCAGAAAGACGACCTTCTTTTATTAGATAAACTCGACCACGCTTCAATTATCGATGCCGCTAAAGGCAGCGAAGCGGAATTCAGGACCTATCACAGAACACAATTCGACAAAATTGAAAAATTTCTCGCATCAGATAAATATAATCACAAATTTATCGTTACTGAAACCATTTTTTCAATGGACGGCGATTTTGCAGAATTAAAAAAACTTGTTGAATTGAAGAAAAAATATAACGCATATTTAATTATCGACGAGGCCCACGCTTTTGGCTGCATAGGCAATACCGGCGCAGGTCTTGCTGAAGAACTCGGTCTGCTTGATGAAATTGATATCGTTATCGCAACACTAAGCAAGGCCGCGGGCTGTATGGGCGGTTTCGTCGCAGGCGATAAATGCGTAATCGATTATCTTATTAATAAAGCAAGGCCGTTTATTTACACGACTGCGCCGCTGCCTGCAAATTCCGCTGCCGCTATTTGTGCGATTGAGATAATCAAAAACGCAAAGGATAAAAGAAAAAGATTAAAAGAAAATGCAGATTACTTAAGAGAGCAACTTAAAAAACTTGGTTTTGATACAGGCACAAGCAGCAGTCATATAATTCCTGTAATTATAGGCGATAATAAAAAGACGCTTGAAATTTCGGAAAAACTTTTTGAAAAGGGATTTCTGGTCGTTGCGATTCGTCCGCCTACTGTTGCGTCCGGCACAGCAAGATTGCGAATCTCCGTCCAGTGCGACCATACTAAAGAGCAGATAGACCTACTCTGCAAAGCGTTGGAATAGACGCTCGTCGTCTGTGACTCGTAAAAAAAGAAACAAGCAACAACAGTTAAACAAAACCATCATTTTACGGCGGGTTGCACTTGCTGCAAGGACCATAACCACGAGCTTTCGCATCCGCAAGCTTCATAGGAACAGCGCTTTTGTTCAGATAGCCGCAGTTGCCGCGATGGTATTTTTTGCCTGTCTTTGTTACGTACACAATTATGTCCTCTCCTTGTGTCGAGGTCTTCGATGGCATCGCCGATTCAGTTGACACAGTTGGTGTAATTGGTGCAGGCTGCGAAACACTTTCCAACCGGCTGACATCCCAAATG
>Ga0315294_10009426_pt1 | contig 10728 bp, 7 predicted proteins | sample YL17G13_40_MG_FD_203626 | JGI IMG/M metagenome (GOLD analysis project Ga0315294, IMG submission 203626) | Sediment microbial communities from Yellowstone Lake, YNP, Wyoming, USA - YL17G13_40 | ecosystem: Environmental > Aquatic > Freshwater > Lake > Sediment | place: USA: Wyoming | collected... | reverse complement strand
CGTATTCAGGACGACGGGATCGATCAATATCGCCCTGGGCTGATGGAAAGCGCCGATCAGATTTTTGCCGCGCGGATGATTGACCGCCGTTTTTCCCCCGAGCGCCGCGTCGACCATGCCGACAAGGGTCGTTGGAATCTGGACGATGTCGATGCCCCTCATGTAGGTGGCGGCCGCGAACCCGGCCACGTCGCTCACGGTCCCGCCGCCGAGCGCGATGATCAGGTCCTCGCGGGATGTCCCCGATCCCAGGAGGGCGTCATGGATTCTGTTCACCTGCTCCGATGTCTTCGCGGCCTCTCCGTCGGGTATTCTGAGTATCCTCACCTGCTGACGCGTGCTTTCGAGGTCTTCCTTGACGATACGAGCCAGCGGAAGGCGATCCTCATCGAGCTTGCCGGTCGTGACGATCCATACCTGTCCGCGCGGAAGCAGCCCGAGTTGATAAAGAGTCTGACCGGTTCGAGCGAGGAGGCCGTAATCGCACAGCACCGTGTGAGTTCGCTCACCGAGACGCACGGCGAGAAACCAGGCGGAGTCCATGATGCGTATGACCGCCGTGGCCACGTCCTTGGGACCCATGTGATCGACATCCACGACCAGGTCGCAATGCGAATATCCCGGTAGACGCGCCTCGTAGAACGGGCGGTTGTACGTTATGAACTCGTGCAGCTTTTCGGCTTTCTGGATGAGCGGGCGATGTCCGATGCCGGAGAGTCTCTCGAAAATGCTGTCCCATCCCGCGCGAAGCCAGACAAGGACTCCAGACGACGCGACCACCTTCTGCGCGGCCGGATTCATCAATGTTCCGCCGCCGAGCGCCACGACCGAACCCCCTTTCCCGTGCTGGACTTTTCCGGCAAGCTCGCGCGCGAACTCGAGCTCCATCGATCTGAATTCCTGCTCCCCCTCCTCGGCGAAGAGGGTGACAAGGTCCTTGCCGGCGCGTCGCGCGATCTCATCGTCCAGGTCGACGAAGTCCACCTTGAGACGTCGTGCGAGGTCCTGTCCGACGGAGGTCTTACCCGATCCGGAGAAGCCGGTAAGATAGAGATGGCCTGTCATCCTGATATTTCACCCCGCTTCTACAGTTAACGTATCAACTATTCCGGCAAGCCTTCACGCATGCCCCCGCCCGGGAAAACGTCCTCGACCATCACTACCTCTCCCGCCTCCCTCATCTGGTCGTTCAGCCATAGCACGCATTCGTCGCGACTGCAGCGCCATATCGCGCCGTTCGAAAGCCGCGCCTGCGAGGGAAAGCACAGGGCATGATACTGGCCGAACACGCCGTCAAGCTCGAACACCCACTGAGACTTGTGGTTTTTCTTGTCCGATCTGTACTTCCCGGGCCCGGCGAGTCCCTGGACGCTCGCGAGGAAACGGTCGAAGAGGTCGAACAGCACGAAAGTGAACTCGACCGCCTCCAGAGTCCTCACGCCGGAGCGACGGGATTTCTGCGCGCCGCCGTCATCGACAAGGTCGGGTCTCTGCTCTTCCGCATCGGAGCCGATCAGCACCTCGAATTGCACCGACGCGTGCACGCCCTCCTGCTGACCGGCGGTCATGAATGTCGTCGGCTCCTTATGAGCCTTGTAGCCGCAGGTCAGCTTCTGGATCTTCACCGGCGATCCGGTCGGATAGAAGGCGCTGACAAGCCGTTTCATGTCTTCATCCTCTCAGGGGAGGTTGATTATACTCTGATGCGATGCGATGGGAAAGGGGAGGATGATCGCGCGAAGGATGGGCGCGATACGGGGGACCGAAACACGGGACGTGGTCGGCACTCTACTGGATCGTTTTTGTGTAGGATTCGTACGCCTTCTTCACGTCCGATAAAGAGTCGCCCGAAAATTTGTCCAGATGCGCGCGGGCGAGCTCCAGCGCGACAACGGCCTCGATCACGCACGCGACGGACTCCAGCGCCGATACGTCGCTTCGCTCGGGCGCGCCGACGTCCACGGCTCGACGGGTCAGCGGATCGACGGACTTAAGGGGGGGATGGACAGTCGACAGAGGCTTCATCCATGCGGTAATGCAGACCGGCTCGCCGTTGCTCATTCCGCCTTCGATCCCGCCGGCGAGGTTCGACTCTCGACCGAACCACGGCTCGTGCGTCGGATCGTCCGCGACGGCAAATCGGTCGTCGGCCTCCCTGCCGCCCATCGATGCCTGCGAGATCCCTTCCCCGATCTCCATTGCCTTGATCCCAGGGACGCCGAGGATCGCGGCGCCAAGGCGATAATCCAGACGCTCATCGGGCAAGGCACAACTCCCGAGTCCCGGCGGAAGGTGAGCGGCGACCACCTGCAGCACGCCGCCGAGCGTGTCGCCCTTCTCCCTTGCGACCCGGACCGCATTTTCGATCCTGGCGTTCTGCCCGTCGGACAATCGTCGGAAATCGAGAATACGCGACGGGTCTTCGATCTCAGAGCGCGTCGGCGAAGATTTATCAAAGTCGATCAGGCACTCCCCGCCGTAACGAATCAACCTGCAGCCGAGAAACGTTCCGAACTGCCTAAGATACTGCCTGCACAGGGCTCCGAGCGCCACGGTCACGGCGGTGGTACGACCGCTCGCCCTCTCGAGCACGTTGCGCGCGTCGTCGAGCCCCCACTTGAGCATCCCCGCGAGGTCGGCGTGTCCCGGCCTGGGAAACGCCCGAGCCGCCGACGGATCCGAAGGCTCGGCCTCGACCGCCATCGTATCGGCCCAGTTCGCATGGTCCACATTTCGGATAATCACCGCGACCGGGCTGCCTATCGTTTTTCCGTGACGGATGCCGGCGACAAACTCGGCCCGGTCCGATTCGATCTTCTGCCTGGAGGATCTCCCGGCGCCTTTCTGACGCCGGGCAAGCTCGCTTTGGACTTCCCCGGTCGAAATTTCCAGGCCTGCGGGAAGGCCGGAGATTATGCCGATAAGCGCCGGACCGTGACTCTCCCCCGCAGTTATCCATCGAAGTCCCATACGTTACCCCCCGCATTTGTCATACGCGCGACCTTGGTCGCCCACAGCGAGTAACCTGCGACCATCGCCGCGCGCTCCTCTTCCTTCTTGTCGTCGCCGAACCAGATGGCTCTCGACAGCACGGCCTGCTCGATGAGCACGCCGCCGCCGCCCACGGCCTGTGCGCCGAGGTCGCGGGCCCTTTTCATCAGGCCCGTCACCGGCGGAGCATAGACCAGATCAAAGACAAGCGAGAATTTCGCGAAGATCGAGTCCATGGGAAGCACAGCCGGTAATGGGATTCTCCCTCTTTCGTCCATCCTTCCGAGCGGCGTCGCGTTCACGAGCAACGCGGGCGACTCGATCGGCATGGTCTCCCAGCCCGGCCATTCATGCTGCAGAAGCTCCACTCCGAGCGCGGCGCATATTTCCTGGAAATGAAGGAGGACGAAAAACCGACGCGACTCGGTTCTGGACGAGATGAGGATTCTTTTGGCGATGCCGAGGTCGAGGATCGCCCTGACCACCGCGCGCGCCGCCCCTCCTGCGCCGAGGACAACCACGGTCCAGCCTTTGGCCGGGTGCTCACGTTCCGTCAGGGCCGCCTGGAGTGCGGAGCGAAACGCTGCACGGTCCGTGTTATAGCCGACAAGATGCTCACCGCGAACGGAGACGGTATTGACCGCGCCGGTCTCCTTCGCGTCGTCGTGCAGCGCGTCCAGCCTCTCGTACAGCGTCTCCTTGTGCGGATTGGTGACGTTAAACCCGACGACCTCGCCGAATTGCACGACCTGCTCGAGGAACACCCTCAGGCCCGTGGGAGGGACGTCGAAAAGCTGGTAGTCGCTCATCCGACCGGCGGCGCGGTCGGCGAATCCGTGCAGCATCGGGCTGAGCGAGTAGGAGATGCCGTGCCCAAGCAGGCCGGTGACGGGTATCAGCCCAAGATCCTCGGGGGAAACCATAGGGAGGGTATTATAACACCGGCACTACCAAGATGAGGGCCTGGTGAGACAGAGAAAGGCCGGCAAGCAGAAGCGGGGATGAGGATCGGTCCCATCCCCGCTTTGGTTTCACTCACCACTCGCCGTCGGGAGCGTCGATGGCGATGTCCGCGATGTAGAAGTCGGTGGCCAGCGGCAGCTTCCACCACGGCTTCTTAGGATTCGCCACGCTGATGGTGAACAGATATGTCCATTCCCCGGGAAGCCATTCGGGAACCAGCTCATACGCGTCTGTATCGAAGCCGCCAAGACAGTAGTCGTCGGGGAGCCCGCTCGGATGAGTTTGAGCGTTCCCTCCGGCGCCGCCGTAATAGAGCAAATCCCCATGAACCAGTATCCAATACTCCAATCCGATTGACCACGATTTGATGTGCCAGTGGATGTGGTCCCCCTTCACTTCCTTGGGGGCGTCGGGATCGATCACGGAATCCTGAGTGACCCAGAATTCATAGGGGATCGGCGAATTCGCCTCAGGGCCGAAATCGGTCGCCGGGTCAGTTACCGGAATGTTCAGAGGCTCGTCCCAATGAGCATAGATTGCGTACGATGCGAGGATTGGCCCATCCGCTGGGGGGCGAATGATGTACGTGCGCGTCACGGTCTTGTTCACTTCAAACATGTGCCGGGTAGGGTTCGACCAGTAATGCCTGTATGCGTTGATCGTTGCGAGGTCATCCCCGGACGCGAACTTGCCCGGGTAGTAGTTCCGGATTGGATACATGCTGTAAGGGATGTCGAACGCGCTGTGCCAACGCTCGGTGTCGGGCGCCCAGATCAGCGTCCAGCCATCCGGATTCATCAGCTCCGCATCCCCCTTCTTCCAGGAAGACCACCTGTGATGCCAGTCTCCCCAGGGATTCAGGTTCGCCAGAACTCTCAAGTCATTATCGGGGAAATACTGAGAAGCCGGGAACATGATGATGCCCCTCACGTCGAAGCCGGTATAGACCGGATTATCGAATGGATGCTCGATGGAGATATCGACTGAAAGATCTCCGTTGGGAAGCAGATAGATGTTGCCAAGGTTGAGGCAGTCCGTGCAAGGGGAGGTTTCGAGGAGTTTCACAGCATTGAGGTGATAGCCCCAGTCTGCCATTGCGGTCCTGTTCGGCACCACGCTGACCGATGAACCATCTCGAGCTATTTCCAGATCGTAGAAACCCAAGAGCTGGAATGACCCGGCCGGACCGCTATCTTCGTCGATCTCCGAAACGCTTGGCGCTAGCACGTTGCCCGAGGCACCAACGGGGTCGCGGGAATCCGCTTGCATGCATCCGGCTGAGAAGAAGGCGAGCACTGAAAACGATGCAATCAGAGTTCTTATCATGACAGCTCCTCCTTACCCCTAATAAATGCTGCCCTCGGTCAGCTTGCACATGTAGTCTTCGTCGACCCAGCCGAGGCCGAAAAGGTCATTGTACGGCTCTCCTTCCTCCTCTGGGTACGCCGGGTTCCTGAGGCAGATCGTCGTCCCGGTGAACGGGTTGGCCGCCGTCCACCAGCCGTGGTTGTCTTCGTTATCCAGCGGATACGAATACTTCGAGTCGAATACCACATGCTCGCCGTCCCAATCCACACCGAAGCTGTAGCTTTGCGTCCGAACCTCCCACGGATTCTCGTACTCGTCGGACCAGTAGTAGCTCAGGCCGAACCAGTGCTCAGAGTCCGGTCCCGGGTTTGGGACCATCATCTGGTAGCATGCCACATCCGGGCAGTGCGTCCATCGACCCCCCTCTATACTCTCAATGGATTCGATTTCGAAGGGAGTGGCTGTTATTGCCACCTGCGGGTCGACATATTCATTGTCGACCTCATAGCACCCGACCCATGTCATCACGGCCTGATGCACTGCGGACGTTTCGGGCGCGATGTCGATCTGCGCGAGGAAGCAGTTGCTGTTCTCCAGCTGCTCCGTGATCTGCTCGGTATCGCCGGAATCGGGGTTGCCGGGGATGTCGAACCGATTGCAGAAAATCTGCCAGTCGTCGTCCGGATCGTCCTCAGCCCAGACAACCATCACGCTCGGGGTCGGACTGTCCGGCGGCTCCGTCAGGCTGATGAGACCCGCGTCGAGCCTGGGACCCAGCTTCGGAGTGTCGGTCGTGCTCGAAACCTGATACGCGGTCTGCCACGTGGCATAATAGAATCCCGCATTCGGATGGCTGACGAGGTAGATCCCGTCGTCGCCCTCTCCCGTCTCGCGCAGAAACGCCGCGTACATATCGCCCGTCGGAGCGTGCACGCAGAGATCGACCTGCAGTTCATCGTATACGCTCGACGCTGACTGGATTCTGGTTATTGACGGCTCGCCCGGTCCTTCCCAGTTGACCCCGGTCTCATCCACTCCAAAGCATAGATATTTATAATACAAGTCCCAATGGTTGGTCTGCAACCCAATGGTCAGCTGCGACCAGACGATCTCCACCTCGATGAATCCCATGTTCGCCTCGTCTTCCCGCCGGTATGTCACTTCCACCGCCGGGTGGCGCGCGAACGGCTGAGCCATCCCGGTGAGCGCTTGAGGCGCAGCGAACTGCGCGTCGCCATATACCACATCATCGTTCAAGTCAACCATCACCAGGTGAATGTATGACGGCGATTCGTAGTTGTCGTGACGCACAATCGCGGTCACCAGCGGGGATACCTCAATCCCTTCGTCCCAGACGGCGAGATCGCCTGCAGAAACTCCGTCCGGAACGAGATACGCCCACATGGTCGACGCCGAATCCATGCTGTAACCTTCGCCCCATTCAGTGCCATTGGAGAAACTCTGTGCCCATCTGTCAAGCGCGCCCGTTACATCCGAATCCATCGGACTTCTCTGCCCGTTACAACCGACCGCGATACTGAGAGTGAGGGACATAACCAGGAATGCGGTTAACGCATTCCCCCCCCCCGAATACGACAGAGACTTGCGGAACATGATCTTGCCCTCCGTTGTCCTATTCCCCTCCCGGACCTGAGCGGCACCACCTCAGCCCGGAGGGGCGTATGTCCACTCCCTACCATATTTTCTTCGATTCTGCAAGATACCAGTTAAAAAATATCCGGATACCGCTCCACCAAGTCAGCACTTACTGACCAGCAGGCAGAGAGCACAAGCGGCAGCGAACCGGGTTCATGGGCCGACGACGACGCGGCGCTCCTTCACGTCGGGGTTGGTGTAGTCGGGAAGGATGACGGGCGCGACTCGGTCGGTTTCGATCCCGGCCTCCTCGAGCTCCCGATGATACTTCACGACATGATCGAGGCTGAGCCCGGAGGGATTTTTCCGTTTGAGGGCGAACTCGGCGGCGGACCTGCCGGCGATGCGTCCGAAGACGGTGACATCGAGAAGGCTGTTTCCCATGAGGCGATTGTCGCCGTGGACGCCGCCGGCGACCTCGCCCGCAGCGTACAGGCCGCTCAGCCTGGTGGTGGCGTCCGACTTGAACTCGACGCCGCCGTTCTGGTAATGGAGGGTCGGGTAGATGAGCATCGGCTGTCTGGAGATGTCGATGCCGTATCGCTTGAAAAGGATGTGCTTGCCGGGGAATTCCTTGCGCACATATCCGGCGCCGTGCAGGATATCGAGCATGGGGCTGTCGAGCCACACTCCGGTCTTGCCCGTGGGCGTGCTGACTCCCCTGCCGACGTCTCCGGAGCACTCCCGGATGATGCTGGCGGCCTCGACATCCCTCGGCTCTCGTTCATACACAAACTGTTGTCCGTCGATATTAACGACATTGGCGCCTGCGCCGCGGAATTTCTCGGTGATCAGCAACCCCTCCGCCTGCTCGGGGAAGACGATGCCGGTGGGATGGTACTGGACGGCATGGAGGAAGACGAGGGGGACGCCGGCATGGTAGGCCATCACGAGGCCGTCGCCGGTCGCACCGTAATGGTTGGTGGTCATGAACCCGCGGATATGAAGCCGTCCGCTGCCGCCGGTCGCGAGCACGACCGCCTTGGCCCTCACGACCACGTACTCCTCGGTGTCGAGGTTGTACAGCACCGCTCCTGAACATGCGCCGCTCTTATCGAGGATGAGCTCGACCGCGGGAGAGAATTCGAGGATGTCGATTTTGTCCGGATGATTTCTGACCTCGTCCCTGAGGGTGCGCATGATCTCGGCGCCGGTGATATCGCCCGCGTAATGCATGCGCTTCCGGCTGGTTCCGCCGCCGTGCATGGTCCTGAGGGAGCCGTCGGGCTCCTTGGTGAACATCGAGCCCATGCCCTCGAGCCACGCGAGGACTTTCGGCGCCTCCATCACGAGCGTTTTCACGAGGTCGGGATCGTTTGTGAAGTGTCCGCCGCCCATGACGTCGAGGTAGTGCCAGTAGGGGCTGTCGGTCCGGAGCTTGCTGGCAGCCTGGATTCCGCCTTCGGCCATCATCGTGTTCGCGTCGCCGAGCCTCAGCTTGGTGGCGATAATCACCTTCGCGCCGGCCTGAGCCGCGATGAGCGCCGCGCTCGAGCCCGCGCCACCGCCGCCGATCACGAGCACATCGGCCTCATGGTCGATCTGGCTCAAGTCGATTTCGTCGGGATTGATGCGGCTCCGGGCCTCGAGTGTGTCGACGATCTCGGGGCTGATGGCGTAGCCCTTGGACACGCCGACGCGGATTTCGCGACGGCTGTCGGCCTTAAAGTCGGGATGGTACTTCTTGAGCCTCGTGTCCCTTTCCTCGCGGGAGAGCGCCGGGAATTCCTGCCCTTTGCGTTTTCTCTCGACCCGCTCCGGGCGGGTTTTCTCCACGATGCTGATCAGGTCCTTGAACTCAGGCGGATATGGCATTTGGATTCCTCTATATAGTCAAGCGTATCTTTCACGAATCTCAGCGATGGATCAGATATGGCTGTTGTCGCTGGGGAGCCAGTCGGGATCGGGAAGGTCGGGCTCCTCCTCGCGCTTCTTGTAGTAGAGGTCGACAAGGGTTTCCCTGTCGGCCCCGGTAAGCGTTTTCATATCCTCATCGTAACGTCCCTTCTCGATCTGACGCACGCGCTCCTTCAGATGCTCGGCCTGCGGAGCGATGTGCCGCCCGTAGAGCCGCCTCGCGAGGATCGCGATCAGTGACTGGGTTTCCTCCGCCGGACATCGCGCGCTGCACAGCCCGCACATCACGCAGTCGAACGAGAGCTCGGCCACGCGGGAGATGTCGCCCCTTATCGCAGCCGCCATGTAGTCCATGACCTCAATGTCCTGCGGGCAGCTTCTGGTGCAGGTTCCGCACCCGATGCATTTAAAAATGGCGGGGTAGAGTCCGGCGATCGTGCCCTGCTCGGGAACCAGCTCCTCAAGTACGTAGACAGCCTTGTTCTGGGGGAAGAAGGGGAGCTGCGCGAGGAACATGTCGGGTTTCACGATGGTCTGGCAAGCGAGACCGACCTCGACCCTGTGGCTTTCGGGGGTTCGATAGACGGTACCGCATGCGCCGCAGATTCCGCCGCGGCAGCCGCACCCGCGCGTGAGCTGATAGCCCGCGTATTCGAGCGCCTTCATGATCGTGAGGTCGCCGGGCACCATGTACCGCCGACCCATCACGTGGATCGGGATCAGCTTCTCAGTCGGCTCTCCCCTGGATTTTTTCGCGGGAGTGACATCAACGGGAACTGTTTGACCGGCCACTTTCAATAGCTCCTTGATTCAAAGCTGCATATCGACTCGCAAGCGATCATTTCGCGACCGTCACACTGTTCTCTTCAGCGGCGGAACCCTCGCCGTTATCGGCGATCTCCGGAATCCGTTGGAGGATGGCCTCGATCGCGGCGTTGATCTGTTCGTCGGTGAAACCGTCCTGGCGGGTAGCCCCGGACGGACACCCGGCGGCGCACGCACCGCAACCTTCGCACAGGACAGCGTTGACGGTCGCCACACGTCGATCGGTGTCCCAGGAACGGGCATTGTAGGGGCACATCTGGACACAGAGACGGCATCCCACGCAGAGGTCCTCATCGACCGCCGCAACAATGGGCTCCTTCACGATCTCGCTGTTCGCGAGAAGGCTGATGGCCTTTGCGGCGGCGCCGGACGCCTGGGCGACGGTCTCGGGGATATCCTTGGGCCCCTGGGCCGCGCCGGCCAGGAAAAACCCGGGCGTCACGGACTCAAGCGGCCGGAGCTTCGGATGCGCCTCGCGGAGCCAACCGTCCGACGTGCAGCCAAGCTTCAGGATATGGGCCAATGCATCGGCTCCGTGCGAGGGCACCATGGGGGTCGCGAGGACAACCATGTCGGCCCTGACCTCGACAGGTCCGCCCGCCACGGTGTCCGAGCCTCTCACGACTATCTTCCCGCCTTCCTCGAAAACTCTGCTCACCTTGCCGCGGAGGTAGACGACCCCTTCGTCAAGCGCGCGACGGTAGAACTCCTCATAATCCCGGCCGCCCGCGCGGACATCAATGTAGAACACGTACGATTGCCCGCCATGCACCCTGTGCTGGTACAGCATCGCCTGCTTCGCGGTGTACATGCAGCAAATTTTCGAGCAATATCCCTTATGACGCTCCGGCTCGCGGCTCCCGGCGCATTGGATGAACACCACTTCACGAGGGACCTTTCCATCCGAAGGGCGGCGCACGAGGCCGCCGGTGGGTCCGGAGGCCGAGAGGAGCCGCTCGAAATACAGGCCGTCGATAACGTCGGCGATCCGGTCGTAGCCGTACTCCCCGAGATGGCTCATGTCGTAAAGATCGAAACCGGTCGCGACCACAATCGCGCCGACATGCTCCTCGAGGTACTTCGGCTTCATGTCGTAATCGATCGCGCCGACATCGCACGCCTCGCGAC
>Ga0315294_10009421_pt1 | contig 10731 bp, 12 predicted proteins | sample YL17G13_40_MG_FD_203626 | JGI IMG/M metagenome (GOLD analysis project Ga0315294, IMG submission 203626) | Sediment microbial communities from Yellowstone Lake, YNP, Wyoming, USA - YL17G13_40 | ecosystem: Environmental > Aquatic > Freshwater > Lake > Sediment | place: USA: Wyoming | collected... | reverse complement strand
CGTGACTTTAACTTTACTTCAAACAGTATTACAAAAATCTAACTTTAGTTTTAACATTGCAGACTAAAAATGTTATGCAGTTCAAATGTTTGGTATTTACCTTTCACTGCATCCAACTCTGCTTGCAAGGCTTTTACCGAAGCTTCAAGATTTTGGATCCGAGCATCGGTACTTTGGTCAGCCAGAGTAGCTATAGGAAGGAAAAGACCGATTATTATCGTAATAAACAGTATCTTGCCTAACTCATTGATCCATCTTATTGCCATTTTTTTCTTCTAATACATAGTGCAATTTATTTTTTACGGAATTTCTCTAATCCGCAGGTCCTTATCATAATCTGCATTGTATGATTAAAAACTATGCCTTATAAATCTTTACGCAGCACTGCTTATTCATGGCTTGGCCGGAGAGTGGTTCAGCGCGTGTTGGCCTTAAAGCTGAATCTCCCGTCCCTCTTCCTTTGGCAATACTCCCTAATGCCCAATGACCGAAACCATGCTGCAATCCCACAACCTCTGGATGGATGCCCTGCGTCAATTTTGCTGTGGCCTTTATCTTGCCATAAATGGATTCTACCCATATTGCATCATCATCATTTATACCCAACCGATTTGCTGTCGCCATATTAATCATAAGAGGACTATCAGACTTTAATTCCATAAGATATGCATTATTCTGCGTCCTGGTATGGGTATGCGACGCCTCTTTCCAATTGATATGGTAGAAAGGATAATTTGCATCAGGCTGCCAGTCGCGAGGTTCATAAACGGGCAAGGGATTTACAGGATTTCCCCAGGCATCTTTTTTCTCAGCAAATTTAGCATTATAGAATTCTATTTTTCCTGATGGTGTGGAGAAACCCTGAACGGCTTTCCCGTCTTTCATAATGCCTATAAGTTTATCTTTTGTCCCATCGCTCTTTTTAGAAAATACAAGGTCTCCTTCAATTATCCCGTCCTGAACTTTTTCTGCCGGCAGTTCGGCTTTATGTTTTTCGTAGCCAGTCCCTTTTTTATCTACCCAGACTGCACCCGGAAGCTTCTTTAGTTCCTCTAACGTCATTTTAGGTGCGCCTTCTTTGAGTTCTTTAGAAATATACTCCTCATACCATTTTGTTTTATCTTCGATGCGCTCACCGGACATTCTTCCGACCCAAAATGTATCTTTCCCATCACCTTCTTTTAATCCAAGCCGCCGGGCTATTTCAATAAGAAATTCATACTCCGTTGGCTGGTCAAAAAGAGGTTTTACTACAGGCTGGCGCAAAGCTACAACCGGCCAAGTAACCCAGTGAGAGCATATGTCATAACGCTCTAAATAAGTGGTTCCGGGAATGACAATGTCTGCCATAAGCGCGGTCTCGGATAAAAATATATCATTGACTACCACAAACTCTAAATTTTGGAAGCCCTTTTCTACAGTCTTTGTACCTGAGACAGACATCATCGGATTTTGAAAGATAACTATCGCCATTTTGGGTTTATAAGGACCTTTTGCTTCAGCAAGTCGAGTGAACGTTTCTGTATAGACTCCTGAGCCGTGCCCAAAAGGATACGAGGATTTTGCATCAAAACGTTCGTTTTTCAAGGAAGCCTTTGCCACGTCATTGGGAGCAACATCAATATGTTTGCCGCCTTTTTTATCAGGAATTATCAAAGTTCCCTGCCTGTCATAACCTCCTACTAAAGCCGCTAAAAGCGCAATTGCCCGGCCACCCTGCACACCGTTGGAATGATGGCCAGGCCCAGACCAGACATCTACTACTTGTGGTTTAGTAGTTGCAAATTCAATAGCAATGCGTTCAATAGTTTTTGCAGGTACTGTCGTAATCTTCTCTGCCCAATCAGGCGTCTTATCCTTTACATAATCAGCGTACTGCTCAAAGCCAACTGTCCATTCTTTGATAAAGGCCTCATCGTAAAGTTTATCACGGATTATCACATTGCCCATTGCCAAAGCCATCGCACCATCAGTCCCCGGTCGTATAGGAATCCATTCCTGAGCCTTGTTAGCAGTATAGGAAAAACATGGGTCGACTACTACCATTTTTGCACCATTTTCAATTCCTCTGGTAATGATCCTTGGTAAATGCGACCACTTGGTTGCAGACAGTGGATTCCATCCAAAGAAGAGGATATATTTTGATTCTACTGCACCAATTAATGGCCGGTCATGGCCGACAACCATTTTAAAAGAGGCCTTGCGTGAAACATCACAAAGATTAGAATGCATGGAGAAATTTGGCGAACCAAACAGTTTATAAAAATCATCCTGAATGTTTACAAACGAAGAATCTTCTGAAAAGCCTAATAGTTTATGCGATTCACCGTTATCGCGCAGTGTTTTTAGCCTTTTTACAATCTCCGTATAAGCCTCTTCCCAAGAAATCTCTTTCCAACCGGGATCAACATTAATGCCTTTTTGGGGATTGGTACGTCTTAAAGGTTTTTGTAAGCGGTCTCTGTCATAAAGAGTAGCTATACCAGCATTGCCTTTGGGACAGATACAGGCTCCTTCCTTTTCGACGTTCGCAAAAAAATCTGAAGAAATATTGGAAAAGTTATTCGGATTATAGGGATTAGGGTCTATTTTAACAAGTTTGCCGTCAACAACACGGCACATAATACCTGATTGGCCTCCGCACATCTGACAGGTTGAAAAAATCGCTTCGCTTTTCACCCGTTCTAATTCGCTTTCTTTAACTTTAGCCTGTGCTTGTGAAGCAAATTTGGCTACACCAGATACTGCACCTGCGGTTACGCCGGCTAATTTTAAAAATTCTTTACGGCTCAATTTGTTCATCTTTTTCTCCCTTCAAATAAAGGTATAACCTTTGTTGCCACAATAAAAAGGGTGAAGCCTAATGCAAAAAGACCCAGTATCAGTAGGTATTCCACGCCAGTTGGGTTATAATGGTAAGGAATCCTGAGATTTATTAAGCCGGGATGGAAAAACGAAGGTATAATAATGTCAATCCTCTCTGCAAAAACACCCATAAAAGATAACAGCGACATAATTGCTATACCTTTGAGCGTCTTACCAAATTTAGAGATAATAATAAAATATGGAATAATGATCCCAAAGCAAATATCAAACCAAAATAACCCTGCAAATCTCCCTGCAAATAATTCCGTTAAGACCGCTTTATGTGTGGGGATACCGGCAAAGCCAGTGGTGAGAAATTCGCAAAAAAGAAAATAAAAGAGTACGGGTAAAAGTACCTTAAAATATTTGCCTAAACTTACTATTACATCGTTGTCAAAATGAACCTTCAAAACACGCTTGGAAAAAATCAACGCCAGAATAATCGAGGATAATCCAGAAACCAGTGCTGAGGCAATAAAGAGCGGCGCTAAAATAGCGGTGTGCCAGCCGGCTTGTGATTTCATCAGTCCGAATATCCACGCTGTAATCGAATGCACCAAGACAAATGTGGGGATAGATAACATCGCCACTACTTTAAGCTGTTTCGCTTTTTCTTTAATCCCCAAAAAGAGCATGGCTACACAGAGAACCAAATAAATATTAAGTACAAAAACATCCCAGGTAAGAGGAGAAATAAACTGGGGATGAATAAAAAGATTTAGCAAGCGTTCAGGTCTGCCTAAGTCAAAAACTATTGCTAACATTGCTAAGACCAGACTTATTATCGCCACGATCTCGGCAAGACGGGCTATAGGCTTAAATTTCTCTATGCCTGCCAGATGAGAAAGTGAAGCCGCAGCTATACCGCCTGCACTGACACCAATAAAAAATACGAAGGTAACTATATATAGCCCCCAGAAAACCGGCTTATTCATTCCGGTGACCCCCAGACCGGCTTGCAGTTGATACAACCAACCTAAACCTGCAAAGGCCATTACCACCACCAATAATAACACTAACTTTTTCATTATTATCACCTCGTCATGTATGTACTATTTCATACATTTCTTAAGTAAATCACCTTAGGCTCGGTACCTAATTCTTCAAACAAACGGAATGCCCTGCTGCTGCGTGCCAATTTTGATACCGTGCTGTCAGGGTCATTAAGGTCTCCAAAGTGCCGAGCTCTGCCCATACAGGTACTTGTACAGGTACATACATGGTGCAATTCCTCGTCGGTTATTGGCCTGCCTTCTTTTTCCGCTTTTGCTTCTAACCTATCCAATCGCTCTACACAAAAGGTACACTTTTCCATAATACCCTTATATCTCTTCTTCAATTGTGGGTGGGGGTCCGGATTCAAGGCCGCTTCTCTAAGCTTACCCCCATAATCTGGTTTTGACCAATTAAAATACCGCGCACCATAAGGGCAGGCAGTGGCACAGTACCTGCAACCAATGCAACGTTCATAGCGCTGTAATACCAACCCTCTGTCCTTATCCTGGTAGGTCGCACCCACCGGACAGACTTCAACGCAGGGTGGACGCTCACAATGCATACAGGGCCGAGGATCAACGTCTGTTTTCACATAAGGGTATTGGCCTTTTTCTCTTAAAAAATAAACCTCAGTCCATTGTATTCTGCGTGCTAATTCCTTGGGTGAAACCACGGGAACATTATGCTCCACCTTGCAAGCTATAGTGCAGGCCTCGCAGCCTATGCATCTGGCTAAATCGATAACCATAGCATAGCGGTGTTTTTGTTTGGTTTTTACAGTTTGCGCCTCAGCCGACTTTACTAAACCTGAAGAAGCCAAAGCTATGCCAGCCATTGCACCAGATTTTAAAAAATCCTTGCGTGACATCTTGTTCTGAAAATGCTTTTCCTTCATAATCCACCACCTTATCTATATTAAAGCTACAAAGCCAAATTCAGTAATGCCTATCTCGGCACCAGCATAAACGGCTGCTGCTATAAAATTGTGCTTTGAAGCAGGAAGTTAAAGTTTCTTTACTTACTAATTTTTCAGAACTCAACACCTCTTATATCTGAGCGATAATTTTTATACCACAACTTGCATACAGCATACGGACAAAGAACTCCTAAAATCTGCCTTTTATAATAAAGGTTGCTCCGCAGGTTATATTTTCAAAACAATCTTGCCTATTGCGGCAACTACGTATTTTTTGTGGCATTCATTCTGTCTGTGAACGAAATATGTGGGTTCTTATCGCGACAGAGCCACATGGCCAACCCGACAGCAGCCGCTATAATACAGATGCCCAGAATGATAACCGTAAATACTAACTTTGGTTGTCTTTGCTTTGCGATCATTATTTCAGAATTATCCGTCAATGGCCGCCGCCGTGCATCATCTCTACGGCGTGCGGCAATATGCCGATAATCAGTTCCAGACACTCACGCACAGCCCTTGGACTGCCCGGCAAATTGATTATAAGTGTTTTCTTGCGCGTAACTGCAACACCCCGGGACAGAACCGCGTTGGGAGTGCTTTCGAGACCTTTCAGCCGCATTAACTCGCCAAAACCATACACTATTTTTTCGCTCACCGCAATTGTGGCTTCCGGCGTAACATCGCGGGGGCCAAGCCCTGTACCCCCTGTAGTAAACAGCACGTCGAGGCCGGGTCTGTCCGAGAAATCAATAAGCTCGGAAATAATCTTGTCCCTGTCATCGGCTACGATTCTTTTTTCACACACCTCAAAGCCGTGTTCCGTCAGAATATTCTGAATCGTCTGCCCGCTTATGTCCTCACGCTGTCCCTTCGAGCAACTGTCGCTGATTGTCAGCACTGCCGTTTTAATCATTCGTCATCTCTACAATATCTCCGACTTTTATCTGGCCTGCCTCAACCACTCTCGCAAAAATGCCCTCACGCGGCATAATACAATCTCCAACCTGCTCATAAATTGCGCACCGCTTATGGCACTTCTTGCCCAATTGCGTAATTTCCACCTCAACGGCCTGGCCGATGCACAACTTGTCACCAACGGACAAAGCAGTCAGGTCGATTCCCTCGGTTGTAATGTTTTCGGCAAAATCACCCGGTGAGACCTTTGCGCCCGCGGCAAGCATTTTTTCTATGGATTCGACTGCCAGCATACTCACTTGTCTATGCCAATCAGCCGCATGAGCATCACCAACAATGCCGTGGTTCGCTTTCAGCTCGGCATCAGGGACGTTTGTTTTTGGCGTGCCTCTTTCCTTTGACACAGATATCGCTCTAATCCGGCCTTTTATAGTCACCGCTTTTTCCGCCTTTCTTTTCGAGCAGCTTTATCTGGCCTATTGTCATTGTTTTATCAATGTATTTAAGCATATCGTATATGGTAAGACACGCAACAGCCGCGCCGCTGAGTGCCTCCATTTCTACACCCGTTTTTCCGGTGGATTTAACGGTGACAATAACAGACACTGACCTGCTCTGCTCCCCAAAAATAAAATCAACACCAACCGCCTCAATCAAAACAGAATGACACATCGGAATTATGGCCGATGTTGACTTTACGGCCTGTATGGCCGCTATTTTTGCCGTACCAAGCACGTCGCCCTTCATCGAAGCGCCGCCTTTAACGACCTCAAACGCCTCCTTCCCAAGCTCGATACGGCCGCTTGCCTTTGCGGTTCTTACCGTAACCTCTTTGTCTCCTATGTCTGACATACCGCCTGGTTTTCGCATCTGCTCTCAGCCCCCAATCTCCTGCATTGAGAATTCGTCAACAACTGAACCCTGTCTCGTATAGGCGTGCTTTTCACAGAGGATTCCTCGAATGAATTTCAGCAGTTCTCCGTCCTCGGCTCCCCCTCTGATGAGGCCTTTGATGTCATAGTATTGGGATGAATACAGGCAGGGTTTAATTCTGCCGTCACTGGTTATGCGAATCCGATTGCACGATTCGCAAAAAGTTGAAGTTCTTCCGCTTATAAAACCTATGGTTCCCGCCGCGCCTTTTATCCTGGAACACAAAGCTGGGCCATCTGCATCTCCCGACTGAACGTCCGACAAAGGGCCAAACTCATGCTCGATAATCTCGCGAACCTCCCTGGTGGGCACATAATCACTCGCGGGTCTGGTATATTTGCTTGTCGGACAGTACTCAATAAATCTGACCGCAACAGACAAATGAATACTCATTCGGGCCAGGGGTAAAATCTGTGAAACATTGATGCCCCTTATTAGAACGCTGTTTATCTTAACAGGCCTCAGTCCGGCTTCCAGCGCCTTACAGATACCCTCTGTCACTCTCGGCAGAAAATCAAAACCGGTAATCTCTTTGTAACTTCTCCTCTCCGCAGAGTCCACACTTATGTTGACTCGCTGCAGACCTGCGGCTTTTAGCTCTTCTGCCGCTGATTCAAGAAGAACGCCGTTGGTGGTAAGCGATATATCCTCAATCTCTTTAATCCCGGCTATTTTTCTGACCAGATAAATGATGTTTTTCCTTACTAAGGGCTCTCCTCCGGTCAGCCGAACTTTTCGAACGCCGCACTTTGCGAAAAGTTGTACGATGCGATGTATCTCTTCCAGCCGAAGTATCTCCTTACGCTCCAAAAAATCACAGCCGCATAGGGGATGACAATAAACGCACCTCAAATTGCATCTGTCGGTAACTGATACTCTGAGATAATTAACGCCCATAAACCCGCATGCTCTCTTTTTAAATCAGCCGAATCGGCACCAACGCTCCCTTGTCTATGTGCGATACCCCAATACCCATGCAGATTAGACCATCTGCGTTGCACAATGCGTTTATATGTGCCGACCCATGATACTCAACTGGTTTTACGGTTCCTTTTTCTGTTATTACCACAGGAAACCATCTTTGTCTTTCGGTCTTTTTGCTTAATAGCGGCCCATCGAGCGGCATCTGAATATTAACGGGCTGGTAATTATGTCCCATCAGTTTGTAAAGAAAAGGTTTGCACAAAAGCTCGAACAGCACGAATGTCGAGACGGGATTTCCAGGCAGCCCAAAGCAATATCCCTTCCTGGAAACACCAAAGACCGTTGGCTTACCCGGCTTAATGGCGATCCTCTCGAATAATAAGTCAACATCGTTCTGCCTCATTACCTGAGGCACAAAGTCAAAATCCCCCTCGGACACCCCCCCAGAAACAATGACCACATCGCTGTTGTCGAGTGCCTTCTTAAACGCCGCGTCGATTGTCTCAACGGTGTCCGCCACGGCGCCGTAATCTTCCGCAACAGCTCCTGCCTGCTCAATCTGCGCGGCAATCTGGAAACTGTTGCTGTTTCTTATCTGCGAAATATCCGGCCTTAACGCGGGGTCAACCAGTTCATTGCCCGTGGCGATTACCGCCACTCTTGGTCTTCGCGCCACAAGCGGTGCTGCCTGACCAAACGACGCCAGAACCGCGATATGCTGCGCCCTCAGGAGAGTCCCTTTCTTCAGAACGACATCGCCGGCTTTGGCGTCCTCCCCCATGCCGCAGATATTGTCGGATGTTTTTTCGCCGGTAAAGCGAATTCTGCCCTCCGACACTATCTCTGTGTATTCCTTCATAACAACGCAGTCAGTGCCGCGCGGCACCATCCCTCCCGTCATTATCTTCGAACACTCGCCGATGCCGACCGTTCGCTGTGGCCGCGACCCTGCCGGTATCACTTCAATCACCGTCAATTCACCCGCGAGATCGGCCCTTCGGCAGGCAAAGCCGTCCATTGCCGACCTGTCAAAAGGAGGCATATCAATATCTGATATGACATCTTCAGCAAGCACTCTGCCCATCGCCTGACGTATATCCACACGCTCGCCCGGCAGCTCACGGACCGCACCAATCGCGTTCTCGATTGCTTCAGCCGGCGTCAGCATTGTATTCGTCCGCAAATTCAATGTAATCAGCCATAGTATTCAAATTCGTTAGCTCTTCTGCGCTGTCCATGTCGATATATTTAACCCTGCAAAGGCCGAAAGCATCGGCAATTTTCCGCTTGCCCGCCTCAAGGGTCTCGTTTATAGCAGCCAGCGCACTTCTGCAGTAAACTCCAAACAGCGGCTCAATTCGCCCCTGGTTGTATCTTGGCACTACTATGTCAGCCCCGCATCGTTCCCTTATCATCCTCTTAACCAAAGCCATGTCAACTCTCGGGATGTCACAGGCGACAACAAGATTCACCTCGTTCGCCGAGGCCTCCAGCGCCGAAAATATGCCCATAAGAGGTCCCTGACCGCGAACTTTGTCCGAAACAACGTCCGCTCCGAGAAAACCATGCTTTTCCGGAGCGTTCGTGCTGATTTTTATCTGGTCGAAATAAGGACTAATCTGGTCGTAAATACGCTTTATCACCGGTTGGCCGCCCAAAGGCAGCATGCTCTTATCTTGTCCCATTCGTCTGCTGTCGCCGCCGGCCATAATAATTGCCGCTGCCTGCATCCGGCACGTCCATTTGCCTTCCTTCAGCTGAATCATATCGTCACTGAAGTCAAACTGCTTTCCGTCGAAAGACACGACCCTGTCGGCGTAATGCACGACGTTTTTTGCGGATTCTTTCCAGCAGGTATCGCCGGCCCCGGCCACCATAACAAAGACGCCCGGCTCCACCACAGTCCGAAGGCTGTTCGACTCACAAATTGATACCGTGTCAGTCCCGATAATCTCCAGCAACGCCGCCATGCCCTGCTCAAGGCGGGTCTTCTCGCATCTCAGCCAGAATACCCGGTCTGCGCCGCTGGCCAGCATCCTGCCCGTATCCTTGGCGCTCTGACGGTCTGTTTCTTCGCAGATTTCGTACGCGCCCTCCAGGCGAGTACAGGCGTTGCAATCAGCCGCCCCGCGATGACACCCTTTGTTCTCACCGTCAATCGACGTAACTTTGATACCGATTATCCTGTGCTGAGAGCTTAATTTCTTAATCAGGCCGCATGCGAACTGCGTCTTGCCCGCCTTTCTGTTGGCAGCGCCAATCATCAGCATACCTGGCATAAAAATCATCTGGAAATCCACCGTCGCTTATTACCGCTTCTCAATCTTCACGGATAATGTCTTTACGTCCGTTACTCCTCGCAGGGGCTTGACCATGCCGATGATTGTCTCAGAAATGAAATTGACGACGAAATCGTTCAACTCAATCTCTTTGCCGTTCACTTTGAGTTCCACCTTGGCCGTTGGCTGCTGGTTCGCTTCACATGCCATTACTTCTTCTCCTTCGTTTATGAGAAAATCCTCGAAGGCGCTCAAACATCTGTTCGGTTCATTACATTGCAGCTAATACTGTGTGCCGACTGCCGATTATACCACAAATACTTATCCGCCCAAAATAAATTCCCGTCAGCGCTTCACGTTATGCAAATGTCTGACGGCAGCGGAAGCATCGCCTAATTTTTGCGATGCAAAGCTGTTCAGATGACTTTTGAGTCCTCCCAAAATTACGTATTTACCACAATATCCAGCCCCAATCTTAATCTGGTAGAATGAACAACGTGAGCGCGGTTGGCCGAAAGAAACAGCTCACGTGTGAAAACTTGTGCAACACACCGAATAATGTTGACCTGTGAACATTATTTGAAAGGAGAAAAAATGGCCTCGCCTGATACGGTTACTGTTCACGTCGGAAACGTTGCTTGCCCAATGATACATGTGGTTAACGCGGAACGGATGATACGTTTAACGATGATTGTCTCTCTTATGATTGGGCCTGCCGTATTTCTTCTGTGCAGATGGATGAATTCCGATTTCGCATCGGGCGAGAAACTCCTGGCTTTGTTTGCCTTATCGGTCATGGGGTTCGAGTCCATGTGGATTGTTTATGGCCTCGGAGTACTGATAAATAAAGCTGTTCATAACAATATGGAGAATAGCCAATTTGAATAATAAACCACAATT
>Ga0315294_10009420_pt1 | contig 10731 bp, 10 predicted proteins | sample YL17G13_40_MG_FD_203626 | JGI IMG/M metagenome (GOLD analysis project Ga0315294, IMG submission 203626) | Sediment microbial communities from Yellowstone Lake, YNP, Wyoming, USA - YL17G13_40 | ecosystem: Environmental > Aquatic > Freshwater > Lake > Sediment | place: USA: Wyoming | collected... | reverse complement strand
TTCACCTGCATTTCACGCCGACGAGTTCCTCCTGGTTGAACCTGATCGAGCGCTGGTTTGCGGAACTGACTCGGAAAAGGATAAGGCGCGGAGTCTTCCAAAGTGTCCCGAACTTGATTGCTGCCATTGAGGAATTCATTTGGATCAACAACCAGCAGCCTCAATCCTTTGTCTGGACCAAAAGCGTCGATCAGATTCTCGAAAAATTGAAGCATTGTAAAGCCGTTATTGAGACACTACACTAGAAGTAGGGACAGGTTATGGTGAAGTTGCTCTGTCTGCTGCAAAAGCCTTTCCCTCGTTCGAGGTGTGCGGGCTTGAACATCCTGACAGGAAGTTTCTAAAGGATGATGGTTACCTTGCGGTGATGAGAGATGCTGGTATTAAGCTTACAACCTCTGACATGGGTAATGGAGTGTTGCCATTTTCCGATTCTATATTTGATGTTGTTTTGTTTTGTGAAGTGCTTGAACATCTTTCTCCTATAGAGGCACCCAAAATCGTATCAGAATTGTCTCGCATTGTGAAAACTAATGGTGCAGTTGTAATTGCCTCCCCTAATTTAGCATCTTTGTTCAATCGCTTGGTTTTTTTCAAGGGCGGTAGTATATTTACGCCTGCCATTCCTCTTCATTATGCGGGAGGAACTTTTGGCCATGTTCGCCTATATACAGTGCAAGAGTTAGAAGGAATTGCTTCTCGTTCTGGTTTATATATGAAACATGTACGTTATAATAACACTATGTTGATAAGTGACTCAGAAACAAAGTGGCATACAATTATCGCCAAAAAATTACAGATTATTTTGTCTCCATTCTTCCCCTCGCTCTTCTATGGTTGGACAGTTCTTTTCTCTAAATGAGCGAAATAGGTTCGTGATTCCGTGGTATCCACAGGGGATATGGTGGCGGGACATTGGCTTATTTAGGACCGCACGACATTATTACAACTTATTGGATCAAGACAGGATAACGGTACAGGCAATGGGACAGCAACGACCGCGCATTTTAGTTTTTCATCTTGGAACCATTGGTGACACAGTCGTAAAAATTCCGGCGCTAAAAGCCATCCGGCGACACTATGGTCCGGATACAGAGATCAGCCTTTTACATGAAACCCGCCCAGGGATTATAACAACTCCCGCTGACCTTCTGGCCTGCAGTCCGGAGATTGACCGATTTATCGGTTATCCTGTTGCCGCAACAGCCGGGCGAAAGTTGCTATTGACGGTGCAGGTTTGGTGGCGCTTGCGGCATGAACGATTTCAGGCCGTGGTGTATCTGGTGCACAGCGAACGCACAGCCAGGCAAGTGAAGCGCGATGCGCGCTTTTTCCGCTGGTGCGGCATTCCTCGGCTTATTGGGTTTCGGGCGTTTCCACAGGAGTTTTTATATCCGGTGGACGCCGACGGCCGGCCGGGTCGAGTGAAGCACGAGGCGTCATGTAGCCTGGAAAGTTTACGGCTGGATGGCATAGACGTTTCAAGGGAGACCGATCTTTCGCGCCCGTTTCTAAGAATACCGCAACGTGACTTGGATGAGACGCAGCAGTGGTTGGGGCTGAAACGCCGACAACAAGGTAGAATGCTGGTGGCGATTTGCCCCGGCGCGAAACAGCCCGCCAATTTCTGGCAGCCGGAGCGTTTTATCGAAATTGGTCAATATTTGGCCGAAAAAAGGAAGTACGAATTGATAGTAGTGGGTGGGCCGGCGGAGGCGCAAACCGGCGATCGAATGGTGAAAGCCTGGGGCGAAGGATTGAATGCCGCCGGTCAATTTTCAGTGCTCGGGTCGGCGGCGTTGTTAGGCCAGTGCGCTTTTTGCATAGGTCTGGATACCGGCACTACGCATCTGGCGGCGGCACTTGGCACGCCGTGTGTGGCTTTATACGGAGAGCGGGATAATCCGGGCCGTTTCGAACCGCTGGGCGAAGGACATATTGTGTTGCGGATCAATGTCCCCTGCGCCGGATGCCGATTAATTTTGACTCCCTGTCCGGTGGCGGGGCACCCCTGTATGATGGGGATTGACGTCGCAATGGTTCGGCAGGCAATCGATCGAATAGAAACCCGTTTGGCTGAAAAGTGATAGATAGTTATCGAGATTCCGAATCATATTCTGTTTGTGCAGGTCTGTCGGTAACCGGGCATTTCGTAAATATTGATTGGTCGTTCCGGATAAATAAATGACCATAAAAAGGTACTTTAACAGCAACCTAATTTTTTTAAGGTGAACAAATGATTAAGTTTCCAGGCAGAAGATACGTAAATATTTTATTGCCAAGGAGAACCAAGGAAGACCTTTTCCGAACGTATAATTTCATTGTCTCAAAATTCCATAAAAAACTGACTTACCCAAAGGATATTTCTATCTGTTTAACAACCCGATGTAATTTGCGATGCACCATTTGTGACCGTTCTGATTTTCAAACATCCGACATGGACTTTAATAATATTTACAAACTCGAGAACGCTATCAAACACGCAAAAAATGTAGATTTGACTGGTTGGGGTGAGGCTATCCTGTATAAAAAGTACGCGGATGTTATTGCATACATATTTTCGCTTAACGGGAGGAGAAAGTTAATATCACAAACCTCAAATGGTTTAATGGCGCCTAAATATGCCGAGTTGCTTAGGGGACGTCTGCAGAGATTTGTTATTTCTTTGAATGCCGCTACGCCTGAAACTTATAATAGGGAGATGAAAGGCGGTGATTTTAATAAAACAATTTCTAGTGTTAAGACATTTATGTCACAAATAACAAGCGAGGATAGAAATGCTGTTAAATTACATTTTGTTGCCCATCTGAATAATTATAAAGAGATGCCATTATTTGTTGAATTAGCAAAATCTCTTGGTGTTATGCAGGTGAGTTATGGCCAATATCTATGCAACAGTCTTGATTCTGAGAAAAATAGTCTACTAAATGTGAAAAATGAATATAATGATATGCTGACTGAAGTTGATGAAGCTTCTAAAAAGTTTAAAGTCGAAGTATTTTACAGAAGATTTGGTGAAAATCTGGGACTCTCCTCTGATAATTGCAGGTTTCCGTTTGACTGGTGCTTTGTCTGTACTAACGGTGATATAGCCCCTTGTTGCTATCTTGGTGATATGACCATGGGAAATACGTTTGACAATACTTTTGAAGCCGTCTGGTTTGGCGAAAAGATGCAAAAACTACGAAAATCACGCTATTTGCCGTCTTGTTCTTTTTGTGCACCTTTTCAATCATTTGACAACCCGCACTGTCACTTTACCGCCAGGTATAATTTTAAAAAACAGTAATCTTGAGTCCTTCGGCGTGTTCGACACTTCGACATGGCTCAGTGCAGACAGGATCACCATCCCGAGCAAAGTCGAGGGATAAAGTCAAACCAGTCGAAGGATCAGTTGTTTTGGTCCATTGAGCTGGCTGATGTAAATTCCGGCTTATGCGTTTAGGCATTGACGCATCAAGCCTCCGCGGCGGCGGTGATGGCGACACGCATGGGTTGGGGATTTCAGTCCAACTATCAAACCGTTTAATTATCTTCATCTCTCTCTGTCATCCGTGCCATCCGTGTAATCAGTGGTGAGTAGTTACGATTTAAGCTCTTGAGCACCAGCTTATCTTGGCTCAGCGTAAATCAAAAGGATAGCCAGCAAGGAATATTATGGGCAATATAGAAAAACGTTATTATGACACAAGGTACCTCGCTGAGCATCCGGATTGGGATCGCAAGGACTCCTCATGGAAGGCCAACCTGGTAAAAGCTATTTTGTCTGATTTTGAGATACATCCATCTCGCATCTGCGAGATAGGTTGTGGGGCTGGAGATGTGTTAGTTCAGCTCAAAAGATATTATCCGGATACAAAGTTTTATGGTTATGACATATCGCCGCAAGCGGCGGCGTTTTGGAAGGAACCCGAACATCACGGTATAACCTTCCGACAAGGAGACTATTTTGAACTGAAATCTGAGGTGTGCGATGTCATTCTCATGCTTGACGTGATAGAGCATCTTCGTGATCCCTTCACATTTCTTGAGCGGCTCCGTAGCACCGCTGCCCACTTTGTATTTCATATTCCTTTGGATCTTAGCGCAAGCACCGTGCTGCGTGGTCATCCTTTACTCAACAGTCGATCTAAAGCAGGGCATATCCATTACTATACGAAGGAACTGGCGATAGCAACTTTGAAGGACTGCGGATTTGAGATCTTGCACTGGCGTTATTCCGGAGCTGCAATAAATTCACCTAAATGCACCTTGAAAACACGATTAGCCATGTTGCCGCGTCTCGTGTTGTATGCCATTTGCAAGGATTTTGGGGTGCGTGCGTTGGGAGGGGAGACCTTGTTGGTGCTTGCAAAACCATTGTCTTGAAATAGACAGGATCCACGGCATTTTGTGAGCTACTCCCCAAAAACTGGGCAGGGGGGATAAGTGGATTTTGAGTCTGCCATATCTCAAAAGGAGGTATGGTATACTTTCGAGTATGAGGAAGACGTACGACGCGGCCTTCAAGGCAAAAGTGGCTTTTGAGGCGGCCAAGGGGGACAAGACGATCGCCCAAATCGCGAGCGAGTTCAGCGTCCATCCCAACCAGATTCAGTTGTGGCGAAACCATCTGATGGAGCAGCTGCCCGAGCTTTTTTCCAGTCGCCGGCCGCAACAGGAAAAGGCCCGGGAGGAGCTGGAGGCGGAACTGTACCAGCAGATCGGCCAGCTCAAGATGGAGCTGGAGTGGCAAAAAAAAAGTCACAGACGCTCCTGTCGCGATGAAGCGGGCCGAAGTTGAAAAAGTGTTGGCGACAATGTCCGTTGTCCGGCAATGTGGGCTTCTGGAGCTTTCGCGCTCGACGTTCTACTATCAGCCCGTGGGAGAGGACGCCTACAACCTTGCGCTCATGCGACGGATCGACGAACAGTTCACGAAGCGTCCGTTCTATGGGGTGCCGCGGATGACGGCCAGCCTGCGGATGATGGGCTACGGAGTCAATCCCAAGCGGGTGCGGCGGCTGATGCGGGTGATGGAACTTGAGGCGATTTATCCGAAGCCGAGACTGTCGGCCAATGGCCCTGATCATAAGGTTTATCCCTATCTTTTTCGTCGAACGGCTCTGGCGGCCGGTCAAGTACGAGGAAGTTTATCTTCACGACTACCAGGCGGTCCCGGCGGCGAGGATACATCTTTCCGACTATTTCGAGTTTTTTAACAACGAGCGACCGCACGAGACGCTAGGTTACCGGACACCGCACGAAGTCTATTTTGGAACGCGGGCGGCGTTGGCGCCGGCTTCGGAGGCCGTGGTTTGATGGACTGGTTCGAGATCGTGGCTCCTGAGGCTTCTGGCGGAGCCGTTTTTTCGGGGTTCAAGTTAAAATGGCTTTCAGCCTTCAAAATGGTTAAAATGGTCACAACAGGCGGGCCCTCAATGCACATTCAGAAGGCCTCTAAACTGTCCAGACAATGGGGTCCACTTCATTACAGAATGTTAGGGCGTTTCTCAGCAGACCCTAAGTAGGTTGTCGGATAAGTTGTCGATGCGTATTTTGATTGTGTCACAGTATTATCGGCCAGCCTTCTCATTCGGGGGAACGGTAGCAAATGCAGTCGCCTTGGCGGAGGGGTTGGCACGAATGGGTCACCAGGTGTCGGTCGCGACCACGACGAGGTTGGATATCGGGAAGCGGGCGCCATGGCGCAGCCGGATTGAAAGCATGGGCGGAGTAACTGTCCATTATCTGGGCACCTGGCGGAGTTTTCGTAAAGGCAACCTGAATCCAGCCGTTTTAAAATATGCGCCTCCGGGAAAATTCAATTTTGATGTTTTACACATCATTGGACTTTACGATTCTATAGGGCCGTTTCTTGCTTCAGTGGCAGCGTGGCGGAAGGTTCCATACAGTATTGAACCGGCGGGCATGCTAATAGCCGGAAAACGGACGATGCAAGGCAAGCGTCTATATCATCATTTTGTTGGGCGGCGTTTCTTGTCCGGTGCGAAGGCGGTGGTGGTGACATCCCGTAAGGAATGGGATGATGCTATCCATTTTGGCTTAGAGCCTGAACATCTGATCATGAGGCGCAATGGGGTGGATAAATCTGAGTATCAGCGCCTGCTGCCCAAAGGCAGGTTTCGTCAGCGATGGGGCATTCCCGTTAACGAGCCTATAATCTTGTGGTTGGGGCGAATTGATCCCATGAAGAATTTGGAACAGCTTTTTGCAGCCATGTCCGGGTTGATCGACTTGCCTTGGCGATTGGCCATTGTCGGGCCTACCGAGACGCCAGGATATTCGACTGGCTTGAAAGAACTCGCGAGTCAACTGGCCATTGACTCGCGCGTGCGATTTGTGCCTCCATTGTATGGTCCAGACAAACTGGCCGCTTTTGCCGATGCGGACGTGCTTGCTCTGGTTTCGCTTAGCGAGAATTGGGGCAACTCGGCGCAGGAAGCGATTGCAGCCGGCGTGCCGGTGTTGGTGACGAAGACATGTGGTGTATCGGAGGTGATAGATCAGGGAGGAGGTCTGGTTGTCGCACTGGGCATTGATCCTATTCGCGAAGGGCTACGGCGATTGCTTACGGATTCAGAATTTTATCAACAATGCAAATCAGAACTGTTGGCCATGGCTGCCGCCATATCTTGGGATGAACCGGTGCTTCAGATGGCCAACATGTTTGAAGGCTGGAAGCGCCAGTGATGATTTACGTTAGAAGGGTTTAAGATGCCAAACACAGTCAGTCATCGGGTGGCTCTAATAAAAACCGAACAAGAATTGACTTGCGCTATCCGAACGGCGATGCAGGGGGTGAGATTGTTCGAGCGCCTGACGAGTTCGACGCGTGTGGTTCTCAAGCCCAACTTTACTTATCCTTATTACAAGCCCGGGGTGACAACGTCGCCGCGTGTCATCAGGGAGACGGTTAAAATTCTGCGCGAATACACGGCGCATATCGCCGTTGTCGAGACCGATGGGGGTTATGGCGCGTGGCAAGCCATTGCGGCGTTTGCCGGGCATGGTCTATACGAAATAAGGGATGAGTTTGGAATTGAGATCGTCAACTTGAATGATGAACCGCGCGAGCTCATTTCTTTTCGTTCAGGTCGGCGGACCCATCAATTACCCTTGCCTACGCGGCTATTGCATGAGACGGATTTGTTCATCACGATGCCGGTGCCAAAAATTCACTGCATGACGCACTTGACCTTGAGCTACAAGAATCAGTGGGGATGCGTGCCGGACATCATGCGTTTGCGGCGCCATTATATCTTTGACGACGCGATTGTCGCGATCAACCGGGCGTTGAAACCGGTCGTCCTTGCGGACGGGACGAATTTCCTTGATCGTAATGGACCTATGGATGGCGATCCGGTCCAGATGGACTTGATTATCGCCGCCACTGATGCAGGAGCATTTGATCGCTATATAGCGGAGTTGATGGGTATATCATGGCGATGTGTTCGTCACCTTCGACGGGCGGTTGAATTGGGCGATATGCCTTCTGATTTGAAAGATATCGAATACAATGTGCCGCCCGAGGAAGCACGGACGCACATATTTCGCCTTCAGCGGACATTGCGTAATTATATAGCGTTGGTTGGCTTTAAAAGCCGTTTCGTGACGTGGCTTGGATATGAATCATGGTTTGGAAAAGTGGTGTTGCATGGCATTCTATACGCGATTGCCGGCAAGCCGATCAAACCCCGAATCAATAGAGAAACTTAATAGATGCCAGGATATGAAAAAACACAAGATATTGGCAATCATCGGCACCCGCCCCGAAGCAATTAAGCTCGCCCCGGTTGTTTTGGAGCTTGGAGGGAAACCGACGGCGCTGGGCAATCTCGCGCCGATGAAATATCTCAAACGCAAAGGGCGAAAGAGCCTCTGAGATGTCAGCAGAAATTAGCTCTCAAACTAGTCCAATAAATGGGAGGCATATCCATGTTTGCAAATAAAACATTGATAATAACCGGTGGTACCGGCACCTTCGGCAACGCCGTCCTGAACCGCTTTATGGATAGCGAGGTCAGCGAGATCCGCGTTTTCAGCCGCGATGAGAAAAAACAGCATGAAATGAGGCTTTTTTATAATAATCAAAAGATCAAGTTCTATGTTGGAGATGTGCGTGACGCAGAGAGCCTAAAAGACGCAATGGCGGGAGTTGATTTTGTTTTTCATGCAGCGGCGCTAAAACAAGTGCCATCTTGCGAGTTTTACCCCATGCAGGCTCTCTATACGAATTCCATCGGTGCTGAGAACGTGATGAATGCAGCGATTTCAGCAGGAGCAAAAAGAGTAATACTCCTCAGTACCGACAAGGCCGCATATCCAATTAATGCCATGGGCATATCGAAAGCAATGATGGAAAAAATGGCGGTGGCGAAATCACGGGTGGCAGCCTATCGAGGCTGTACAATCTGTATAACGAGGTATGGTAACGTTATGGCATCACGCGGATCGGTCATACCGTTGTTTGTTGAACAAATCAAGTCAAGCAAACCTATGACAATCACTGACCCGAGCATGTCGCGATTCATGATGACTATTGATGATGCATTAGACCTTGTTCTTTATGCTTTTGAAAAGGGTCAACCGGGGGATTTGTTCGTTAGAAAAGCACCGGCTGCAACCATAGAGACTCTGACTAAAGCCTTAAATAGACTTTATAAAACCAATAATCCCATTCAAGTCATCGGAACTCGACACGGGGAGAAGCTTTATGAGACATTGTTGACGAGAGAAGAAAAAGCCCGGGCTCAAGATTTGGGAGAATATTTCCGAGTTCCTTCTGACAACAGAGATTTAAACTATAATTCTTATTACTCAAAAGGCGTGCCCGAAATGTCCCAACTAAAAGATTACCACTCACATAACACGAAGCGGCTTGATGAGGATGGAATGATGGAGCTTCTCTTGAAACTTGATTTTATACGTAAAGACATTGGGCTGGCTCCCTTGGGAAATGAATTGAGGGACTTTTAAGGACTGTTTGATGGATATTGACGTTCGAAAAGTTGTTGTAACCGGCGCAAAGGGTTTTATTGGTCGTCATCTCATGGAAGCCTTGAATCGTCGTCCTGATGTCGCGGTTCGAGGCTTTGATATTGATAGTTCACCGGAGGTTCTTGTTGAGGCTCTCAGGGAGACAGATGTCGTATTCCATCTGGCCGGGGTCAATCGTCCAGAGCGAGTTGAGGAATACGAGGAAGGCAATCACCTTCTTACAAGGAAATTATGTTCGATTCTGGAAGAAGCGGGCGGGACTCCGATGGTTATTTTTTCATCATCCAATCAAGCCGATATGGATAACGCCTATGGAAAAAGCAAACTCAGGGCAGAAGATGCAATTAGAGAATGGTCTAAGCGCGCCGGTGCCGGAGTTGCGATATTCCGGTTGAAAAATGTTTTCGGGAAATGGTGTCGTCCTGATTACAATTCCGTTGTCGCTACGTTTTGTCGGAATATGACGAGAGGCTTGCCCCTATCGATTTCAGATGCGGCAAAGAAGATTGAACTTGTATATATTGATGATGTCATATCCGCTTTTATGGATTGTCTCGAAAGACCGCCACAAGAGTATGAGCATAGAGATGTTTCTCCATCGTTCATCGTTACTTTGGAAGAATTAGCCCGACAAATTGAAATGTTCAGAGACAGCCGTCATTCACTCATCCTTCCCGACTTCTTTGATCTTTTCATGAAAAGGCTCTATGCGACGTATATCTCCTACCTTAAAGATGATGAATTTGCTTACCCCTTGACGATTCGCTCGGACGCGCGCGGCGAACTAGCGGAATTCTTGAAGCAAGGTCATTTCGGGCAGCTATTCATCTCGAGAACAAAGCCCGGAGTTTCCAGGGGAGATCATTTTCACCATACCAAGGTCGAAAAGTTTCTTGTGGTTGAGGGGGATGCGATCATTCGATTTCGAAGGATTGATGGAGCTGAAATTGTTGAATATCGAGTGAATGGAAGAGATTACAAGGTTGTTGATATTCCTCCCGGCTACGCACATAGCCTCGAGAACGTCGGGCCAGGCGATCTTATTACACTTTTCTGGGCGGACGAGGTGTTCGATCCCAAGGCGTCTGATACGTATCCGTCGGATGTTCAAGAGACATGTAAAAAAGGAATAAAATCATGAAAGTCGCAACAATTGTGGGGACGAGACCTGAAATCATTCGTCTTTCGAGGGTTATTGAGGCGTTAGATAGACACTTTGATCATGTGCTCATACACACGGGCCAGAACTACGATTACGAATTGAATGAGATATTATTCGAGGATCTTGACATCAAAAAACCTAATTATTACCTAAATGCAGCGGGAGAGTCAGCGGCTGAGACTTCAGGTCAGGTTATTTCGCTCAGCGATAAAGTGCTTCGGGAGGTGCGCCCCGAGGCAGTCCTTGTCCTCGGCGATACGAATTCATGCCTTGCGGCCTATTCCTCCAAGAGGTTGAAGATTCCGGTATTCCACATGGAGGCCGGGAACCGCTGTTTTGATGAGCGTGTTCCGGAAGAAATAAATCGGCGTCTCGTCGACCACATCAGCGATATTAATATGCCATACAGTCAGATCTCTCGACGATATTTGCTTGCGGAGGGTTTTCCGGCCGATCGCATCATCGTGACCGGGAGCCCGATGTTTGAGGTATTACATCACTATATGCCTAAGATTCAGCGCGCGGATGTTCTTGCCAGACTTAACGTAAATCCGTTTGAATATTTCCTG
>Ga0315294_10009419_pt1 | contig 10732 bp, 10 predicted proteins | sample YL17G13_40_MG_FD_203626 | JGI IMG/M metagenome (GOLD analysis project Ga0315294, IMG submission 203626) | Sediment microbial communities from Yellowstone Lake, YNP, Wyoming, USA - YL17G13_40 | ecosystem: Environmental > Aquatic > Freshwater > Lake > Sediment | place: USA: Wyoming | collected... | reverse complement strand
TTCACTCGAAATGTCCCTCCTTGCGGTTAGTGTTTTTTTATCTGAATCCATTTTAACCTCTATTGACGGGCATTTCGAGCTTTTTTTTGGATTTCTTAAAAATAATTACACTTATTTAGAGACTAGTGACACTGCCTCCCCGCTGCGCCATACCATGGACCTCACTTTTCTTCACATCAAAACCTGTACGCACCATCACCTCTGCCACTATCTCACTCGCCAGGATAACCCCCTGACCGCCGACACCCACCATCAAAATATTGACCACCCTACCCATTCACTCACCTTCCCTGGTAATCGCCGCTACCTTACACACCTGTGCACAGACCGTACAGCCCGTACAAAGCTCACGAGTAATAGATGAGGTACCTTTTTTAGCCTCCCTTTCCCTCCACTCGATGGCGGGACACCCTATCTGAAGACAGGTTCTGCACCCCACGCAGGTATCCTCACTCACCACCAGGGGCACCTCCGGCTGCTTCTTATCTCTCCGGTGCAGTACACAGGGGGCTTCGGCAATAAGCACCGAGGGCTCTGGTCTACGTATCTCTTCTCTCACTACCGCATCAAGTTGGGCAAGGTCATAGGGGTTAACCTTTATCACATAATTAACACCCACTGCGGTACACAGATCGCCCAGGTCAATGCGTGTGGTTGCTTCACCTCGTAGGGTATAGCCCGTTCCCGGATGATCCTGCCTCCCGGTCATCGCCGTGGTACGATTATCAAGGATGATCACGGTACAGGCACCCTTGTTATATACCATATCCATAAGCCCCGTAATACCTGAGTGGAGAAAGGTCGAATCACCGATGACCGCAACCACCTTTCCCAGCGCCTCGTTCCCCAGTGCCTTATCAATCCCCATCGCATGTCCAATGCCCGCACCCATACAGAGACAGGTATCCATCGCCTCAAGTGGCGGTAGTGCTCCCAAGGTGTAGCATCCAATATCACCGGTGACAAACAGCTTCTGCTTTTTGAGGGTGTAAAAGATGCCCCGATAGGGACACCCTGGGCACATGACCGGGGGACGAGGGGGGAGAGAGGAGAGGAGGGGCTGCGGTTCACTGCGCCCTGATCTTCCACGGATGCCTTCTTCTGCGGTGGTGGGATTGAATTCACCACACCGCGGAAACACTGCTTTCCCCACCACCTCTATTCCTAGGGATTGTATCTGCTCTTCAAAAAAAGGGTCAAGTTCTTCAAACACATAAAGTTTTTTGACCTGAGCTGCAAAGGTTCTGATCATCTCAACGGGGAGTGGATACACCATCGCGAGCTTTAAAAAGGAATAGCCGGGAAAACTCTCTTGTGCGTACTGATAGCAGGCACCGCTGGTAATAATGCCAAAGGAGGTATCGTGTATTTCTATTCTGTTTTCTTCAAAGCTATTGGCAAACTTGGCAAGCCTCTCCATCCGCTCCTCCACCAGACCGTGTCTGGTGCGGGCATGCTTAGGAAGCATCACAAACTTTTCAGGTTGTTTCTCCATTCCTCCCTGCACGGAAGTTGTTGTTGGCTCAGAGAGTTCAACTAATGATTTGGAATGTGAAATCCTAGTGGTAGTACGTAGGAGCACCGGGGTATCACAGCGCTCACTTAGCTCAAAAGCCACCTTCACCAAATCTTTTGCCTCTTGACTATCAGCGGGCTCCAGCATAGGGATTTTAGCAAACTTGGCATAATTCCGGTTGTCCTGTTCGTTCTGGGAACTGTGCATTTCAGGATCATCAGCGGTCACAATCACTAGCCCACCCCTCACCCCAGTATAAGAAGCGGTAAAGAGAGGATCAGCAGCAACATTAACTCCCACATGCTTCATCGCAGCCAGTGCCCTCACGCCGGCAATCGCAGCACCCATCGCTACCTCCAAAGCCACCTTTTCATTGGGAGACCACTCTGCATAGATCTCCCTATAGCGCACTATATTCTCCAGTATTTCGGTACTGGGTGTCCCAGGATAGGCAGTGGCAACCTTAACCCCTGCCTCGTATGCCCCCCGGGCAATCGCCTCATTCCCTGAGAGAAGCACTTTCATAAACAATCATTTCCTTTCATAGGCTATGAGTAACATACTCATTTCCGCGAGCACTACCTTTTAAAACAAAAAGGCTGGCAAGCGTGCATGCTGGCATGCCTGCACGCTCTATAAAAGAAAAGGCTAAAAATAATTTTAAAATAATCTTCGACCTATAATAAACGCTTAACTATAGCTTGGCAATAAAAATCGTTGCGTTCCTATGTGTTTTAGTTTTTACTCAAACCGCCCTTAATGTTCAAACGGTAAAGCACCTGTGATACCTTAATGTTGATGGTTTACCATTGAAATAATTTATATTGATAGTTCTATGAGTTAAAAGATTTATTTTACTTGAAAAAATCCTATTTTTTAGTATTTTTCATGATTCATCTGAGTGTGCTCTGCGAGATAAGTCTTATACAGTTTGTCATTCCGGGCTTTGACCCGGAATCCAGTGTTTTCCTTTATTCCTGCTTTCGCAGGAACATTGCCCTTTGTCGCAATTAAGGTCGTTGTATATAGCGTAAATTATCTCTAAAGAAGGAGGATACTATTATGAGAGGCAAATCAATCAGGATGGAGAGAATAATTAACCGAAACACTAGAAACACGGTAATTGTGCCCATGGACCATGGCGTCACTGTAGGCCCCATCAAAGGATTAATCAACATGAGTAAGACGGTCGATATGGTCGCTGAGGGCGGTGCCAATGCGGTGGTGGGACACCTGGGACTCCCCTTACATGGACACCGGGGAACTGGTAAGGATATCGGATTGATTCTGCACCTGTCAGCGTCTACCTCCCTTGCACCCGATCCAAACCACAAGGTGTTGGTGAACACCGTCCAGTGGGCGATAAAAATGGGAGCAGACGCCGTATCCGTGCACATCAATATCGGTGCTGAGGATGAGGCAAAGATGCTTGAAGATCTGGGCACAGTGGCAGTAGAGTGTTTGGAGTGGGGTCTGCCGTTGCTGGCTATGATGTACCCGAGAGGAGCCAAGATCGAGGATGAAAACGATGTTGAGGTGGTAAAACATGCGGCGCGGGTGGGGGCTGAGTTGGGTGCAGATATCATCAAGTGTCCCTACACAGGAAGTCCTGAAACCTTCAGGGAAGTTGTAGAGGGCTGTCTCGCCCCGGTAGTGATTGCCGGTGGCTCCAAGACCAGTGATGAGGAAACCTTGAGAATGATTGAGGGAGCTATGAAGGCAGGCGGTATCGGCATCTCTATGGGAAGAAATGCCTTCCAGCATGAGAACCCCGCTAAACTCGTACGTGCCGCCTGCGCCATTGTACACGAGGGGATGCCCGCCAATGAAGCCTTAAAAATCCTGAGAGCAGGTTAACCTATCTTTTAAAGGATAGGTGTGCTTTCGAAAAAACATGCTATAGCAATGTACCCATGTTCGTGTGGGCATTGAAAATTATGATTATAATTATTCATTTAGTATCACCAGTGTATTACCTATCCTCTTTGTAAGGCTGACATGAAAACAGAAATACTTCTGGTACTCAATATCTCTCTGGTAATCGTTTTCTTAGTAGTGCTGCGTAAGCCAGGTATTTTGTCCTATTACTTTAAAGGCAGATGGTGGCTCACCTGGCTATCGATAGCCGTGTTAACATTGATGGATGAACTTACCTCGGTCTTCTATGCCCCGGCAGAGGCTCACCGCTTTATCGGCACCAGCGCCATCTTCTTTATTGCGTTCACGTCTCTTTTTATCCACTATATGACCACCAGGCTAGTGGAGATTGCCGAAATATTGGAACACCATGGCCTCATTGGCGGGGGGGTGTATTCATTTTCGTATTTGGTACTGGGACCAATGTTCTCCTTCGTGGCGGTGGCGTCAATCATGGTTGACTATGTACTCACCGCCTGCCTCTCATCGGTAAGCGCGGTGTTGAATGCCACTTCCTTCTTCCCACTCTCCCATGCTACCACCGTCATTATTGTCCTGGTAATCATCTGGAGCGTCGCCATGCTGAACATTCTGGGGATTCGGGAAAATGCCCGCTTTACCTTCTTGATCTTTGTGTTTGCAACCTTCATCCTTTTAAATCTCATTGTTTCCGGAGTGCTGCAACTGGACAGCAGTTTTTTGGTCCGTTTTAAGGGGGCAATTAATTTTACCGCATCCCGCTTTCAGACAGGGTCCTGGATTCAAAACTATCAGATTTTCATTGCCTCGGTGGCGAGCTGCATCCTCGCCTATTCGGGGGTTGAATCTGTTCTCCAGACCGCCGGTCTGGTGCGCAACTGGCGGGAAACCGGTAAGGCTTATATATTCCTTGCAGTCACGGTAGGTCTGGTAACCCCGGTGTTAGCTGCACTGGCCCTCTCCGCCCCTATCGAGTTCTCTAAACATGAGGGCGATCTGATCACGTACTATGCCACACTGGTTAATGGTACCATCTTCGGGATTATGGTGGGGGCACTCGCCAGTTTTACCCTTACCATGGCCGTCAATACCGCTTTTGTGGCTTCAAGCGAGATGATTGAACGGGTAGCGCAACGCTACCATTTTGACTGGCTTATTGCCACCAACAAGCAGCAGTCTCTCTACCGAATTCACCTACTGAACGCGACGTTTTTTTCTGCCATCATCTTCATTACCCAGGGCAGTCAGATGATTCTCGCTGATATGTATGCGATAGGTTTGATCGCCAGTTTCTGCCTGAACATGGGCTCGCTCATTATTTACCGTTATTTCATGGGCACTAAAGAAGTTATTCAATTCCACACCAGCCGGCTGGTTACCTTCTTGATGTGGATCATCTTTATGAGCTGTTTTATCTTTCTGGCAATTAAAAAGCCCCATGGATTTATACTATGGGCCATCGTCACTGGCATCGTGCTCGTCGGTGGCTTTTTGGTGGCCCGCAAGAGGGCGCCAGAGCTTAAGGAAATTGAAAAGACCGATAATGAAATGGAGATGATCCTTCAACTGGCCCAGTCTCCTACAAAGGATATCCATCTTTTCTTCAGGCGGCCCAGAGAGGCAACCTTAAACGCCGCGAGAGACAATGAGGTGTACATCACGTTCTATTCCCCACGTCAAGGTATCCCTCGCAAGATGGCTCCTAACCACTATCGCTTTCCTTTAATGCAGCCTGATATCTACCAGCGGCTTCTTGCCCTTCTTAAAGTAGTGGAGTATGAACTACCCGAACATCACATTACCGTTCACCTTGGTTGGCCTATGTCCTCCTGGCTTGACCGCATAAGTATCGGGGTAATGGTGTTTAAGCTAATCCGTCTTCCCCGGATTTTTCCCCATTTTGCATTCTCTATAAAGTATTCTCCTAAGCGTTAGACTCCATTGAAACACCCGCACGCAGAAAATCTATCAGGGAGACCATTTATTACATGTCAGATAATTCTCTGGAAACATCCCATCCACTGGTCCGGGAATCGGGTATGGTACTGCGCGATCGATAGAGCTCATCTTTCGCCAAAGGATAGTATCGAAATTCATCCGCAGAAATCGATCACAGATAACACCTACCCGATGAAAGGACAAAGTGTTGTAGTACTGGAAAGCCGGCCAGTAAGAAATGAAGATTTCATCAACAAGAAAGATTTGATTCATTTTAGTGCTATTTTCACAAGAGGGATATTTCATGATACTTCCAGCTAATAAGACCAAGATTGTGTGTACCATAGGACCGGCATCACAGTCTCATGAAATCATGGAGCAGATGATGAGGGCAGGGATGAACGTGGCACGTCTCAACTTCTCCCATGGTGATTTCGCGAGCCACAAGAAAGTAATCGAGAGCCTCCGCAAGGCGGCGCAGGCAGCAGGACGACGTGTGGCTCTCATGGCCGATCTCCCAGGGCCGAAGATCCGCATAGGTCAACTTGCCGAAGAACCGATCGAGCTGAAGCCAGGAAATACCTTCACCCTTACCACAGAGCAGATCGTGGGAGATACAAATCGGGTTTCGGTTACCTTTGAACGCCTCCCCAAGGCCGTAACTCCAGGGGATACGATTTTCCTTAACGATGGATTTGTTCAGCTTGAGGTGATAAAGGTTGAAGGGAAAGAGGTCCACTGCCAGGTTGCGGTCGGTGGTGCACTTCGTTCCCGTAAAGGACTCAATCTGCCGGGCATCGATCTGGGCATCATCGCCTTTACAGATCGTGACCGCGAGGGTCTGAAATTCGCCTATGAGAATGGAATCGATGCAATCAGCCAATCGTTTGTTCAATCCAGAGCCGATATCGATGCGGTACGCAAGGCTGCTACTAGTCTAGGGTACTATCCCTTCATCATCGCCAAGATTGAGCGCTCCCGGGCTCTCGACTGTATAGACGAGATCCTTGAAGCAGCAGACGGTATCATGATCGCACGAGGAGACCTCGGCGTAGAAATTCCGATCGAGCAGATCTCCATCGTTCAGAAAAGGCTCATGCGACAGGCCAATATGCTCGGAAAACCAGTCATCACCGCTACCCAAATGCTCGAGTCGATGATCGAAAACCGGCGTCCTACCCGTGCCGAGTCCACCGACGTCGCCAATGCAATCCTGGATGGGACGGACTGCGTCATGCTTTCAGGCGAATCCGCCATGGGTAAGTATCCGGTAGAAGCTGTAAAAATGCTGGCCAAGATCGCTGAGGCTATTGAACCACACCGGCCGAGTCAACAAACCAGAGAGATCCTCAAAGATATCGGTCGCAACGGTAAAACCAGCTTGACAGACCTGATCGCTTTCAGCGTGGAGACAACCCTGGAGTGTGCCTCGCCAATCGCGGTGTTTGTCCCGACCCGCACCGGAGCTACCGCACGAAGTATCGCAAGATTCAGACCGCCGGTGTGGATTGCAGCCATAAGTTCCCTGGAGGCAACCTGCCAGAGGCTCCAATTCTCCTACGGCATCTATCCTGTATATGAACCTGATCATCCAGAGAACTGGAGGTCTTATGTGAGAGCATGGTTGCGCGACCACGAACTTAAGGGAGAGCTGGCTATCCTGACGGAAGGACCGTCAACCAAGCACCCCGAAGCCAATAACCGGATGGAAATCATAGACCTGAAACGTTAGAACTGAACGCACTAGTTTACTACTCAGAGGCTTTGGTATGAAGGTAGGAATTGTGGGATGCGGGCTCGTCGGAAGCACGGCAGCCTATGCCATAACCCTTGAAGGGGCGGCCAGTGAAATGGTGCTGATCGACTTGAATCAAAAGCTCGCCCAGGCCCATGCAGAGGATATCCTCCATGCAACACCCTTTGCATCGCCGACCCGGGTTATGTCCGGAGACTACGCCGATCTCGCAGGGGCTAACGTTATCGTGCTCGCCTGTGGAGTGGGGCAACGCCCCGGCGAGAACCGTTTGGAGCTCTTGGGCCGAAACATCAAAGTCTTTCAAGAGGTGACTCCTAAGGTGCTCCGCTACGCTGCTGGGGCTGTGCTCGTTGTAGCCGCAAACCCCGTCGATATCATTACGGAGATTGTCACAAAGATATCAGGGTTACCCGCAAGCCGCGTGATTGGTTCAGGAACCATACTCGATACCGCTCGCTTCCGCTCCCTGCTCAGCGAACATCTCGAAGTCGCACCCCAGTCCGTGCATGCCTATGTTCTTGGAGAACATGGGGACTCAGAAGTCCTCGTCTGGTCCAGTGCGAAAGTCGGTGGTGTTCCCGTGGGTGACTTTGCCACGCAGGTGGGCAAACCGATCACCACCGAAGTCAAATCTCGCATCGATGACGGGGTTCGCCGGGCAGCCTACCGCATTATCGAAGGGAAAGGAGCAACCTACTACGGTATCGGAGCAGGACTCTCGAGGATGGTGAACGCTATTCGGGACGATGAGCGGGTAGTTCTGACCATGTCCAACCACACCACCGAGGTTGAGGGTTACGAAGGGGTAAGCCTTTCTCTGCCGCGTGTGCTCGGGGCTGCAGGGGTTCTGACAACCCTTCGACCTATGCTGTGCGACGAGGAGCTCGTGGCCCTCCAGAGGAGTTCCCAGATTCTAAGAGATGTAGTGAGCGAGCTTAAGTATTAATTACGCGTTAAGAGAACTTATACAAGGTACACTTCACTGCCGAGTACCATAGATACTTGCCATGCCTGAACGATGTGAATTGAACTATTGCCAGCTAGCTGATACTACACTAGTGATCCAACTCTCAGGAAGCTGGACTACTGCACACAATCTGCCTTTTTCAAGCGAGGTTCAAAATCTGATTAGAAACCAATTCCCAAATTACGCGTAGTACCTTTGGCACCCCGCCAGTACTGGTACTGCTAAGCAGTATATGTAGGAAGGAATTGAGTTAAAAGGCATGAACTCGACCAAATCGTACAATGAGTGTTTTTAAAACTCGTTAAGGTAGGATGGTAAAGCCTTGCTCTTTGAAATGGGAATCAAAGGTAAAGTGCTGAAGTGTCAACCAATACTGTCACTTTCGGAACGCCTCCGACAGGTACTTATCATGTTTCCTGGAGATATCACGCTTCCCGGAACTGAACTTTCCTACCGCATTCAAGGCTCTTCTACGCCGGTCCTCCGCAACGACCGTCGCCCCAGCGCCCGAACGGATGAGATTGTCCAGGGCCTCCCGGATAATCTCGGCGGAGGACACACGGCGTGCCCTTGCAATTCGCTTAACCTCTTCCGCCTGTTGCTCGGTGAGTTGTATCTGAGTTCTGACCATAATGCCTCCACTGATTACACTTATTACATCATGATGTCAGATGATAGGAAATGCCGGGAGGGATGTCAAGTTCCCCCACTTTTCACCTTCTCATAAAAGAAGAGGCGTGAATATCCTCTGCAAACACTATGCGGGAAGAACTTATACTATTTGAAAAGTGACATCTCATTGCTTCATCCGCATAAAAAAGCGGGACGCTGGTAAAAAAATAAATAATTTATTCAATCAATTTATAGCCCAGCGTCCCACTTAGCTCTCATGAGTGCCTTAAGATGATTATGGAGGATTTAATATGATAAAGGTTTCAGATAAGGAAATCAAGGAAGTGATGAAGGAATTTAGCATTAAGGACAAGAAGGATTTTGAAGAGTGGGTCAAGAGCGATATCATAGAGTGGCTTGAATTAAATGCTAAGTGCCCTGGCGGGCTTTAGTTCTTTAAACGCTATGTTGAGGATAGAGGAAATTAAAATGCAAAAGATATTGGTAGAGAAGGATATTGATGGAAAAATGCTGTCTGGCTTAGGATTCCAAAGGAAAGTGCATTTTATCACTTTCTCATGGATGGAGGATTCGATAATGCAGATAAAAAACTATACAGAGAGGTTTTGGAGATGAGCAAAAGAATCAGAGGGATTTGATGGACGGTGTCAGGGGAAGGCTTTGATTGACCGTTATACTACAAAGTTTGAGGGTTTTATAAGTTGTTGGTTTTAGATTAATGTGGTGAGGGGTGCCACGGTTTATCGGCTCGTCCCTCTTCACGCTGTTATAATGCCAAGTATTCAGCTTTCTCAGCTAGTAGCGCCTCCTGATAGAGGTTAGATCTCATTAATAACCTTTTACTCTGAAATACTATCGATTTCACCTTGCGCCTTTGGCTCTGGTTCAATTGCTGATATCGCCCCGTATCAACGGCCAGAAATCTAACTACATCTAAGACGTCTATTGCGATTCTGGGGAGACCGTGGATCTCTATGGACCACCCTCGTGGGACGTAATGTTCAAAGTTATTCCTAAGGGTCTTTTTCAATTTTCTGATCGATTCCTTCTGGCTGTCCGTCAGATTCAACGCCTGACCCGTGATGAGAGTGCTCATCCATCTTTCGTCCTGGCACATTTTTAGCGCGTCGTCCAAGGAGATCAGCCGCTCCTCTCCTTTCTTTGTTCGGCGGATGACGATCTCGTGGGTTGTCCCCTTACATGCGGCTATCGCGAACCCGTACAACGCTCCATGAAGGGCCAAAACGACCCACTTCCAAGCTTTTCTGTCCGATTCTGTGAAGCGAATAAACTCGGCAGCACGCTCAAGAAAGTCAAGAGCATTCGTTTCCTCAGTTAATCGAAGCCATTTCGGTTGAACCCTCCGTTTGGTCATTCTTGTGCTGCCTAACATTATTTTTTATGTCGTTATTATATTTTTTTTCAAAGACAATAGCTTAAAACAAAAATTTGCCCCACGCTCTGGATTTCAACCATTCACCAGAACTTGGACTCGTGCGTAACTACTCTTTACTTTGTTTTGCTGAACCCTGTTCCCTGACAACTGTAAACTGAATTGCTGTCAACCGTCAACTGCTCACTGCTTTTTTAAAGTTGTCTTCGGAACCAATGTCCCCCCTTTTTCTGTCCCGCTTTACGATTCCAGATCACCTTCTGATAAAGGCTGACCGTTAAATACATCAACCATTGCGTTTACCGCGTCAATCTGGAACTGTAAATTGGGGTCAAATTTTAATTTCATAGCTTCGCTGATTACATAGATTAAAAATGATTACACAGATTCGAAATTTAAAAAACTCTTGACTTTTGGATCCCCATCGGGTATATTTTCTATCAATCACTGAAAGTTCGAATGCACAGTAGGTGGTGGCAAATTAGTTAACGTAGTTAAAAAGGACTGGGGATTCCCGGTCGACAGGCAATTCTGATTATTCGGAATTGCCTGTTTTTTATGGAAATATCTTTAATCCTCTTATCTCTCTTTTACCCTTATAAAATTTTTTTGAAACAATATCATACGCAGGAT
>Ga0315294_10009418_pt1 | contig 10732 bp, 9 predicted proteins | sample YL17G13_40_MG_FD_203626 | JGI IMG/M metagenome (GOLD analysis project Ga0315294, IMG submission 203626) | Sediment microbial communities from Yellowstone Lake, YNP, Wyoming, USA - YL17G13_40 | ecosystem: Environmental > Aquatic > Freshwater > Lake > Sediment | place: USA: Wyoming | collected... | reverse complement strand
TGCCGTAAACGGCGATCCCCATCGTGCCGGACATGCTCAACCAACATCAGTGCGCGAGGCGAGCGTACCATAGGTGCCTCCTGAAACAAGTTTGTGCTTGTCTCAGGATCGCACACTAACTCGCTCTCGTCTAGCGTCGAGTACGCTTCTCAGGAAGTTCTATGCGGTTGGTAAAGTGCCATTTATAGTCGGTTGTATCCCGTGTGTCACGTTTCACGTTTCACGTTTCACATTTCACGTTTCACGTTTCACGTTTCACGCAACCCGTTTTCAGGAGTCATCCAATGCAAAACGTCCCCTCTCCCACCACCCTCTGGCCCCCTCCCGCGGGCTTTATTCCCGTACCCTCCCAGATAGACGGCATCGAACTCTACGCGCCCGCTCCCAAAGAGAGGCCGGACGAGACGCGCACCTTCAAATGCCGCTACTGCGGCGGCTCCATCGCCTACAGCGCCACCCAGCGCCAACTGACCTGCCCCTACTGCGGCCACGCGCAGGACCTGGCCGCCGAGGAGGTCGGGCAGGCGGCGGACGAGTTCGAGTTCACCCTCGAGACCATGCAGCGCGCCCGCTTCGGCTGGGGAGAGGCGCGGCGCGAACTGGCGTGCGAGGCCTGCGGCGCGGTCGTCGCCGTCGCGCCAGACGCACTGACCGACACGTGCGCCTTCTGCGGCTCCCACCGCGTCCTGGCCCGCGACGCCGCCGGCGACGTCCTGCGCCCCACGGCGCTGGTCCCCTTCGCCGTGGACCGCGAGCGGATGCAGGCGCAGGTGGCCGAGTGGCTGGGCCGGGGCTGGATGCACCCGCCGGAACTGCGGAGCGTGCGCGCGCTGCGGGAACTGGCCGGCGTCTACCTTCCTTTCTGGACGTTCGACGCCCACATCCAGGCCAACTGGAAGGCGGAGGTCGGCACCACACGGACCCACCGCTATCGGTCGGGCGGGGAGTGGAAGACGCGCACCGTCATTGACTGGCACTGGCGCTCGGGACAGGTGCACCTGCCGATCAACGACCACCTGGTGACGGGCACCGAGCGGGTCAGCCGGGCCATCTTGCGCAAGGTGGCCCCCTTCGACCTCAAGGGGTTGGTGGAATACGATCCAGGGTACCTGGCGGGCTGGCAGGCCAAGGGCTACGACGTGCAGTTGCAGCCGGCCTGGGAGACCGCCAAAGGAGAGATGCGGGAGCGGGCCAAGCGCGCCTGCTACACCGACACCGGCTCCCACCACGTGCGCAACTTTCAGATGGCGGCCGATTTCGCCGACGAGCGCTGGCGGTACGTCTTGCTGCCGGTTTACCTGGCCTCCTACCGCTTCGACGAGCGCACCTTCCAGGTGATGGTCAACGGGCAAACCGGCCAGGTAGCGGGCCAGAAGCCGGTGGCCTGGCTGCGGGTCTGGCTGGCCATCGCCGCCTTGCTCTCGCCGGGCGCTTGCCTGGGCCTGGCGGGCCTGCTGACGCTGCCGCTGGGCGGCCTGGGGGCGGCCGGGCTGGTGGCTGGGTTCGTCCTGTTGGTCGCCGGGCTGATCGGGGCGATCGTCCTGTTCAGGAAAGCGCGGGAGTCGGAGGAGGTGTGAGTGGGGGACAAGGAGACAAGGAGACAGGGAGACAAGGGGACAAGGGGACGAGGAGACAAGGAGACAAGGGGACAAGGGGACAAGGAGATAGGAGGCAGGATGCAGGAAGATAGGGAGCAAGAGACAAGAGGGGAGGAGCAGGGGCAGGACGCGGCGGGGCTGAGGGAGGCGTGGGGGGTACCGCTCGTGGCGGTGCATTGTGCCCGCTGTGGAGAGGCGCACCTGGTACCGGAGGGGGCGATTCCGCCGTTGTGCCCCGCCTGTTTCCAGGGGCCGGTCACACCACAGCCAACGGCCCTGCGGGAGGAGCCGCCCGAGCAGGCCTTGCCCTACCGCGTCTCGCAGTCGCAACTGGCCGGTATGTTGGAGCGCTGGATCAGGGGGCTGTGGTTCCGCCCCGCCGAATTGAAGGGGGCAGTGCTGGCGCAACGGGTGCGGCGCTATCTGCTCCCACTCTGGTTGGTGGACGGCCAGGTCGCGGCGGCCTGGCGGGCGGACGTGGGCTTTAACTACCAGGCCGTCAGTTACCAGGACCGCTACGGCGAAGGGAGAGGCTGGAGTTCCCAGGAAGTGCAGGAGCGCCGCGTGCGCTGGGAGCCGCGCGTGGGCCGCCTCGAGCGGGCCTACGAAAACCTGGCGGCGCCCGCGCTCGACGACCACCGCGCGCTGATGGGCCGCCTGGGCAACTATGACCTGGGCGAGCGCATCGGCTACAGCTCAGGGGCGGTGGCGGGGGCGGCCGTGCGCGTGCCGTCGCTTACGCCGGAGGCCGCCTGGCCGGGCGCGGAAGCGGCCTTCGTCCAGGCGGCCCAGGAGGAGTGCCGCCAGGCCGCCGGCGCCGACCACATCCGCGACTTTACGCTCGAGGCCCAGTATAACGATCTCAACTGGACGTTGCTCCTGCTGCCGGCCTACGTCACCTGGTACCGGGAGGGGGAGCGGGTCTGGCCGGTGCTCGTCAACGGCCAGAGCGGGCGCGTGAATGGGGTACGGCTGGCCTCGACGCGCAAGGCCAACGTCGCGTCGCTGGTCCTGGGGGCGCTGGGGCTGCTCCTGTTCCTGCTGGGGGGGCTATTGGCGCTGGTCGGCGCCCCCCTCCCGCCGGTGGCCGCTCTGGGCGGGGGCTTGCTGGTGGTCGGCCTGCTATTGGCCGTCGTCGCGCCGCTCCCGGCCATCGGCGCGTGGGCATTCAACCGGCGTGTCATGGCGGGTGCGGTGTGATGATGATCTCCGCGCCGCCGAGTGCGCCCATTCAGAAAGATACTTGATACCTGGAGGGGCAGCGCTCCACACGGCAGGGATCGCAGGTGGAGCCGCAGGTGAGACAGGTATTGGAAGGTGTAGGAGGCTGGGGCGATCCTTTGGTCGGAATCCAGACTGTGCCGCACCGGCAGCCCAGGTCACATGTCCAGAAATGGAAGACCTCAATGTCAGGCTCTTCGAGTGCAGAATTGTAGAGGGCGCCGTCGGAAGTGACCAGGACAACCCGTCCACCAAAGCGCTGGAGAGACGGCCCCAGTTGTAGAGCCAGTGCCAGGTACAGGGCGTCAGCTCCGCCCAGTCTCATCCTGCCCGGTTGGGGTTTGTGCTTTTCCAACAGCCATCCGCTGGCGGAGACGTGGTTGTCCGTGATTCCCACCGGCGAAATCTTGCGACTGAGCAAATCGCTGGAAAGTGTGGCTTTTGCCAACCGGTATTGGTTGTCGTCTATCAGGTGCTGATTCAAAGTACTGATGAGGGCAGAGATAGTCTCGGAATAGGCAATATGGGGGATGAGGATCTTGCTGTCAGGGTAGTCATAGATTTGCAGGAGATTCCGCGTGCCGATGTCCGGGAAATAGATGCGGGCCAGAGCGCAGGCATCGAGGACGAAGTAGATCATGCCTCGTATTTCTCCCGCTCTTCACGAATGATCTCCTCAATCGGGATGGAGACCCCCGACAATGCCTCGTGTACCCTCTCCAGCGTGATGCCAGGCACGAGGTTTGCTTGCAGATGCTGGCCCAGATTCGATGGTCGAATTTCACCGGAAGCAATCAGTTTCTGGAATACATCGTCGGCAGTGACAGTCTCCTTCTCCCTACAGATGAACAGACCGTCGTCTGTCACGAAGATTACGGCCTCCTCATCCGGGCTGAAGCCCGCTTTTCGAGTGACGGTGAAAGGGATGTTCAGGTTGCCCTCGGGAGCGAGTCTAACCTTGATTTGAGTTAGTCCCATAATGGTTCACCTCCGCCGCTGGCCATCGTGCTCCACTGCTGGTATTGTACATCAGGATGATGGGCTGTCAATCTGCGCGACCTTTCGCTTCATTTTGACTTCTGCGGCAGTGGGGCTATACTATGGCTGCCATGCAACAAGAATCTCGTTGCCACGCTGACTTGGGTGAAGGAGGGGGTACCGTGACGAAGCCTGCCTCGCGCACGATCGCGGACCTGGAACCGGGGGACCACCTCTGCTGCATCTACGAGACCGACGCGGAACACCGGCAGGTGGTCACCCCCTTCTTGCGCCAGGGCCTGGAGCGGGGTGAGAAGGTGATGTACGTCGTGGATGCCCGCACCGCCGAAACCATCCTGGGCTACCTGCGGGACGATGGGTTGGACGTGGCACCCTACCTGGCGCGTGGCCAACTGGCGATCTTGACGCGCGACGAGACCTACATGCGGAACGGAGTCTTTGACCCGCAGGGGATGATCGCCCTGTTGCGCAGCGAGACAGCACAGGCGCTGGCGGAAGGGTACCCGGCCCTCCGCCTCACCGGTGAAATGACCTGGGCGCTGCGAGGGCTGCCCGGTTCCGAGCAGTTGATCGAATACGAGGCCCGCTTGAATGACTTTTTCCCCGGCAGCCGCTGCCTGGCGATCTGCCAGTACGACCGCAGGCGGTTCGATCCAGCCGTGCTGTTGGACGTGCTGCGCACCCATCCGATTGCGGTGATCGGCACGGAAGTCTACGACAACCTGTACTACGTGCCGGCTGTGGAACTGCTGAATGCAAATCCTGCGGCGGCGGAACTGCGCCATTGGGTGCGAAACCTGGCGGAGCGCCAGCGGGCGCAGGAGCGCATCCGGCAGCAGGCGAACCACCTGGAGGCCTTGGCCAGCGAGTTGGAACGGCGCGTGACGGAACGCACGGCCGAACTGCGCGCCAGCGAGGCCCGGCTGCGCACGATTTTCGACGGGGCCGCCAGCGGCGTCGCGCTCGTGGATATGGCGGGCCAGTTCCTGGAGAGCAACCCTGCCTTGCAGCGCATGTTGGGCTACAGCGGCGACGAACTGCGCTGCAAAGTGTTCACCGAATTCACCCATCCAGACGACGCCGCCGTCGCCCTGGACCTGTATCAGGAACTGGCGACCGGGAAACGTGACCACTACCGGATGGAGATCCGCTACACCCGTAAGGACGGCCAGGTGGCCTGGGCCGATTTGAGCGTGTCGCCGGTGCGGGGAAACGAGGGGGAGCCCGCGCAGTTCGCCATCGTGATGGCGGAGGATATCACGGAGCGGAAACTGGCCCAGGTCGCCTTGATCCGGGCGGAGAGGCTCGCCATTGCGGGCAAGTTGGCCGCCACGCTGGCCCACGAGATCAACAATCCCTTGCAGGCGGTCATCGGCTGCCTGGGGCTGGCCGAGGAGACACGGGCAGAAGGGGGAGACGCCGGCCGGTATCTGCAAGTAGCCCGCGAGGAACTGCGGCGAGCCGCCCGCATCGTCGCCCAGTTGCGCAACCTCCATCAACGCCCCCAACTGGACGAGAGAGAACCCACCGACGTGAACCTGCTCGTGGAGCGGGTGCTGATGCTGGGCAGGAAGCAGTGTGAAGAGCGCGGGGTCGAGCTGGTCTGGAACGCGGCGTCTGGCCTGCCGGTCCTCACGCTGGCCTCCGATCAGATCCAGCAGGTGTTCCTCAACCTGCTGCTGAACGCCTTGGACGCCATGCCGGAAGGGGGCCAGTTGCGGGTGGGCACGCACCATACCGGCCAGCCGGCCGGAGTGTGCGTCGCGTTCACCGACGACGGCGTGGGCATCCCGCCGGACAGTCTCTCCCAAGTGTTCGAGCCTTTCTACAGCACCAAGCCGGAAGGGTTGGGGTTGGGGTTGTTCGTCAGCCAGGACATCGTCAAGCAGCACGGGGGCCGGATCGAGGCGGAGAGCCGGGTAGGAGAGGGGACGACGTTCACCGTGTGGCTGCCGGCGTGATCGCCCCGCACCCGCCACGTTCGGCTCGGCAGGCCGGGCCCCTCGCTTGACGGGCAGGAGGGGGAAGAGGGCGCGATGGCCAAACAGGTACGTACCCTGGTGGTGGATGACGAGGAGGGGGTCCGCTTCTTCCTGGAGGAGACCCTGCGGCGGGCCGGGCACCTCGTCGTGACCGTCTCCAGCGGCGAGGAGGCGCTGGAGCGGCTGGGGGAGGGTTCCTTTGACCTGGTGATGTTGGACCTCAAGTTGGGTGGCCGGGTGGACGGCATGCGCGTGTTGGAGGCGGTCAAGTGGCGCTGGCCGGAGACGGTGGTCGTCATCCTGACCGCCCACGGCTCGCTGGATTCAGCCCTGGCCGCCATTCGCGAAGGGGTAGACGGCTATCTGCTCAAGCCGGCCGAGCCAGGCCAGGTTCGACAGGCCGTGCAAGAGGCGCTGGCCAGGCGGAAGAGGCTGGCCCGCTCCGCAGCACCGCCCAGCGAAGACGCTCTCCTGGTGCAAGGCCCGTTCTCCATTGACTTGAAGGGTCACGTGGCGACCCGTGATGGCCAGCCGTTGGACTTGACGGCCCGCGAGTTCACCCTCCTGGTTTACCTGGTGCAGCACACACACCGGGTGCTCTCCCCCCAAGAGTTGGTGCAGGTCGTGCAGCAGTACGAGTGCCAAGACCCCTACGAAGCGCAACAGATCGTCAAGTGGTACATCCACCGGTTGCGGCGCAAGGTGGAACCGGACCCTGCCAGCCCCCGCCATATCCTGACCGTGAGGGGGGTGGGGTATCGGTTTGAGGTGTAGACTGGCTGCCGCGCTCGAGGGCCGGGCTCCAACCAAATTCCAACCTTCTTCCAACCAAGGCCAACGCAAGTCCCAACCGGATCCATCGGTTTGGGGCTTGTTTTTGTGGTAGCATGAATGGAGGGTAAGCATGGGCCTGCATAGACGCATCCTGGTCGTGGACGACGAGCGAAGCGTGCTTCTCGTCACGCACCGTACCCTGGTCAGGCTCGGCGATGGGTATGAGGTCGTCGCCGCTCAGAACGGTCGTGAAGCACTGGACAGAATCAGGGCGGCGCCGTTCGATCTGGTCATCACCGACTTGAGGATGCCAGAGATGGACGGCGTGGCCCTCACGGAGGCCATCAGGGAGTTGTGCCCTGACACCATCGTGATCTGGATGACGGCCTATGGTTGCGGAAGCCTGATGGAGGCGGCAGCGCGGTTGCTGGTGTACGATTGTCTGGAGAAACCCGTCGAGGTCGCCGAGATCCTGCAGGTCGTCCGGGAGGCCTTGGAGAGCGCTGAAGGCGAGGGGCCAGCAGCGGAGTGAGGAGGGACGGATGAGGTTGCGAGGAGTGATGCCCCATCTCTTGCGAGTGATGGGGACGATCATCGTACTGGTGTTGCTGCTGGCCGTCATCGTTGGAGCGGCCCAGGGTCTCTCGGCCGCCTCCGAGCCGGGCAAACCCGTCCTGATCTCTACGGAAAGTGCGCGGCAGGTGGAAGATACCGTCACCGTGTGTGGGATTCTCATCGGCGGTACCGCGCTGCTGGCGGGGCTGGTGTGGATGGAAAGGCTACGGTAGCAGGTTGTTCGTATTGTGGTCTGGTGGGTGGCATGGCCGCTGGAACGAGGCCGCCCCCTCGCTCCAGCGGCCGGCACGATAGTGACAGGCGATGGCGCTGGCTATCCGGGCGGGCCGGGCTGCGTCTGGCACTATACCATTGGCAATGTGGTACCGGTTGATCTTGGACTACGAGGAACACGAGAGACTACGTTTGTATTGGGTACGTCCTGGCAACGAAAGGAGGTGGATTATCGAGGGAGGGAAGATCGTCTGATCGTACGCTACGGGCGAGATCTGAGGCCGGGTCCACCGGCCACGGGATCATCGCCATAGGTCAACGCCCGATTTGGTATGGTGTCCATTGAGCCTCCTTGACAGCGGTCTGGCACACGGTGAGGGCGGAGCTCCCCCGGCTCCGCCCTCACCTTAGACCCTAAAGGTGGCGCGGGGCGCGCTTGGAAGACCTTTAGGGTCGTCGTTTGGCGATGTCCCAGTTCCGTTAATTGTTTTGTACCGGTAATTGTTTTCTGGGCGTTCTGCCGGTTCCGGGGCGTTGGTGCCCGGGGCTCGTGGTGGGTCGCTCAAGTCTCGTGCGGTCTCGTCTACGGCCACCATTGTAGCACAAAGGTTCTATTTTGCCAAGTTCGCGGTCCTGCGTCCTGCGGAGGGGCCGCGCTGCCGTGGAACAGGCGGCGCTGGGGTGTGGGGCCAGGACGCGAGCCGCCTCCCCTTGTGCTCTCGCCGGACCACAGTCCGGCGAGTCTGGTGGGGACACCAGGATAGAGCGAAGGGGGCGGTCAAGTAGCCTACGTCTTCCTGTTGCAGCCCGCGCCCGAAGAGGTGGGCAAAGCGTAATTCCTGCCCGCCGTGGACCGGGTGGGGTTCGCGGTTGAGCGTGATGCGAACAGGGCCGCCGGAGGCGGCCCCTGCTGGCGGTGTACCGCTTCCAGCACCGGCTCGACCTCCTCCTTGGTCACGAACCAGGCCACCGGGTTGAGGTCCACGCCGACGACCTTACAGCCCAGCCGCCGCGCCCACCACTTGTGCATCTAGTAGATGGGCTTTTTGGCGTTGCCCTCCTTCTGGGCGATGGCGTTGAGCCCTTCGATGGGGAAGTCGTGTTCGATGTAGGGCATGGTTATCACCGTTTACGGGTGAGTTATCCGGAAGATTCCGGATAAGTTCCTGATAATTCGTCGTTAAGGCAGTTCGTAACGTCTGCCGCGCCTTTCCCCTACTGGCTTGAGCCTCCCAGTTCTGACCAATTTGCCCAGGATATACCGGGCCTTCTCGTTGTCGTCTCCCAGTCCGAGCAGTTCTCGACACTCCGCGTTGTAAATGAAGCCGTGTTCTCTCACATGAGCCAGAATCTTCTCCTCATCGCTCATCACTGCAGGTAAGAGCAGCTGTGCCTGGCGCGGTGTTGTCTCACTCAGCGTGTAATAGGCCCAGCGACGGGTGCCGTGCATCTCCACCAGTCCGGCCTCCACCAGCCCCCGCAACTCGCGCGTGGCTTCCACTGTTTCCACTGTCCCGTGGTGCAGCCGCCGGTAGTCGGTATTGGTCATGCGCTCGTTAACGCGTAGATAGGCCAACGCCAGGCGTTGGCGATCGTTGAGAAGGACGTTGGCGAAGCGACCCAGCCAGGCCAATGTCTCCTCGTCCAGCAGGGTATGGTTTTTCAATGTGACGGCGAAGTAGGTGCCCGCATCCTTGAACTCTGGCGGTTCCAGGTTCACCCCGCGCATCTCGCCGATCATACGCCGGATGCCGGTGCCTCGCTGCTCTACGTACCCCAGGTCCAGCAACACGCGCATGATATGCGGATTGCGTGTCGAGGGTGGAGCCTGATCCAGTGTTTCGACGGTTACGTCGCCAAAGAGTCCACCGGGATTGCGCACCTCGAGCCGGTCGGCGAAGATCCGCACGTCAATCGCCGTGCCACGCGCAGTGTAGTCCCGATGGGCTATGGCGTTGCGGATGGCCTCGCGGATGGCAAACTCGGGGTACTCGAGTACCTCCCGCCGGGTCAGTCCATCAAAGTAGGCCCGTCGCTTGATGAGGCTCAGCACGGCTCGCTCGGCCCGATCTATTATGGCCGGAATGGTTCCATCGGCCTCGGTGTCGTAGAGGTAGGGACGACCGTGGATGATCTCGTCGCCCACGTCGGTTCCACCGTACTGAGTGATGGTGACGATGAAACGGGGAAAGTAGAGTTGTGGATCCCGACCAAAGAGGATCAACCCTGCCAAAGTTGGGCACAACGTCGCGCCGTCGCGGGCCAGGCAACCCACGCCCAGTAGCAGCTCCTCCGCCGACTGTTCAGCGACACTTGATTCGGGTCGCCGCTGGAGCACGGCAGCGCGGTAGGCCTCTACACGGCGCCAGTCCAGCTCTTCCAGCGTAGCCTTCTCGACCACATTGGCATCCACGTCGCCTCGCTGGGAGAGCCAGATGCGCTGGATCTCGTTCTGTGTCATACGCCGGTTGGTGTTACCCACTCGTACGTAGGCCCCCTCTTCCAGGCCAGCGCGCTCCCAGTAGCACGGCTTCTGGCTGGCCGGGCATTCGGGAACGGTGACAGCCACGACTATTCCCCCCTCAATCTGGCACACGTCAAACGTCAGGCGCAACGGTGGTTGCATCTCAGACCCAACTGACGACAGGTCAGCCTGCAGGCGAGACACGTTGGGCACACCGGCCACGGCAAATTGCTGGGCTTCATCCACCCCGAAGAGGATCACGCCGCCGCCCCGGTGGTTGCTCAACGCCGAGAGAGAACGATAGATACGTTCTGGCATGCCACCTTGTGCCGTCTTGGTCTCTACGTCATCCAGTTCGCTGCCCCAATAACGGACTTCGTCAATCAGCGCTGTTACGTCCTGGCACTCCATCGCTTCACTCTCTCCGTACCACCAATCTTGGCGTCAAGCACTCCATCAGCGAGAGGCCATAGTGGTCTACGTCCCCCTGGCCCGCGCCCGATGTGCTCCAGCCGTAGCGCCCGCGCACGTAGCAGCCCTGCTCGTCGGACAGGGCGTAGGCGCGCTGCGGCGGTATGCGGCACAAGCGCTCGAAATCCGGGTCGCCTCGAACAGGCGAAAGCGCACCACCTGGGCCTTGTCTTCTCCCGCGCCCAGGTCCTTGAGGAAGACGTTGGCCCGCCCCAGCCGTCCGAGGTGCCCTGAGTGCGCTCTCCCGACAGCCGTTGGGCAACGGCGCTCAGGGCCTGCCGGAGGGCCTGGGCGGGATAGGTGATGACCAACATGCGCTGGGCGGAGCTTTCAGGCTTGGTGGGGTCGTCTACGTGATACAGCCTGACGCTGCCGAAGACGGTACCGCTCTGCACCTCCTGGGAGATGGTGACGGCGTCCTGGATGAGCATGGG
>Ga0315294_10009417_pt1 | contig 10733 bp, 10 predicted proteins | sample YL17G13_40_MG_FD_203626 | JGI IMG/M metagenome (GOLD analysis project Ga0315294, IMG submission 203626) | Sediment microbial communities from Yellowstone Lake, YNP, Wyoming, USA - YL17G13_40 | ecosystem: Environmental > Aquatic > Freshwater > Lake > Sediment | place: USA: Wyoming | collected... | reverse complement strand
AACAGCCAGACGATCGAGAGAATGAGATTCTGGCTGGCGGACAAGGGCCATCTGGGATCGGTCGGATTGGGTATGTTGTTTGCCTTCGCTTTCTGCCCGTACAGCGGCGCGCTGTTTTTCGGCATATTGATTCCGCTGGTGCTCGATTCCCGGGGAGGTTTGGTTCTGCCGCCGCTTTTCGCCGTCGGCACTGCCTTGCCGGTATTAGTATTCGCAGTCCTTATCGCTTTCAGCATGCAGGCCATGGGCAAGGCATTCCAGGCGGTACAGAAAGTGGAGAAGTGGATCAGATACGGAATAGCGTCCGTGTTCGTCTTGGCCGGAATCTACTATACCCAATATCTCGTTAAATATCTGACCAGTCTTTAAGGCGCCATGAACAAGGCAGACGGATCCGGGCTCTCCCACGCGGGCGCGGCGGCATGTGGTGCACGATATCGGCGGTCCTGATCACAGCCGTCCGTCTCGTCTCAGCGATCAATCTTGCGTTCGGGGAGAGGAAGGCGCGTCTATAGGGGCATGAACAGAGAAGACCGGCCACTGAGCAGGCGAGCCAGACCAGAAAACGGTCTACACGAAGGAGAAGACAGATGATCGACGTTATTCCAGAGTGGGCATTTGAGTTTCACGGGCATCGTTGCCCATTCATGCCCATCGGCTACCGCATGGGCCGCATGGCGATGCGAGAGTTGGGCGTGGAGCGCGAGAAAGATCACGGCCTGTTCGCGTTTTCCGAGATGGGTATCGGACATCCCAACACCTGCATGGAAGACGGCATTCAGGTAGCGACCGGTTGCACCTACGCCAAGCGCATCATGCAGCACCTCGATTACGGCAAGGCGGCGTTCGTCCTCTACCGTCCGGACAAGGGCGCGGTGCGGGTCTCGCTGCGGCCGGAGGCGTTCGACGAGCTGGGAAAGTTCGAATTCATGGCCTATCGCAAGAAGGGGCTGGAGCCTTCGCAGATTCCGTCGGAGGTCATTCAGCCGGTAGTGGACTGGATAGTCAATCAGGATGAGAAGGACCTCCTCGTCGCGGAACGGCTGCCCGACTTCACCTTCCAGAAGCCGGGTCCCAATCCCTTCGACAAGGCGAAGTGCAGCAAGTGCGGAGAGTACGTCTTCGAGCGGTACATTCGACTGGTGCAGGGGCAGCCGCGCTGCATCCCCTGCTCCGGCTACGGCGGATGACCGGGGTCGATAGTCGGAGGAGGGCGGAGTGCTGGCCGCGATAGCCCTCCTCATTCTCATCCTGTCCGGCGTCTTCTCGATGCTCGGCCTAGGCGGCGCCACCGTCTACAACCCGGTCATGGTCTGGTTCGGCTACGACTTCAAGACTGTGGTGGTGCCGACCGGCCTGCTCCTGAACGGGCTGACTGCGGCCTCCGCCTCCTGGACGTTCTGGCGGGCGAAACTGGTGGACGTCCGCATCGCCCTACCTCTGATCGTCGGCACGACGATAGGCGCTCCGGCGGGAGCCTACGTCACGGGCTTCCTGAAGAGCGACTGGCTGTTGGCGGTGTTCAGCGTATTCGTCGTCGTCGCCGGCCTGCGGATGATACTGATAGCCGGGCAGGCGGAGCCGGAGGCGCTGCGAGGCACCGCGAAGCAGCGGGCCGCGATCGGGGCGGGCATCGGCTTGGGCATCGGCTTCATCTCCGGGCTTCTCGGCGTCGGCGGAGGAATCCTCATTGTGCCGCTGATCATTCTCATGGGCTACCCAACGAAGCTAGCGGCCGCCACGTCAGCCTTCGCCGTCGTTTTCTCTTCGGCCAGTGGCTTTGCCGGCCACGCCGCCAACGGCAACTACAACATTCCCCTGATGGTGGTGACGGCCGTGGCCGTCGTCATCGGCTCGCAGATTGGCGCGCGGCTGATGGTGGGTGCGATGAAGCCGCGCTGGATCAGGCAGGGTTTCGGCATTTTGCTCCTGGCCATCGCCGCCACGCTGGCCTGGGGGCTGCTCACCTAGTCGAGCGACTGTGCGTCATCTCACAAGCCGGTCACGATGAAGAAACCGACCCTCTTCGACCTGTGCAGAACCACCCTCTACATCGGCGCGATCGGCTACGGTGGTCCGGCGATCCTGGCGCTGATGAAGAGGACGTTTGTCGACCGGAAGAAGTGGATATCCGAAAGGGAGTTCATGAACGCCCTGAGCCTGGCGCAGGTCCTGCCCGGCGCGACCGGCGTGAGCGTGATGGGTTACATCGGCTTCAAGCTGCATAAGCTGTGGGGTGGAATCTTGGCGCCCCTGTTCTACATTCTCCCAGCCACCGTAGCCATCACGACGCTAGCCTGGGCCTACTTCCGCTTTGGCGACATTTCCTTCGTCAAGGCCTTGTTCGCCGGCCTGGGGGCGCTCGTTGTGGCGCTCCTGGTGAACGCCACCTGGATACTTGGACGATCGGTGTTCAAGAGGCTCGGAGTCGCCGACGCAAAGGGGCTGGCGATCAGCCTGGTCACATTCGTCGGCATTTACTTCTTCAGCGTCAACATCATTTGGCTGATCTTCGCCGCGGGCTTTCTCGGGTTCATCCTCTTCTATTTCACCGGCGAGTTCGAGGGCGAGAGAGCGGCGAGAGGAGAGGTGCTCCTTTCCGAACCTGCTTCTCTACAACGCGAGGCATTAAGCGTGAGGGATTTCATCCCGGTCATGGCGATAGCGGTGCTGTTCGGCGTCGGCCTGCTTGTGCCGTCAACCCGCGCCTTGCTGACGACCTTTCTGGGTATTGGCGCACTCGCCTTTGGCGGCGGCTTCACCACGATTCCCCTCATTCAGCATCAGGTGGTCGACGCCCACGGCTGGCTGACAACGAAACAGTTCCTCGACGGCATCGCGTTGGGGCAGATCACCCCCGGCCCTGTCTTCATTACGGCGACATTCGTTGGTTATCACGTGGCCGTGCTCGCCGGCGCGCTGTTCGCAACCCTGGCGATCTTCACTCCCTCGTTAGCCGCCATGATCGCCCTGGCTGACGTTCACGCGAGGGTGCAAAATCTCAAGATCATTAAGGTAGTGATCAAGGGATTCTTGTCGGGATTCATCGGCCTGCTCGTCGCTGTCACGCTGCAATTCGCGGACAAATCGCTTGTCAGTTGGCAGGCCTGGCTGATTTTCCTGGGAGCCGTCTTCTGGCTAATGGTCTTGAAGAGAGACTCCGTGTGGGCAATCCTGGGAACAATCGCGCTTTCGTTGCTCATATTTCCAAAGTGACATCACCCGTGCCAGCGGCATCCTAAACGTTAAACCGGCATCCCTGTCTATACTGCTGAGATAGAACTTGATCGTCTGTGCCGTCTCGTCGAGAGCCGGGCGCTCCTCCGTGTCGGGCAAAACGCAGCCCTTTCAACTTCCCAAGAACGAGGCCGGGCACAAGCGGACACTGCCACGCATCATCGAAGGCCAGCGAGCGCGGGCCTTCTCGTGTCGTCAGCCCCGGGGTCGTTCGCCGTCTTCTTCACGGCACGAATACCTTCGTGAAGAACAGGTAGTTGCTGTATTGCTAGAATAGCTCCTGACCGGTGAGACGTCGGAACGCCTCCCGATATCGGGCCGACGTGTCCGCGACCACCTGGTCTGGCAGGTTCGGCGGTGGCGGTTCACGATTCCAACCCGACGCTAGCAGCCAGTCGCGCACCGGCTGCTTGTCGAAGCTCGGCTGCGACTTGCCGGGTACATAAGTCGCCGCATCCCAGAAGCGGCTTGAATCCGGCGTGAGCAGCTCGTCGATCAGAATGAGCTGTCCGTCGTGCCAGCCAAACTCCATCTTCGTGTCCGCGATGATAACTCCCTGTTCCAGTGCGTAGTCCGCTGCGAAGCGGTAGATAGCCAGTGTGGCGTCCCGAACGCGCTTCGCTGTCTCTTCGCCCACCATCGCCGCGACCTCCGGAAGACTGAGGTTGAGGTCATGCCCGCTCTCGGCCTTCGTCGAAGGCGTGAATATAGGGTCCGGGAGCTTGTCACTCTCCCGCAGCCCTCTCGGCAGCGGAATCCCGCATACTGACCCCGTCTGCTGGTACTCGACCCAGCCGGAGCCCGACAAGTATCCGCGCGCAACGCACTCGATGTCCAGCCGCTGTGCCTTCCAGACAGTCATCGATCGGCCGACGATGTCCTGAGAGCACGGGAACGGGAGGTCGGCGTCCTCGCAGTTGGTGATCAGGCGCAGCATATGGTTCGGCATCACGTCCGTCGTCTTCTCGAACCAGAATGCCGATAGCTGGGTTAGCACCGCGCCCTTGTCCGGCACGCCCTGCGGCAGAACCACGTCGAAGGCCGATATGCGGTCCGTGGCGACGATCAGCAGGCGACCGCCGCCGAGATCATAGGTGTCGCGGACTTTGCCGCGGGCGTAGACGTTGGGCAGGTTGGTTTCAAGCAATACTGACACGTTCGCGCTCCCTCCAGCAATCGCCGTTTTTGTCCTTCCTCATTCTTTGTTCAAACGTTAAGTCGGCATCCCAGTCTATCTGCTGAGATAGAACTTGATGGTTCCCGCCGTCTCATCGAGAGCGGAGCGCTTCTCCTCCACAGGATAACGCGGCGGGTACAAAAGCCCGAACCCATCGACGTGATGCCGTGGTATGACGTGCAGGTGGGCATGGAATATGTCTTGGTCGGCGCAGCCACCCTCGGCAAGAAAGAGGTTGTAGCCGTCGCATCCCAGCGCCGAGCTCATCACGGCCGCTCCCAGCCGCTGCGCTAGATTCATCATTGCGGCTCCAACATCGGGAGCGACTGCGGCCATCGACGCGACGTGTTCCGTCGGAATGATGAGGACGTGGCCGCGCGTTATCGGGTACAGGTCCATGAAAGCGGCAATCCGGTCATCTCGATGGACGAAGCTCGCCGGCATCCGTCCGGCCACGATGTCGCAGAACACGCAGCTTTCGTCGCCCTGTTTGATGCTTGCCGCAATACGAGCGAGCGCAGACGGATCCCCCGGCTCTTTCGAGTCGGAGCGCTCAACATTCTCCCTGGTTACAGAACAGAGTAATCTTAGCGCTCGTCTTCTTTCCTTTTCCTCCGCTTCCCGCAAGAAAGCCAGGAGATCATGCGTCCGAACCCGAAACAGAGCCGTCTTCAGTTGCTGGTCGGTGAAGTCCGAAAGAAAACCGGGCACAGGACCCTCCTTCCTGCTCATCCTTCGCGTGACAGAGGATTGCTGAAGCGGGCAGATTCGCCCAGCTCAGCCTCAATCTCCAGCAGGCGATTGTACTTCGCGATCCGCTCGCTGCGACAGGCGGAGCCGGTCTTGATCTGGCCACCGCCCATCGCGACGGCGAAGTCGGCGATGAAAGTGTCCTCGGTTTCGCCCGAGCGATGAGAGATGACAAACCCCCATCCGGCCTTTCGGCAGAGGTCGACGGCTTCGATAGTCTCCGTGACGGTGCCGATCTGGTTGAGCTTGATGAGGACCGCGTTCGCGCTCTTCTCGCCGATGCCGCGGTTGATGAACTTCGGGTTAGTAACGAAGATGTCGTCGCCGACGATCTGGACCTTATTGCCGAGGGCCGCCGTGTGCTGTCGGAACCCGTCCCAATCGTTCTCAGCGAGACCGTCTTCAATCGACACGATAGGGAACCGCTCGATCCACGAGCCATAGAGCGACGTCATCTCCGCGCTCGTCTTACGTCCCTGCCCTGACTTCCTGAGATTGTAGGCGCCGTCTTCGAAGAAGGAGGACGCGGCCGGATCCAGTGCGATAGCCACGTCTTTGCCGGGGATATATCCTGCCGCCTTGATCGCTTCCACGATGACCTCGCACGCTTCCTCGTTGCTCTTGAGATCGGGAGCGAATCCCCCCTCGTCACCGACGGCGGTCGTGTACCCCTCGTTCCGCAGGATACCCTTGAGCGCGTGGAAGGTCTCGACGCCGTAGCGCAGTGCCTCAACGTAGGTGGGAGCGCCGACAGGCATGACCATGAACTCCTGGAAGTCCACACTGTTGTCGGCATGCTTCCCGCCGTTGAGGATGTTCATCATCGGCACGGGAAGGCGAACGGCGCCGGGGCCACCCAGATAAACGTAGAGCGGCAGTCCCTCCGAACGGGCAGCCGCGCGAGCCACCGCCATCGAGACGCCGAGGATAGCGTTTGCGCCGAGGCTGCTCTTTGTTGGGGTGCCGTCAATATCTATCATCAGGCCGTCGATCTCGGATTGACGGGTGGGATCGAGGCTGAATAGCGCGGGCGCAATCTTCTCCTCGACGTTCGCGACTGCGCGCAAGACGCCTTTGCCGCCATATCTTTGGGGATCGCCGTCGCGTAGCTCCACGGCCTCGTTTTCTCCGGTTGACGCGCCGGACGGGACTGAGGCCGATACCTCCAATCCGCTGTCCAGACCAAGATGCACCCGCAACGTGGGATTACCGCGGGAGTCGAGGATCTCGAGGGCTCGGATTGAACTAATTCTAGCGGTCATCTGACTTCCTTTCGCTTCGAATGATTATCCACGGCGCGGCGCACATCATGACGTCGCCCCATCTGGAGACAAACCGGATTTGCCGCCCTGAATCCACCTGTGAACGAGGATGAACAGCGGTATAGAGGCGAGCTCCATGGTTATCGAAAACGCCACCAGCAGCGGGATCGAGATGTCGTAGAGAATGCCCATCAGCGCGCTGCCGACGAACCAGGAGACACCGTAGCCCGCGTTGAATACGCCGTAAGCCGTCCCCCGGCGCTCTGCAGACACCATGTTGGCCACGGCTGCCCGCATGATCGACTCCTGAGCACCCACGCCCAGACCCCACAAGGCTATACCAACGAATGCCCCGGCCGCTCCATCGAGGAAGACGAGCGGCGCAAACAGGGCCGACAGCAGTGAGACGACGGCCAGGACCGGCAGGCCGACGCGGTCGAAGAGGCGGCCCATGATCAGAGCGGCAATCGAGTCGGCGGCCATGGCGGCAGCGTAGAAGACGGGGATCAAGTCGGCAGAGATTATCGATTGCTTCTGGAAGTGAAACGCGATCAGCGCGAAATCGGTGAAACCGGCTGCGACCAACGATACGGCCAAAAGATACAGCCAGAAATGCCGTTGGAACCCTCTGGTTTCCAGACTCGTCTCACTCACTTCGAGATCGCGCGGACGCGGGTAGGAAAGGCGCGCCACCAACAACACGGACAATGCCAGCACCGCCGGAATCGCCAGCAGGGCGAAGCCGGTCCGGTAACTTCCGCCTGCGAACAGCACGCCGGCGACAATCAGCGGCCCGACTACCGCGCCGGTTTGGTCCATCGCCTCGTGTAGTCCGAATCCCCAGCCTCTGCCCATACTCGCCGTCGCATGCGACAGCATGGTGTCGCGGGCCGGGGTGCGGATGCCCTTTCCCAGCCGCTCCAGTACGATCAGCAGCGCCGCCAGTTCCCATCGATGGGTCAGGGCCAGCATGGGGACGGCGAAGAGGTTTAAGCCGTAGCCCCACAGCGTGACCGGCCAGTATCTGCCCGTCCGGTCGCTGAAGAAGCCGGAGATGAGGCGGAAGCCGTAGCCGATCAACTCCCCGAAGCCCGCGACAAATCCCACCGCCGTGGCGCTCGCCCCCAGCAAGGCGAGATAGGGACCGGTGGCGCTGCGGGCGCCTTCGTAGGTCATGTCCGCAAAGAGACTGACCAGTCCTACCAGAAGAACAAACGCGAGAGCGGGATTCCTCACACCGAATCTGCGTAGCATCCGATACTCTCAGCCTCCCCTGGGCAAATGTCTAGGCTCCGGCGGCGCCTACGTTTCCTCTCTGCGAATCCTCGCCACCGGCTCAGCGGGCTCCGGCTTCTCCGGCAGCCAGCAACCTGAAAGAACGTCGGCTGCCCGCATCCAGGCTGTCTGTTCGCTTCCTCGTGGCTCGTCTTTGAAGCGGTAGTCGGCTTTGCGGAAGAACTCCGCCAGCTCCTCATGCAGACGGCGAAAGGTGTTCCACTGCGATTCCAGGATAGCCTCCGCAACTTCGGGCGAGACCCGCTCAAGGACGAGCGGAAGATGGGGAACGCAAAAGCGGACCCGACTGAAGCGCTCTGCCGGCGCTTTCTCCAGTACTGAAAGGGCCGAAGCCACCCGTTCGGACCGCCCGCGACAAGCGGGGCATGTGGTGGTTCGAACGAGCTTAGGCTTCTTTCGCTGCGGCGGATGCGCCAGTCGCTGCTCGATCGCTTGCCGCGCCCACTGCCCGAGCTGTGGAACGACTTCGCTGGCAAACGTTTCAAGTAGGGTCGCGATGTCCGCTCGGCAGTACCTTTGAACCTCCGTTTCCAGGGTAAGGCTCTTGGCAGCCTGGAGGGCTGTGCAGAGCGGGCATCCCGTCCCATCGACCTCGCCTGATACCGGAGAGGATGCCACCTCCGCCAGCAGCGCTGAGCTAGAGTGAGCGCGCGCATCGGCAAGCATCTCGGCTTCAATCGAGGGGAGAAAGGCGGCACGCGTTGTCCTTGGGTAACTGCCCAGGAAGAATGCGGCTACGTCGGAGACCGCGAGATCGCGGCGAGTCGGAAGGGCATCCAGGCGGCGGCGAAGCGAGTCACCTATCGAAAGAGCAACGTCGGTTGAGATCAGCGGCGCCAGCCGCAGGGCGTGGGGCAGGCACACGTTCTGCCATACGGTTTCGATGCCGCGATCACTCGGGGAATCCGCCAGGGAAGTGAGGACAAACTGTTCGGATTCGCGGAGGGAGGCACAGAATGGACATTCGGCGCGGGGCACAAAGACCTCGCCGAGCCGCGGTGTCGGGCGCAGAATGCCCGCCAGGCTTCTCTGCTGGGCCGAACGGGCCCGTTTCAAGGCCTTCTCGGCAAGCCGCCGGTTGTAATCCATCAGCAGCTCGGCGAAGAAAGTCACCTGTCACTGGGCATCGCGCTCGCGCAGCGCCTGCATGTGGTGGATGCACAGCCCCTGCGAGGACAGCAGGCTGCTTATTGTGGGCCCGGAGTTATAGTACTCCTGAAGGAACCAGAACAGATGCCGGTCGAAGCTGTGCTTCTGCACGGCGCAGATGAAGCATTCGCCGCGCTTGGCGGCCGGCTCTAGCAGGAGAGCAATCGACCAATGGAGGGCCCCGAGCCCCTTCTCCGCAGTCACGTATCGGCCTTCCCTCGCTCGCGTTGTCCGGACTCCACGATTGACAGCAGGGGGCGCCAGCCGCTGCACCAACCGACGGCACTGATCAACGCCGCCCGGTCCTCGTCCGTGTCGCTGCCGCGGAACTCCCACCGAAATGAGCGAGCGAAGCGGGAAACATGTGCGGATATGCGCCAGACTAAATTACCCGCGTCCTCGAACCGGCGACCGCCAGCGTTGCCAGCCAGCTCCTGTCGCAGGTGCCGTCGACAGCGCGTGGGGTTCCCGCTTTCGGAGCAAATGCCGCAGACTGCCGGCTCCCACCAGGGGCGAGTAGCTTCAGCGAACCTGCGGAGCGATGTCACATCGCGGCCTTGCTCCAGCACACCGGGCGACGCCGTACCCCGCGATTCCGGTCCGTAGCCGATGCTGCACATGATGCAAGGCGCCCGCTCTCTGAGCGCGTGGCGAACTCGTTCGCCTTTCAAGGGGCCGACAAGCCGGAACGCCTGCCAGGCCCGTTCCATCAGGTCTTGGTAAACCAGCGTCGAGGCATGGGGAAAGTGCGGCCGGAAGGCTGCTTCCACCGATAGCAACGTCCATGCGTGTCGCTCACACAGCCCCCAGCCTTTCCGGAGCTGTCGCCGGATACCCGGGTCCATGACGCTCCCCCAGAGGAGGAACGACCAGACATAGTGGACCTCCCCATCGGATGGAGGACGGGCTATCAGCTCCCCGCACTCCTGCCACTCGTGAACGGCGGTGCGGCCGTCCGGCGACAGCGGTATGAGGCGCCGCGCCAGTTGCGCGTATCGAGCAAGCGCCAGACGCATAGCCAAGGGAACGCACCTTTGCTCTTCCGCCGGTCCGCAGGAGACTCGACGTGCTAGGCGGGCCGGCCCATCAGATGACGCAGCAGGGTGAATGCCCTGAGAAAGCGCGGCGAGTCGGGATAGTTGTAGTCGAGAACCACGGTCTGGACGCGGCCGTCGCAAGGCACCGATACCTCGAAGTGGCTGCCGACCAACGACTGCGTGATCTCAACCGACGAAATCCGGCCGATGCCGAACTCCGTGATGTGACTGCGCCCTTTCTTCTTCGCGCCCGGAGACAGGATGAGGCGGGAGTCGGTGAGAACGAGCGCGGGGCCGATTGCCATGCCACTCATGGCCTCGGCCGTCGCCTCGGCCACCACCTCTTCGCCCTCGCCGACGCGATGCTTCAACTCCTCGAGGCGCGCTTCGTCGGGCGGCTTATCGTCGCTCATCGCGGTCAGGGCGCGACCGGAAAGCTCCACCTCGGTATCGTACATGCGGCGCAAATAGCGAGAGCCGTCCAGGTGGGCGAACTTATCGAGCAGGGTGACCGCTTCGGAGAGGGCGTCGTGATAGTTGCGGGGGAAAACGAAGGATTGGCTCTCCACGCCCTCCTCGGCGCTAAACGAGACCTCCAGCTGCGAAGACACGCCTTCCCGCGTGAGCTTTACATCTACCAGTCGCTCGATAGCGCTGGTCCTGGCGACGAACCCCCAGTTCACCATCATCGAGCCCGGCGGAAGGCTGTCCGTCATCATCATCACCTGGCGGTCGGTGACCACCAGTAGGCCTTCACGCAGGCTTTGCTTCGGGAGGGAAAGCCTCTTGCTCCCGGGCGAGAAAGGCGGACGCGCGGCGAAGAAG
>Ga0315294_10009416_pt1 | contig 10733 bp, 8 predicted proteins | sample YL17G13_40_MG_FD_203626 | JGI IMG/M metagenome (GOLD analysis project Ga0315294, IMG submission 203626) | Sediment microbial communities from Yellowstone Lake, YNP, Wyoming, USA - YL17G13_40 | ecosystem: Environmental > Aquatic > Freshwater > Lake > Sediment | place: USA: Wyoming | collected... | reverse complement strand
ATTATGTAGCAACGAAAGCACCTTGTCCGGTGCGGTCGTTTTAGTGTCGCCTGTAGCATAGTTCCAAAGATTGACAATCGCGGCCTTTCCGGTTTTCTGCATGATCTTATCAATCGAACCCTCCGCGATCTGTCCTGTTGACATAAGAATTTTTGCATAATCCGAAGCTAAGTCGCGGTACATCCAATCCGGGATGTTTTCGTAGTGGCCTTGGTATTTCGCGCTTGCATCGTCAAACGTGGAAAGCGCGCGCTGCGCAGCCATGCGCTGATTATTTAACGTCTTTGCTGATTGACCGCGTGATTGCTGTTCGATTTTTCCGCTTTGTACATCCGGCTCAAGCTGGGCCATAGCGGTAGTATGGGCCAATTGTCCGCGCTTCCCTATGATGTCCGGCTGCAATGCACCAGAAGCTCTAGAATGTGATATATCCTCATTGTAACCAAGTTCATTTCCGACAAAATCGTAATTGGGATTAATCTGGTAAACCGTTGAAAGAATTCTCGGCTTGTCCATTGATAATTTTCCGCCAAGGCTGGTAAAAATCGGACGCCATTGTGAAACGGGGATATTTTCTTCGGCTATCCTTTTGGCGATTTCATATTGCGGATCGTTTTCAGAAAACGAGGTATTATTTGCAGGTGCCACTTTCGCAGCCGCCGAGTTCAAAGATTCTTCTTTCTGAATATTCCCCATCGCCTCTTTCGCCTGCGGTGCGGCGGAGGCCGGATAGCCGTACTCGTTGGCAAGGTCGCGCGGCGACTTCGGCATTATCGTCGGAACGGCAAGATGGCTGAGATTCGCCTTGCCAAGATCCTCGTTGATCTTCTGCGTTGCCGGCAGATCGGCCGCCTGCTTGGCGTAGAAGCTGATGTCCTGCCCGTACTTCTTTGCCTCATCTTCAGCGATGGAGTTCCGGAACGCTTCCGCCTCCGGCGACTGCGCGATGTCCAGGCCAAGATTAGAAAGCATCTCCTGCCGGCTTTTGGCCCCGACATCTTCGCCGCGATCGGCGCGCGACTGAAGCATCTTAAATTGCCCGATGGCTTCAAGCTCCTTACGCCGTTTCTCTTCTTCCTTTTCCTTGTCCCGGATTGAAGAAAGGGCCAAGACATCCGACGAGCTGTAAACCGGTGGAAGGTTCATGTTTTATCTCCTCATTACCGCATCACGACGTTGCGCAAGCCAATCAAGACCGCGCTGATTCAGTTCCCGGTCCGCCCGCTGATTCTCAATGTTCCGCTGCCTGATTTGGCGCAACAGCTCATCGTTGAATTTGCGATCCATTTCCTCTTTAGTTTCCTGCTCCCCTTTGCCTTTTAACGCCCCACCGATGCCGCCGGCAACCCCGCCGATCACGCCGCCAATCAGCGATCCCCATACAGGGACTACAGACCCCATACTCGCACCTGTCGCCGCACCACTAAGAATCCCGCCGCCGACATTACCAGCCATCCCAGAAGATGCAAACTGATTCGCTTGCCCGGCGGCCGCATTGATCTGGTCCTGCAGCGCCTTGTTGCGCAAGCCCTGGTCGTATTCGGTAGATTGGCGAGCAGAAGACAGACTCGATGGCGCCGGAGCGGACGGCCCACCGATGCGGTCGAGAAAGTTCTGCCCGGCATCATAGAACAACCCGCGCGCCTTCGGATCGTTCAGCAGGTCTTCGCGCTTTTTCTTCTCCGTGTACCAGTCGTAGATTGGCATGTTATCCTCTTGGATTATATTGCGCCATTGACGTTATAGTAATTGTATTTCCGGTATTAGGATCGATGGCTGTGAAATATTCATAATTGTCACCAGCGATTTTCTTTTCTGCTTTGCCGCTTGTCGCCACATAGACCTTACCCTTCCAACTGAACGGCGTCCCGGTTGCGGGAGTGCTTTCAAATCTGTATGTTCCATAATGCAAAAATCCACTTCCCTGCAACGAAGAATTCACCGTCCACGGCTTGGCAACGGCGACCAGTTTTGCGTATGCCTCACCTTGAGGAGTTTGCGGATTATCCGCCCCTCCAATAGTGTTCCCGGTGTCCGCGACTATATCAGTTATTGTTTTTCCATTCCCATAAGTGGTAGAGTTAAACCATGCATTGAACGCCTTAACGCCATCCGGACTCAGAGAGGCACTTCCATTGACAACATTGGCATATTCCGGGTGCGTTTGCAAGAACTGATATTGCTGCGCCTGGAAGTCCGCCGCAATAGCCTGACTCGCATCGGGGACGTGAATCTGCTGCTCGCCCAATCCGGCATTAACAAGGTATTTATTCAGTATCGCCGCAGCCCCCTGGTCATCTCCAACTTTCGAAGCTGCCTCGAATTCCGCCTGCATGGCCTGCAGGTTAATTCCCTTGTCCTGCAGTGCGATCCGGGCCTGCTCCAGCGCACGGTCTTTAATATTCTCTTGCGCTTGAAAGGTCTGCTGCGTAAGAAGCATCTGTTTTGCCTGCTCGAATTCCCCGGCCTGCATCTTAGCCTGGAAGCCCTGCTCGGAGTTCTGCAGTGCGGCGTCAAAGCCGTATTTGGCCGTCATAGTCTCAAGGTCCGAGGCAGTCTGGAAGTTGATAATCTGCGCTTGCCGCTCGACGTCATTATTCGCCTTCGCCTCCTGGAGCTGGGCATTCAGTGTTGCCATGCTTTCATCGTGAGTCATGCTCTGAGTTTGCATCTTGAGCTCCAGAGCGGCCTTGTCATTGTTCAAAGATTGCTGATGCAGGAAGTCGTTGTTTTGCAATGCCGTTTCAGTTTCCTGCTTGATGTACTGCATTGCCTTGTCAAAGCCGTTCTGGTCAATACGCTCCGAAGTCTGCCATCCCTGCGTTGCAACGCGCTGGCTGTTGTTCCATTCGTTCTGAGCTGCCTGCGCCGCACTATCGATTTGTCCCTTGAGAACAACGGCCGCCTGTTGAGCCTGGATGTCATTTTTCTGCATTGCCGTTTGCAATGCGCGATCCGCTTCATTCTGGGCTGATGTAAAGTCCTGGGTCTTTTTCAGCATCCCAGAATCGATATCGGCCTTGAGGTTCATCAAAACCTTTTGGCCGTCAATATCCATTATCTTCAAGCTGGTTTCCAGAGAACGCGAAAGGGCGTTTTGTGTTGCCGTAAACTCCTGACCGGTGGTCTGCTTCCATTTATCGAGTTCGATCTGCCGGTTGATAATATCGCTCTGAGCGGTGCGGTCAAGAGAGTTCTCCGTCGACTTCCACTTGTTTGCAATGTCATTCTGCACCGAAGTGAAGTCCTGAGTCTTCTGTAGCTGCGCGGCATCGGCCTTGATCTGCAGGTCAGCCAGGTACTTCCGCGATTCGATGTCATTGTTCTGGACGGCAAGCTGCTGTCGCCGGTCGATGTCCGCCTGCATAGCGGTGAAGTCCTGAGTCTTCGCAAGGCGCGCGTTGTCCGCCTGAATCTGAAGCTGCGCAAGAGACTGCTGCGCGTTGATGTCGTTGCTCTGGAGCGCCGTCTGCTGCCGGCGATCAAGATCAGCTTGGAGCGCCGTAAAATCATTGGTCGTCTGAATTCGCAAAAGATCAAACTGGTTTTGCTTGTCCTGGAAAGCCTGCTTCGCATTAATGTCCGTCGATTGCGCCACCACCGCGGCTTCGCGGTCAAGCGCCGCCTGCGCGCCATTCCAGTCCTGAGCGTTGATCTGCTTTGCCATGTCCTGTCCGAAGGTCTTATCAAGTACCGCCATCTGCTGCTCGTTGCCGGTCGTCTGCGCGCGTTCGCCCTCGTATGCACCACGTACCCCAAGCAAATTATTGATTGCGTTAGTGCCGTATTTTTGCTCTGATTCTGCCTGAGTGCGCCCCTGAGAAATGGCGTCGATCCAATCCTGTTTCTGTCGATCTACGGCGGCCATGTCGTATTGATTCTCAAGGTTTGCGCGATCGACGTTTCCCTGGAGCACAGTTTTCAGAAGGTTCTCCTGGACCGCACCGGATCCGCCAAGAGGAGCATTCTCTTCCTTGTATGCCTTGACTGCGCCGGCGCGGTTAAGATCGAAATTGCTCAGCGCGTTGCCCTTGTATTGAACCGGATTGTATCCGAAGTCTGGATTTGCCATCTGCTGACCGGTCATGGTCCCGGCCTGCTGCAAATACTGATTGCCTTGCCCTTGATTCAAAGCGGCGTTCTGGGCGCCGCCCATTACCGCTTGATTGCCGGCGGCAAGCTGTTCATTCGTGAACATCCCTGGTTGATACGTCTGATTCGCCTGCTGCGTCTGATTTGCAGTCTGAGGTTGCGCAACTTGAGACTGTGGCGCGGCCGCTCCTTGGGCTTGCGGAACAAAGGGAAGATAGTTTTTCCCGGTATCATCCAGATACGGCAACTGCGTTTGCTTCTGCTTTGCCAATAGGGTCATTGGATCAACTTCATAATTGGAAAAGGTTGTCGTTGCCATGTCTTCTCCTTAAACCAGTGCTATATACTGGCTTTTTAGATCGGTTCTTACGCTGAAAAATTCCCCCGCTGCCATTACATGCGATGTCACCGCGCTTGTCACGAAAATCGTCTGATATCCAAAGCATGCTATCGTGATCGCGTTCGGCCCCATGTTCTTAAACATGAATTCTTTATCTTTGGGCAACGTGCAATCAGGAAGTTGTATCGTATACGCGCCGTAAGTGCTATCGCATAAAATCAATAAGTGCTCGGCGGCATTCTGATATTTGCCATCCAGGGAATGGTCACGGTTGTTGAGATTAATCGTGGTCTGCATTACCAGAGCGCCTTCCATGTCGTTCCGGTATAGTTGACAAAGACCTTTGCACTATCGGTATCGAAAACCATCTGGCCGGGCAAAGAAGAAAGCGCGGTGCGCTGCGCGGATGTTATGCGAGGAAGGACAAATCGCTGAGTATTTACAATAAAAGCGTTGGTGTCAGTGATCGCGGTCGCGGGAGTATAGCCGAATGCCATCGTTTTTGTTCCGCTGACTCTTTGCTGCGATCCAATAGCAAGCGTATAATCGGAACGGCCAACACAACCAACCCCTGCAACTATCGAAGCGACTCCGATGGCGGAATCTAAAGCCCCGCCCAATTCCGCCGACCACGTCCCGCTTGCTGAGTTGTGTTCTCCACCGAGTAAAGAAGACGCTTCTCCAGAAGTGGCATTCAGCTGACCTCCACAGTGAACGTTATAATCACCTGTCAGGGTATTGAAAACGCCGCCGAGGATGCTTCCATAAGAACCATTCCCAGATATGGTATTAGAAGACCCCCCAACAATGACATTTCCGCCACCGTTCGAATGCATTGCATTCTGATATCCTGCCCCGAGAAATGGATATGTTGCATTGCTGTCAATTTTATTCTGAAAACCACCACCCAAAAAACCATAGCACCAAGAGCTTCTTGAAAACAGCAGATTCCCTATTCCTCCACCAATAAACCCGTGCCGGTTCTGGGTTGATCCCGGGGAGGCGCTTGTAATGACATTCCCCTGGCCATTTCCAATAAACGAATACATGGTATTGACGGAATCGGCCAACCCGCCTCCGACGCTTGACCAGTAACTAAGCACATCCGGACGCACATAGCACTGATGCCCAATGATTAAATTCCATGCGTGCAGGGCGGATTGATGCGCATCTATTCCTTTTGTACTACACAAACTATCCACCGAAACGTTGCTTGAAAACATCCCGGTCGTTGCCGAAACAGTCCCGCCGCTTTGATTCGTCGCGGTCGTAGCAGTCGCGGCGTTTCCAGTGCATGACCCGGAACTCCCTGTTACGTTGCCGATGACATTCCCGGTGAAGTTTGTTCCCTTGACTCCCTTCGTGCTGTATACGCTATCCGCCGAAACAGTGCCACTCGATGTCAGAGATGTCAGCGTCCCCACGGATGTGATTGCCGATTGTGCAGCCCCAGTCACCGTCGCAGCGGTTCCGGAAGCGTTCCCGGTCACATTACCAGTCACGTTGCCAATAACGTTACCCGTGAAGTTTGTCCCTTTGATTCCCTTTGTACTGTAAAGAGAATCTACTGATACAGTCCCACTTGATGTTAATCCGGTCAGCGTGCCCACGGACGTAATAGCTGATTGCGCCGCCCCGGTCACGGTCGCGGCGGTACCGCTACAGTTCCCGGTCACGTTCCCTGTCACGTTGCCTGTTACGTTGCCCCGGACCGGCCCGATCACGCTGTCCGGCGTAATCCTATGCGTTGTAATTGTGTCAATGAAGGTCGAATGTAGTTTCCCGTTTACCATGGAATCAACACGAATATATTGAAAAGTCGAATCACGCGGAAGCTGCCCGGTAAAACGCGGGATTTTCCCATTGATCGTATCGCATAATCGATTATATGCGTTATAAATCGTGTCGCTGTTTCCGTTCACTCCAGCGGACGACGCCGCCGCATTGGGGACGGCTCGATACGGCACGGTAACCTTTGAAAGCCCGAAAGATACGCAGACAAGACAAAGGACAAAAACAATGGATTTCATATAAAAGTCCCCGTTTCAACTTCACAGAACAATAAGATTGAAAGTAATTTAAAATTCGGATCATCGGCCGTTTGCCATGCTTCACAATAAAAAGTCGTTCCCCATAGATTATCATGGCCGTTCATTCTTGTTTTAGTGGCGTTTTCCGCAGGCCAGGAATCCGCGTCCCACTTTCCCGAATCCCATACCAGCCCTCCGGTAATTCCACCGAGTACGGTAAATTCCTTTGACACAATACCAAACCTGTCTCCGATACCAAAGCGGAAAGAAAATGGTTGTCCGTTTTTCGTCAAAACATAGACTTTTTTGATCCATACTTTTCCGTCAAGCTTTGGCAACACCTCTCTTGATTTGAAATAAAAGCGATAGGAAGTATCAACAGAAATTAGAGATCCGGCGGAATCATAGAGGTATTTGCAATTGCTGGAAGTCGAAACTTCTTTGTAAATCCTTGGCGCGGTTGCGTGGCTTTGGCCGATGTAAACCACGTTGGAATTTCTACTTATTGCCGCGTAGTTTCCGGAGAATGAATGGTACTCCCAAGCAGCATTTAGAGCATCAGGGACAACAACCGCATCAGATCCGATCGCGTTGCAGGTATCAAGATTCAGCGCGGCATGTTTTGAATTAGTCAAAGAACTGTTGCGGGTATCATACCACATCAAATGATATTCATTGCGAATGTTTCGGCGAAAGACAAAACCGCACGGCATGAAATTGACAGTCGCAACCGAATAGAGATTGTCGATATCATCCTTGATAAAATACGAAAGATCGGTTGCGCTGAATTTCGCGCCATCGAAAAAACGAACTCCGTCATTGGTCAGCCCAATCACTCCATTCGCCCAGCGCGCCACGCTGCGCATATTGTAAAAATGCCAGCGAGGTTCGATCAGATAATCAATCGCGCTGATGTCTCCATTAGGAAGCCCGAGGATCCCGCTATCGGTATTGAAATACAGATTGTCGCCAACGGAAAATATCCCGGTAAGATTGTATGGCGTCACTCGAAAATTCGCCGCCGGAAAGACTTCAAGATCGTATTGGGTATATCCTCTTGCGCTGTAATAAATGATATTGTCTTTAATCAACCATATTCGATTTGCAAAAGAATATATGAAAGTCCCATTCGGAGGGAGTCCATTGTCCGCCGCGTTCACCTCATATACAAGCGACGTATTTTTCGCGGCAGTCGAGGAAATAATAAAAGTCGTGGTCGTGTTGTCGGTGGTTTCATAGAAAAAATAATGGACCGATTCCGTTGGAGATTTCACCCAGATGATTTTATTCCCAACTTGTCCATCCGCACTATTCGGGAACGACGTAATATTGATTCGGTTGCTTCCAGCCCCAAGCGTCACAGTCCCTACAAGTTGCCCGGCGGAATAAAGGACATTGGAACCGGAAACTCTTCGCGCGTAAGAGGCATAAATTTCATAGTTCCCATCCGGAAGCCCGGCCCCGGCGGACGCGGCGGCAGTAACGCTGGCAGGCGCGGCAATCCCGACACGATAAGCGGTCGTGCCATCATATTTTATCACCGTGTTCCCGTTACATAGAAAGGCCTTATTGAATGCCTCGCACATCCAACCTTCCCCGGAAGTTCCACCAAGATTATACAGCGTGGTAAGTGACCCGTCCGCTACCGTTATCTTGCTCAGTATTCCATTGGACAACCCGAGCAGATATTCGGTGGAATCATTCGCCCGAAAAATATCAAGCATTCGCAAATACGCAGGGAAAGTATCAACGGCAGAAAGCCCTTGGCATCCAGGGTATTTTGTAAACCCTGATTTTTTAAGGATGCAACCGATTGTTGTTGGATCTACTTGATTCTGATTAATGACAAGAGGATTTTCAACGGAATTCACTCCTCCGCTGAAATCCATCAAGGGGATCGCGATTATTTTTTTGTTCCCCGTCATTTTAGCCTCTGTCAAAATCGTTTTTGAACCCGTATGGCGGCTTGGTCGCCCCGGTCACGGCCAGACCATACGATGGAATAATGAGCGGCGTGCCGTTTGCATCGTTGATCTCCACCGATATTTCCTCGCAGTTGTGTTGATGCTGGGCTTTAAAGTCCTTGAGCAATCGGACATATTCCGAGTTCAAGACTTTCCATTCTTCAATTAAGCCCTTTTCCCTGGTCCGGATTACCTGAGCGCAAAGTAAAAGAAGCTCTGCCGGGAAAAAGCTGTATTCATCACCCGTCCCGGTAAAATCAACAAGCGTTTTCTGATATTTCAAATATGCCTGACCGCCAATGGGAGAATAATAGAACTTTACAGAAAACACATGACCAGTTGACATATCAAAGGTATCGGTGAAACGGAAGCCGAACATGATGCGGCCGTCTTTGTAATAGTAAATCTTCGGCTTTCCATCCGCGTTCATATCAACGTAAATGGCGACGACCTTTCTACATTCAGTCGGAAGTGTCGCGACAAGATCAGTCCCTATGGTCAAGGCAACCCGATCAACGATAAGATAATCCCATCCGTTGACCGGGTTTAGCCATAAGACATTCTGCGCGCGATTGAGATATCGCAATGCGAGATCAGGCGTATATGTCGATCCTTCAGCCTGGACCCAGTTATTGAAATCGCTTGCGATATCGGCGTATTTTTCAGAGAAAAGCATCAGCCCTTCCTTAGCTTAAGCCGTTCGATTTCATCCTGCTGCTGCTGGATTTTCCGGTCTTTTTTCTTGATCTCTTTCTTCTCCTCAAGCACCAGAGGATGGAAGCGTTTGAGAAAGTCCTCTTCCGTAATTACCGTCGGATTGTTTCTGGCCGCCGCCATCTCCTCGACTTTGGCCGCGACTTCCGGCAGTGTGGAGGGAATGACCTCGAAAACTGACCAGTACCCGTCTTCTGTAAAACGGTCAGCCCATTTCTGAAAATTGACGATATGCTCTCGATAGATCGGAGTCCCGTCCGGAAGTGAAAGCGGGTTCCCGGTGACCGGATGGCGATGCTGTTCAGGCTTGCCATCGACAAGCACCTTCGCGCAGAAGGTGTATTCTTTCGCGTTAGCATAATAGACTTTGCTGCCTTCATGCTTGCGTTTGTAAATCCCTAACATTGTAAACCCCTTTCGTGGGTTAAAAAGGGCGGGACATCCGCCCTTTGTTTCAGTTCCAGCTCGAATTGCCCTGCGTAACAGTCACTGCGCGCCGGCGCCACAATTCCCATTTTGTGATTTTGGTTTTATTGGTTGCAGCATAGCGGGCATACGTAATGACGCATTTTGCCGCAATGATGGTATAACCAACCGGGACCAACTGGGAAACCCAGGGCGAACCCGTTGCGGAAACAGTCGCGAAAATGGTAGTATCGCAGAACGTCGATCCGTTACGAGCGTAGGCTTTCAGCGTATAGAAAGCGCTGTCAGCGGCCGCGCCGACCGAATCCTGAGTCTTCAGGATATACTGCCATCCGGGCGTAGCATTGAATATCACCACGTTCGCGGCGGCAGTCCCGGTAACGCGCACAACCGCCTTGCTCGTGTCCACGCATTCCCAGGTATAATTGGCATCCACCGCCGTATACGTGGGAGTAGCGGCCTGGCAAAGCACTGCCAGGGCCATGATTGCCATAAAGGCGAAAATCCGTTTCATCGTTGAACTCCTTTGGTTGAAATTGGCGAGGCCGAAGCCTCGCCGAGTTATTAATAGCAATTGTCCACGCGCAGAATTGACGCGCCGCCGTCGATTGTCGCAAGGCCGTATTCCGCCTCGATCGAATCGATCTTGCCGTCCACATCATTGTTCTGCAGGCCGACCACCGGGCGAACGCCACGGTCTTTGAGATATGCGAACCGGCAATTCTCCGGGACGAAAAGCAACATAGTTTTTGCCATGTCGCCTTGATCAAAGAACTCATGCCGTACGAACTCGATCGGCATGTTGATTGTCCTGACAATGGAGGTCTGAGTGCCGAACTCGCGCAGCGGGGTCTTAGCGTCGGAGATGGTATACCGGATCTGGTCGTTGAACATCTCATTGACGCGGCCAAGCGTTTCGAAGCCGGCCAGCGCGATGACGCTTTGACTTTCCTGTACCGTATAGAGCTTCTTCGGGAGCTCAGTGCGCAGCTTGAACAGCGTCATATTGCCGTCCATATTGAAGCTGTCAGCTGCCCAATTCAACAGCCCGCGACTGGTACGGAAGGCCGTTGTCAGGGCTGAGCCGCCGGAAGTCGTGTTGCCGGTCCCGGAAGCGCGGTCGCCGGCCAAAAGCCCGCGGTCGATCTTACGATAGAACTCCACCAG
>Ga0315294_10009415_pt1 | contig 10734 bp, 9 predicted proteins | sample YL17G13_40_MG_FD_203626 | JGI IMG/M metagenome (GOLD analysis project Ga0315294, IMG submission 203626) | Sediment microbial communities from Yellowstone Lake, YNP, Wyoming, USA - YL17G13_40 | ecosystem: Environmental > Aquatic > Freshwater > Lake > Sediment | place: USA: Wyoming | collected... | reverse complement strand
GTGGGATCCTCGCCAGGTTCACCAGGCTATCTAGCCCTTGAATGAGATCGGTGTTAATCCGCACGAAGCGGAGAAGCGGTGCTAACCACCACTGAGTTGTCGCCGCAGCGGCGGTCAACGCTGCCACAATCACGCCTGTGACGATCCACTTGGTCACGGCCTATCCCTTGTTACGGCGTCCATTCCTATTGGCGCGCCGCAGGCATCCCGATGGTTGCATCCACGGGTCAGGCAACGCACGCGGATGGAGCACAGAGCCTGCCCTGAGCTTGTCGAAGGGCGCTCTCGCCTGTGATTCCCATGGCCCCCGCGCCCGGGGGCGGGCGTGCTCCATCACCTCGCGCCAGCCAAGCTCGCATCATCCCCCGATCAGCGGCGCGGCCGTCCCGCCGGAGGCGGGCTTGCTCGCCTCCGGCGAGCGCGCAAGGCTCCTGCCCTACGGTCTTCGATGCTGCGCCTTATTGACTTTCGCCAAATAGGTTGACGATGCAATCATCCGGTGGCGCAGCCGTCTCGGCTGCGAAATGAGTTCCGTTGGCGGGCGAGACGCCCGCCCCACTATGGCCATTTCCCCATCGGGGCTGTCAACATAATGGGCGAAGCTCAATAGGGGGCAAGAGACAAGCTTCCGGGGCAGGAGGCGAACTCCTGCCCTACGATGCTACGATGCTGGGCCGAAGTGCTCGAACGCGGCGCCGAGCGGCGTCTCGGTTCCGTCCGCTCGAACTAGGGTGAGGCCGCGAGCCAGCGCGATCACTTCTCCCACGGCGGTCAGTGCGGTTCCCGTTTCGTGATGCAACAGCTCCGCCAGGCGCTCCGCCGCCTCCGGGCGCACGGCGACGAGCAGCTCGTAGTCCTCGCCGCCGCGCAGGGCCAGGTCTAGCGGATCGAGCCGGAGGCGCTCCGCCACGCTTCGGCACGCCGCGCCGACGGGCACGCGCTCGGCGTAGAGCCGAACGCCGATATTGCTTTCCTCCGCGATGTGTGCCGCGTCGCCCGCCAGGCCGTCGCTGACATCGATGGCTGCCGTGACATGGCCGCTGCGGGCCAGGATGCGCGCCTCGTCCATGCGCGGCGCCGGGCGCAAGTGCCGATCGACCGCCTTTTGTTCACCGGCGGCCGGCGGTTGCCCTGCCTCCAGCAGGCGCAAGCCCGCGGCGGCATCCCCGACTTCACCGGTGACCATAAGCACGTCTCCGGGCGAGGCCCCCGACCGCCGCATGAGCATCCCCTGCTCCACTTCGCCCAACAGCGATACCGACACCGTCACGCCGCCCGTCGAGCCCACGATGTCGCCGCCGACGACGCTCGCTCCGTACTCGGCGGCGGCGACATCGAGGCCGTCGTAGAGCGCGTCCACGAACTCCACGTCAAGCTCATCAGGCAGGCTGAGGCACGCGAGGGCGTGCGTGGGGTGGCCGCCCATGGCCGCGATATCGCTGATGTTCTGCGCCATGGCCTTCCAGCCGAGGTCGCGCGGGGGCATCCAGCGGCGGCGGAAGTGAACGTCCTCCACCATGGCGTCCACGGTGAACAGGAGCAGCCGGCCCGGCGCCACGTTGATGGCGGCGGTGTCGTCACCGGGGCCGACGACGACCTCCGCCGGCATCTGCGGCCAGCGGGCGCGCAGGCGCGCGATCAGCCCGAATTCGCCGAGGTCGCTGAGATTCATGGGGCATTATCCGCAGATTACGCAGATTGGATCCAACCACAGAGGACACAGAGACACCCTGTTCTGCTCTGTGCTCTCCGCGTTCTCTGTGGTTCAATCAAATATGCAGAATCTGCGCAATGGCTAGGCGGCGATGCCGCCGCCATGGCGGCCCGAAGGGCTTAGCCATCTGCGGATCAGCTAGCATCCGTCAGCAGCTTGAAGACGCAGTAGTCACCGCACATGGTGCAGGCGCCGGCGGGGACGGCGCCGCTGCGCTGGTGCAGCTCGCGGGCGCGCGCGGGATCGATGGCGAGCTCGAACTGGCGCTGCCAATCGAGCGCCCGCCGCGCGCGGGCCATCTCGTCATCCCAGGCACGGGCGCGCGATCCCAGGCGGACGACATCGGCGGCGTGGGCGGCGATGCGAGCGGCGATTACCCCGTCGCGCACCTCCTGCGGGCTCGGCAGCGCCAGGTGCTCCGACGGCGTGACATAGCAGATAAAGTCCGCGCCGGCCATGCCCGCCAGCGCGCCGCCGATGGCAGAGGTGATGTGGTCGTAGCCCGGCGCGATGTCGGTCACCAGCGGGCCCAGGACGTAGAACGGCGCGCCCTTACACAATTGCTTCTGCAGCACCACGTTGGCCGCCACCTGGTCGAGCGGCACGTGCCCCGGCCCCTCCACCATCGCCTGCACCCCTGCCGCACGGGCGCGTTCCACCAGCTCGCCCAGCACCACCAGCTCCTCCACCTGCGCGCGGTCGGTGGCATCGGCCAGGCACCCCGGGCGCAGGCCGTCGCCCAGGCTCAGCGTCACATCGTGACGGCGCGCGAGGTCGAGCACCCGGTCGAAGTGCTCGTAGAGCGGATTCTCGCGGTCGTTGGCCTTGATCCAGCAGGTGAGAAAAGCGCCGCCGCGGCTAACAATACCGGTGAGACGATCGGACTGATCGATGTAGGAGACAATAGAGCGAGTGACGCCGCAGTGCAGGGTCAGGAAGTCAACGCCGTCCGCGGCATGGCGCTCGATGACCCCGAAGAGGTCGTCGGGGGTCATGGCGCGGATGCTGCCGCCGCTGCTAATGGCCTCGATCGCCGCCTGGTAGACCGGGACCGTGCCGACGGGCAGGGGGCACTCGTCCAGGATAGCGCGGCGCACGGCGTCGGGGTCGCCGCCGGTGCTGAGGTCCATGACCGCGTCGGTGCCGGCGTCCATAGCCGCGCGCAGCTTCGCCAGCTCCAGTTCCAGCTCGGGCTGGCGCGAGGAGGTGCCGAGGTTGGCGTTGACCTTGATGCGCAGGCCGTCACCAATGCCGCGCGGGTCAAGGGCGCGGTGGGCGGGGTTGGCGGGTATCACGATGCGCCCGGCGGCGACGCCCTCGGCAATAGTCGCCGGGGCCAGCTTCTCCTGCCGCGCGACCTGTGCGACTTCGCGCGTGATTTGCCCCGCTCGTGCAGCCTCAACCTGGGTAATCATTTCGGTCTCGCCTGCCTGGTCTCGTCGATGATGCGCGCGAGGTCGCGGGTGGCGGCCTCCATGTCATGGGCGCGGCTGACCGCCGAGATGACGGCGGGGGCGTCCGCCCCCGCGCGCATGACCTGCGCCACATTGTCAACGGTGATGCCGCCGATCGCCGCCACCGGCAGCGACACGGCGCGGCGTATCTCCGCCAGGCGCTGCAGCCCCACCGGTGCGCCGGCGTCGGGTTTGGTCCCGGTCACAAACATCGAGCCAACGCTGACGTAGTCCGCGCCGTCGGCCACCGCCTGCTGCGCCTCCTCGACGGTTGCCACCGATGCCCCGATAATGAAGCGCCGCCGCCCGCAGCCTACCAGCGCGCGCCGCGCCGCCGCGACCGGCATGTCGTCCGGCCCGAAGTGGACGCCGTCCGCCTGCGAAGCCATGGCCACGTCCAGGCGGTCGTTGACGATGAACAGCGCGCCGGCTTTGGCGCATATCTCGCGCAACTCCTCGGCGACCGTCAGGAGATCGCGCACGGGCATCTCCTTGTCGCGCAACTGGACGGCTCTCGCGCCGCTCGCCAGGGCCGCCCGCGCGACGTCGGCGTGGCTGCGGCCCTGCCGCCGCTCGGTTATAACGTACAATCCATACATCGTGGCCGCCTTTGGGCACGACTTACCCGCTTGGCGGTGGATTCGCCGCGGGGGACGGTCTCGCCTGTCGCGCCGACACGACTAACCGCCGGCTTCCGCCTCCGTGTCGCGCAGGCAGACATAGATGAGGTGGCAAATGACGAGGTGAACGTCCTCGATCTGCTGCATATTCTGGCTGCGGACGATGATGGCGCGATCCGCGATTTGCGCCAGCCGCCCGCCGTCGTAGCCGGTGAGGCCGACGGTGGCGGCGCCGACTTGCTTGGCCAGCTCCACAGCGCGCAGCACGTTGGGGGAATCGCCGCTGGCGCTGATGCCGATGACCACGTCCCCGGGCTCGACGAAATTGCGCAGTTGCTCGGCGAACACGTCCTCGTACGAGCTGTCATTGGCCCACGCGGTGATGAGGGCGACGCTGTCCGTCAACGCCAGGGCGCGATACCGCGGCCGGCCCGCGCCGTAGTCAATTCCCTTGGCGACATCCTCGATGAAGTGGGAGGCACACGCCGAGCTGCCGCCGTTGCCGCAGGCGAAAACGTGGCGGCCGCGCTCGTAGGCGTCATAGATGAGGCCGGCGATCTCGCCGATCGCGTCCTCGGGCAGCTCGGCGATGATGCGGCGGACGTCCTGCAGGTAGGTGGCGATGCGCCGTTGCTGGGCGCCGCCAGTTGACGTGTTTGCCATGCGAAAACTCCGTTCTTGGTGAGCGCGGTTTAACTGCCGTCAGGCACCGGCGCCGGCCAGGCGGGCCTTGAACCACGCGATAGTGCGCGCGAGGCCCTCCTCCGCGGGCACGCGGGGAGCGTAGCCGAGCAGCTCGCGCGCCTTGGTGAGGTCCGGGCGGCGTATCTTCGGGTCGTCCACCGGCGACGGCAGAAAGCATAGCTCGCTGCCTGACGCGGTGAGCCTGATGATGAGTCGCGCAAGCTCGAGCACAGTCATCTCGCCGTCGTTGCCGAGGTTGATCGGGCCCGCGTGGTCGGACTCCAGCAGCCGCAGCAGCCCGTCGACCAAGTCGGAAACGTGACAGAAGCTGCGCGTGCGCGAGCCATCTCCGTACACGGTGATCGCTTCCCCCCGCAGGGCCTGGAAGATGAAGTTCGGCACCACCCGCCCGTCGTCCAGGCGCATCCGCGGGCCGTAGGTGTTGAAGATGCGTGCGATCTTGGTGTCCACGCCATGGGTGCGCCGGTAGGCCATGGTCAGCGCCTCCGCAAAGCGCTTGGCCTCGTCGTACACCGAGCGCGGGCCCACGGGATTCACATTCCCATGGTATTCCTCGGTCTGGGGGTGAATCTCCGGGTCGCCGTAGACCTCCGAGGTCGACGCGAGCAGGAACCGCGCCCCCTTGGCGCGCGCAAGTTCGAGCGCGTTGCGCGTGCCCGCGGAGCCGACCATCAGTATCTCTATCGGGTAGCGCGCGAAGTCAACCGGGCTGGCCGGGCTGGCGAAATGAAGGACTAAGTCTACATGGCCGGAAACGTCGAATGGTTCGCTGACATCGTGGCGCATGAAGACGAAACGCGGGTTGCCCTCGAAGTGGCGCAGGTTGGCCTCGTCGCCGGTGATGAGGTTATCGACGCAGATGACGCGGCAGCCGCGCTCGATGAAGGCGTCGCACAGGTGGGAGCCGATGAAGCCGGCGCCTCCGGTGATAACTGCTGTCCGGGGTCGGTCGCTCATAGGCGGACTTGATCCTTACCGGGTCGCAAGCGGACGGGCACAGCGAATGGCTCACTCGTACGGAGCGCTCGGCGACGACCGGCGGAAGTATAGCAACGGCGTGTTGAGGGTGTCAAGGAAAGGCCGCTTGCGCGATGGACGCCGACCGTCCGGCCCGACTTCCTTGGTGTAAAGGGCGGCGCCGGTCGGCGTCCATGGGGACCGCCGGCGGTGCGCCACGAGGCGTGCGTTGTGAATCTCCGAACGCGCTGGTCACGCGGTAGGAGCGGCGATGCCCCCACATCGCCAGAGGCCAACCTGGCAGGCGGCAGACAAGGAGGAAGAAGCCGTCTGAAGCCCAGGGGGACAAGGGGAGCCTGGAGTCTATCCCATTGACTCCTAAGCGTCCTCCGGCCTGAGACCGGCATGGCTACGTGCAGGAATCCCCGGTGACGTGCCCTTAGTCACAACCGACCGCTAACTGATGGGAATGGTCGGAGACGAAGTGTAGCGCGAGTAAGCGCCAGTAGCGCCAAAAGCCCAGCATGGGTGAACCCCGCTGGCTTGAGGGGAGTAAGTCATGGGACTTCGTCGCCGGTTGTGAGTCAACCGGACGGGTATCAGGGGAAGCCTAACCCGGTCGAAAAGGCGCAACGCATGAACGTGGGAACCGCCGCCCTCGGTCCGAGAGGACTGGGCCACCTGCGGCTGAGGTGAGAGCGGCGGGACGGAGTGGCCGTAGTAGGCGCAGAGCCGAAGGGCCACAGTTCGGGGTAGAGACTCATCATGTATCGGCGAAATGCCAGGAGACTTGTACGGTGAACATCGCGAGGATACAGACGAGCTTCGCCCGGAAGGCTGTGCATCAACCGGAGCACAGGTTCTGTGACCTGTACTCTCTCATCTGTTTCCGTGCCTGGATTGAAGAGGCGCTTGACCGAGTGCTCTCCAACCAGGGAAGCCGAACAGCGGGAGTGGACGGAGTCACGGTCCGGCGTTTTGAGGACCCTGACTACCGTGCCGCCTTCATCGAAGAGACACAGTGTCTGCTTCGAGAGAAGCGGTACCGACCACAGCCATGTCGGCGAGTCTACATCCCAAAGGCGAACGGCAAACGCCGTCCACTGGGGATACCGACGCTTCGGGACAGGATGGTTCAGATGGAGCTGAAGATGCTGCTGGAGCCGATTTACGAGAGCGACTTCCTTAACTGCTCGTACGGCTTCCGGCCTGGCCGGCGGACGATGGATGCCGTCAGCCAGCTCTGGACTTATATCCAGCGAGCAACGAAGTTCTACTGGATCATCGAGGGAGATATCAGGGGATGCTTCGATACCATCAGCCATCACAAGTTGATGGGACTGCTGAAGCATCGCGTGGGAGATCGGGACATCCTTGATTTGGTGTGGATGTTCCTCAAAGCCGGGGTCATGGAAGAAGACGCGGTCAGGGACTCAGAGATGGGCACCCCGCAAGGGGGCATCTTCTCTCCGTTGCTGGCCAATGTCTACCTCCACGAGATGGACCGTTTCTGGTGGGAGCAGTATGGCTGTCTCTCTCCACATCAGACGGAGCGTCGCCGCCGGAACGGGGAAGGCAATGTCCGCCTTCTCCGGTACGCCGATGACTTCGTCCTTCTTTGGAATGGCACAAAGCAAGGCGCACAGGCGCTGAAGGAACGCTTTGCGACGTTCTTACAGGACGAGTTACATCTGGAACTCTCGGCGGAGAAGACTCTGGTGACCCATGCTGATGAGGGCTTTGACTTCCTCGGATTCCACGCCCGTCGTTGCAACGACTACGGCAAGCCGGTGTTGATTATCCGGCCCAGTCCAAAGAGCGTGGAGCGTTTCAAGGAGAGAGTGCGTGGGCTAACTGACCGCGCCATGCTCACCTGGGATGCCGAGAGTCTGGTCACTCATCTGAACCTGTATCTGAAAGGTTGGGGCTACTACTATCGCTACTGCTCCATCTCCAAACTGGCCGCGTCGCTGGATCGCTTCGTGTGGGGTCGTGTTCTCTACTGGCTTTGCAGGAAGCACCGGCGCGGGCCGCGGGACATATGGCGGCAGTATGTGAGATGTGTGGGAGGTCGGAAGGTAATCGCAGTCCCTCGTGCAGAGGGAGGACGGCTCCCGGTCGCGTTCGTACACGACATCCGGGTGCAACGTTACCTGCGATTCCGACGGATTCCTCACCCCTACCTGGTGGTTGGCAGCCAACCTGGTCAACCCTGAATGGAGAGCCGTATGACGGGAAACTGTCACGTACGGTTCGGGAGGGGGCGTGCGGAAACACGTCGCTCACCGCGATGGTGCGCTGCACGCCTACCTCACTGCGGGGAGAGTCGGCCCAGCGGTTGCGAGCGCTGGCGGCGGCGCAGGAGATGAGCCTGTCCAAGTTGCTGGTGCGAATGATGGAGGTGTTCGAGGCGCAGGCTACGTAGTCGCATTCCACTCGCCCGCCTCAGGCGGACCAGTTCGCAGTCAGCACTGGCGAACCGCTTTCCCTGCCGAGGAGGGCGGTTCGCCAACGTTTCGCCATGTGCTGGCGCAGATCCTCACGCAGCATAGAAACGCACACTTGACCCACTTCCGCCTTCCCGCCCTGGCGCGCTATGCCGACGGCGGTCCTGACTTGGAGGCGGCGGGATCGCCGCCATGACCGAAAGCGCTGGCCGATCCACGGGCCGACTGGCGGCTCGCCTCCACCGGGGCGATCGGCATCGGATACCCAGCCGCCGCTGCGGCGCGCATGGCCCCGGGCAGCGGGATGCTACCGTGGACTTCCGATAACATCAGTTATCGGATAGAGGTGAAATCGATCCCGAGGAAACCGACGGCTGACCGAAGTGGCGCTCCGTAGGGACCGCTCGCGCTGATACATCGTGGCGAGCTCGTCCTTGGGTCACCCTCTGTAGTCGTAGCCGACAACAGGCGAGGAAACCGGACCCCTTACGCCGCAGGGGCCAAGGTGAGATTCTCCAGCACCACCTTGGGCAACTGCCCCTTGCCTAACACCTCTTTGGCGTCAAGGATCTCAATGCCCACCAGGGTTTCGCCGGGGCCGATGTTCAGCGCAATCTCCTCATTCAGCCGCAGCGTGCGACACTCATACTCGCCTTCGACCAGCCGGATGTATACGGCATCAACCTCTGGGTCGTAGCTGATCTTCATCGTTCTGCTCCCACGTCAGAAATAGAACGTATACACCGTCACGACAAGGACTTCGTCTGTCTCTTCCTTGATCACCGGGGCGACCTGCTTGACAGCATACCAGTTGTCCTGCCAAGTGCGGTTGAACGCGAAATTGAACCGGCATAGCATCCGTCCGAACTTCGCCGGCTCGCGCAAGCCTTCGCGCACCGCCTGCATCACCTCCTGCTCGGTGGCGCCGCGTTCGGCACACTGCAATCGGGCATGCTCGGTCAGGCGTATCCGCTTCACACGATCCTTCCGGGCTCATTATACCGTAAACGCCGACCGGTAGGGTTAATAGTCGTCCCGATTCTCGCCTTTCCGGCTTGCACGTGATCCCCAGCCATTCTATCATGTGAGAACATTCTGCGGTGCCGTCGGGCACCGCTTCTTGTCGTGGAGGGGGCCAGGGCATGGAGGTCTTTCAGGTTGCCGCATCCCTGATCGTGAAGTCGGTGGTGCTGAGCGCGCAGTGGGCGGGGCAGAGACGACGGCTGTATCTGGAGCGGGCAAGCTCGTGCACGGGCGACGTCGCGCAGTTGCGCGCCGAGGTGGTGGCACTGCGGGACGAGAATCACCGGCTGAAGTTTGAGAACCGTTTGCTGCGGTCACGCCTACGTGAGGCGCCTTCCAGGAAGCGTTACTCCCTGATGCAGCGCCTACAGATTCTGTGGCACATGGCTTACCACGGTATCCCCAGAAGCCGGGTCCGGGAGCACTTCGGCATTGCCAAGTCGACACTCTATCGCTGGCTCCATGCGGCGCAAGACGGCGTGCTGGGCGCGGACCAGGCCGGTCGGCAGAGTCCCCGCAAGACCCCGGCGGAAATCGCGCGGCTGATATGGGACATCTTCGAGCACAACCCGCACTTCGGCCGCCATCGCATCGCCATGACTCTGTGGACGCTGCGCGTATTCGTGGCTGCCTCGACCGTCAGGAACGTGCTGCTGCGCCCGGCGCCCCCGAAGGCGCCGGCGTCGGCAGCAGTCAAGGCCGCTCACGCCAAGCCACGGCAGATCGTCGCCCGCTATCCCAACCATGTCTGGAGCGTGGATCGCACGCGGGTATGGCGGTGGCATATCTGGCCCACCTGGGTCTTGGTCGGGATAGATCACTACTCGCGGATGGTGACCACGACCTGCCCGCTCGAAGGCCCCAACGCCGGCTGGGTCACAACGGCCCTGGATACGGCTTTCGCTCGCCGCGGCGCGCCCAAGCATATCATCACCGACCAGGACCGCGTCTTCACGGGCGGGGCTTTCCACGAGCTGCTATGGAAATGGGGGACAAAGCAGCGCTTCGGGGCGGTAGGTCAGCACGGCTCCATCGCCGTCACCGAGCGCGTCATCTGGACGCTCAAGCACGAATGGCTGAACCGCGTTGCCCTCATTCGCGGTATGGATCACCTGAGCGGGCTGCTGAATGACTTTGGGGTCTACCACAACGGCTATCGCGGACACATGACCCTTGGCGGCGCGCTGCCAGTTGCTCCGTATCAGGAAGACGAATGGCACAAGCCCCCGCGCTCGGCCAAAGCGCTTCCCGGTAACATCGAGCGCCGCCTCTTCCCTGACGTCAACGTCACCGCCTACCGCCTCCCGGCCTGACTCAAAGGGATTGGGCAGAGCGCCACGGAGTCGGACGCAGTCGCGCCATCGCCCGCCTACGTCTCGCCGACGTCACCACCGCGTTCAATACCGGCAACATCCCCTCAACGTTCATGCCTCACCCGGGAGATGCGCTCTTCGCACCCGGCAGACCGCTGAAAGACACTGTGACCGCCGAACCGCGCACGCCTCGAGCCAGACGGAAGGCCCCGGCGGTGCGTCGGAAGCGTCCCAAAGCAATGTGACAACTGCACCGTGCAGCATGACCACCGCGTGTACGGCCGGCAAGACCTCCGCCATCTGCCCCAAGGTATTGGCCCAGAACGACTGGCCTGGCACGTGCTCTTTGAAATTCACAGGTGGCCCTGCCAACAGGTCAAGTCCCCAGTCTGCTGTAAAAGTTGATGGGCATGGTTAGGTCCTCAGGCGGCGGTTTTCTCGTAGCGAAGAGGGGCCTCCGTCGGCGGCGGATCGAGCCCGAGCTCGCTTCGCAGCGTGGCG
>Ga0315294_10009414_pt1 | contig 10734 bp, 15 predicted proteins | sample YL17G13_40_MG_FD_203626 | JGI IMG/M metagenome (GOLD analysis project Ga0315294, IMG submission 203626) | Sediment microbial communities from Yellowstone Lake, YNP, Wyoming, USA - YL17G13_40 | ecosystem: Environmental > Aquatic > Freshwater > Lake > Sediment | place: USA: Wyoming | collected... | reverse complement strand
AAAACAAAGACTGGTATCTCAGGATGGCCAAGCTAACTGGCAAACCGATGATGCTGGAGATTTTCGATAAGAGGTATGCTTATTTCATCACTAAGTTTGAATTCAACTATATAGATACGATGGACAAGGCCTCCGCTCTGTCCACCGTCCAGATAGACATAGAGAACGCGGAGACCTATGATATCAATTATGTCGATAAGGACGGCAAGAAGAAGCACCCAGTAATATTACACGCCTCCATCAGCGGCAGCACGGACAGAGTCATCTACGCACTGCTGGAAGACGCTGCTGCAAAAATCAAGAGAAATGAAATCCCATCCTTCCCAATATTCCTGTCTCCAACGCAGGTAAGGCTGATACCTTTCTCCACTGACACCAAAGAGCATCTCAAGTATGTTACAAAACTCGCCAAGAAGCTGGTCCGTACAAAGATAAGGGCGGACATCGATGACAGGAACGAGACGCTCTCCAAGAGGGTCAGGGATGCGGAGACCGACTGGATACCATACATCCTAGTTGTCGGCGACCGCGAGATTAAGGAAGGGAACCTGGCCGTCAGAAAGAGGGGCTCCAAAGAGCAGCAGACGATGAACGTCAAGAGCTTGGTCAAAGAGATAAAGACCCAAATCAAAGCCCATCCGTTCGAGCCCTTGTCCCTCCCGATGTTACTTTCTAAAAGACCAATCATGTAAGATAGGTATAAAAACTTCTTCTGTTTTTATTGAACCATGGCTTATCTAGACGACCTCATGAAAGAGGCGGAGAGCGGAGCAAAGAAGAAAAAGAAGGAAGAGAAAAAGCCCGCGAAGGAAGAGAAGAAACCGCTCCCAGAGGAGGTCGCGCTGCCGGAAGTCAGCGAGATAGATTTACCGGGGCAGAAAGTTCTCATTGCCCAGTACGGCGACGTCAAAATATATAGAGTTGAGGGAGAGCCTTTACCTTTCTATACAGTGCCTGTGATTAAACCATCAGGACCAGAAAAAATAATACTCAACACCATAAAAGAGGCGGCGACCAGGCTAATCACTGTTTCTCCAGAAGAGATTCGCGATCCTATCCGTAGAAGGGAGTTCTACCTCAAGAAAGTCAAGGAGATTATAATCAACAGTCCTGAGTTAGGTGTGCCATCAACCAAGATTGATTTCTATTCGGATATGGTCGTAAGAGAAATGATAGGCTATGGGGTTCTGGATAGCCTGGTAAAAGACGAAGAGCTCGAGGAGATAATGGTCATAGGGCCGCAGAGACCGGTCTTTCTCTGGCACATAAAGTACGGCATGGTCAAGACGAATATCATGTTCGGTAATGATGAGGAGATCCTGAACATCGCCTCGAGGATAGCCAGGGAGGTCAACAGAAGGATAGATGTGCAGCAGCCGATACTCGACGCCAGACTGCCCGACGGTTCGAGGGTCAACGCCACTGTCCCGCCCATCTCGTTAAACGGAGTGACAATGACCATCAGAAAGTTCAGAAAAGACCCCTTCACCATCATAGACCTGGTCAACTTTGGGACCATCAACCCGGAGTTGGCCGCTTTCATGTGGATGGCAGCAGATGGTCTAAACGCCAAACCAGCAAACATCCTAATCTCTGGTGGCACCTCCTCTGGTAAGACCACCACGCTAAATGCCATCGTCTCATTCATCAATCCGAAAGAAAGAGTATTGACAATCGAGGACACGGCTGAAGTCCATCTGCCGATAGAACATTGGGTCAGGTTCGAGACAAGGCCGCCCAGCATTGAAGGCACTGGCGAAGTGACGCTAGACATACTGGTCAAGAATAGCCTGAGGATGAGGCCGGACCGGATCATTGTCGGAGAGGTCAGGCATGCAGAGGCATTCACCATGTTCACCGCGATGAATACTGGCCATGATGGTTGTCTGGGAACTGTCCATGCTAACTCTGCGCATGAGACGGTAATCAGGCTAATCAACCCGCCGATGAACGTTCCTATTGTCATGCTCGATGCTCTTGACCTTGTAATCGTCGAGCAGAAGATACTGGACCGAAGGAAAGGCATGGTCAGAAGGGTTACTGAAGTGGCTGAGATTGAGTCTTTCACTGCCGGAATGCCGCAGATGAGGACCTTGTTTGAATGGGACCCGCCGACCGACACTATAAAGAAGAATAACGTCCCATCCAAGTATGTCCAAAAGCTCCAGAAGTATACAGGCATGTCAAAGAAGGACATAGACCTGGAATTAGAGAAGCGTAAGGAGTTCATAGAGGATCTTTGCACTCGAGGAATCAGGAAGTTCGAGGACGTCGTGGAAGAGGTCAAGAAGTTCCAAGGGAGTTCTAAATGAGCGAAGCGGACAGGCTGAAAAAACTTCTAAAAAAGGAGAAAGAAGCGCCCAAGCCTAAAGAAGAGAAGAAAGAGGCTAGACTTCCTGAGATGGAGGAAGAGGTTGATGTTGAGGCCATCTCCAAGATTGTCGACAGGATGAAGGACAAGTACATCAAGGAAGGCGTCCTGAAAAGAGAGGAGGCCATAACCCCGGAAAAGGCTGAAAAGCTAAGGCGGATGATAGAATACGGGCCGCAGGCGGTCAAGATATCTGGCGGTTCTCCCAGGGAGCTAGTTTTGTTCGAGAGCCCCATCGTCCGTTTCTTCGGTAAGTTCTACATGAAACTGCAATCCCCCATCCACAGCCTCTCCAATATGCTCTACAAATCATTCGGCAGGAAGATAGAGGCTGACCTGCAGTCGGCTGAGATGAGGTATTCCGTCGAGCAATATCTGACATTGGTCTTGTCCGCCACTATCCTGATCTGGCTCATCCTGCTGGCATTTCTATTCGTGCTCATACTGGCGGTAAACTTCGATCTCTTGATTTCCATTCTGTTGCTGATAATAGCTCCAATCGTATGTTTCGCGATAGCAATGATTATGCCAAGCAGCAGGGCTAAGAGTTTGGCAAGCGCGATAGACAAGGAACTGCCCTTTGCGCTCAGGCACATGTCGATAGAGATACGAGCTGGCGTTGGAATCTTCAAGACCATGGAGTCGATAGCCTCTTCAGATTATGGCGCCCTCTCTGACGGTTTCAGAACAGTGCTTTTTAACATAGAGAAAGGCGTTCCGACAGAGGACGCTCTGGACCTGTGGGGTGAGAGGACTAGGTCCGAGGGTCTAAGAAGAATGGTCTCCCATCTGGTCCGGGCGATGAAGACAGGAGGAAACCTGTCTGATATAATGATTACTATCGCAGAGGACGTGTCTTTCGAGAGGAGGATGAAGATAGCCGACTTCGCTGAGAAGCTGAACCTAATGAGCCTCTTCCTCATGATGGTCGCGGTAATCCTGCCTGTCCTGATAACAATACTAGCTGTCATAGGCTCCAGTCCTTCAATAAAGCAGTATATGTCTACGTTCAGCCTATTCAATATAGATTTCCTCATGTTGATGTACTTCGTGCTATGCCCAGCGCTCCTGCTCATGTTTATTTACTTCATAAAAGCATCTGATCCGGAATGATACCATGCAAAGCAATTTAGGCCAGCGGTTCAATGAACTTTTGGAGAGACTGGGTTATGGGCTAAAGGATATAGCAAACAGAACCATCCTCAAGATTAGGCCGATAGCCGTCTTCTGGAGAAAATATGTTGATATGGTCGAATTCTCCGAGATTAAGATCAATCCGGCAGTAATAATAGTGACTACCATAATCGGCGTCTTTATGGTCATACTGCTGGGCTCTGTCATCGACCTCACCCTCTCATTTTTGATGGCGATTTTGGTGGCTGACCTGGGTTTCGGTCTTCCGTTCTTCCTCGCGGACAGGAAGATTGATGAGATAGAAGCCAGGTTGCCGGACGTCCTCCACCACATAGGCACAACCCTCAAGACCGGTGGGACAATCGAGATAGCCCTGCGGGAGACTTCAAAGATAAGCTACGGCCCCATAACCAGAGGGCTAAAGACTATGCTGAGGGAGATAAACGAGGGAAAGACCTTCGAGGACTCGTTCAGGGATTTTGCAGTCGAATCGAGGTCAGGGATGCTAAGGAAGGTCGCCGTCATTGTGATAGCCGCAAAGAAATCAGGAGGAGCGCTTCTAGATACATTGACAGCTATGGCCGAGGATATCAGAGCCGTCTATCGTCTGAAGAGAGAGAGGAAGACCAAGACCCTGATGCAGTTCCTCTTCATACTTGTCGCTGGCCTGGGTGTCGCACCATTCGTCTTTGGAATCGTCAAATCGGTGCTCGAGATACTGTCCAAAATCGGCGGCGAGGCAGGCATGGCCGAAGCCACTGCCCTGATAGGCCAGTTTAATTTCCTTTTCAAAGCCTATCTAATAATAACTGCCGCTCTCATCGTCCTGGCCTCAACCCAGGTGAGAGAGGGGAGACTGTCCAAGAGCATACTCTATATACCCATAGGATTGATAGTCACGTATGTGATTTATGTCTTTGTATCATCTTCTTTCATATCGATGCTCGGGGGATAAAGCGAAACCTTTTTATACCCCAGATTTCTAATTAGAAAATATAACATATGGAGGTATATTAATGAGAAAAGCACAAGGAGCATTAGAGTACTTAATCATAATAGCAGCAGTGCTAGCAATCGCAGCTATAGTCGTGCTATTCCTGACGGGCGCTTTCAAGAGTCCGTTGAGCAGCGCAAACTATTCTGCATGCAAGAATCAAGCAACGACATGCAACTTGAGACTGGCCACCGCTGGAGCTGGAACCACTGGAACTATCTGCCAAACAGATTGCATGACGGCTTGCACAAACACAAACGGCAATGATGTAGTTAATGGTGTAGCAATTACAGTGGCTAACAAAGATACTACCTGCAAAGTCGACGGTGCTGGCACAGCAACTGGCTGCTCTAAATGTAGCGCTGGCACGACTACTGGCTGGTAACAATAAACCATTAGTTTATTACACCTATTTCTCTATTTTTATATTTTAATTACTGGATAATGTTACGATTATTAGTTAAGTTTTTATATCTGTCATTTCTAAGTAAATTAGAAGATAATGAGAAAAGCACAAGGAGCATTAGAGTACTTAATCATAATAGCAGCAGTGTTAGCTGTAGCGGCAGTAGTTGTACTATTTTTGTCAAGAGCATCTGCAAGCCCCCTGGCTAGCGGAGGATATTCTGCATGTAAGAACCAAGCTGCATCTTGCGGCTTGAGACTGGCCACCGCTGGAGCTGGAACCACTGGAACTATCTGCCAAGCAGACTGTATGACTGCATGCACAAACACAAAGGGAAATGATGTAGTTAGTGGTGTAGCGATTACACAGGCTAACAAAGATACTACCTGCAAAGTCGACGGTGCTGGCACAGCAACTGGCTGCTCCAAATGTACTACTGGTAGCGGTACTGGCTGGTAAAAATTCTATAACCATTCAATATTTGTTATCAAATATTTGTCACTTTTGGGTTAAGTTTTTATACCCGCTATTTCTAAGTAGTTTAGAGGATATGGCGAAAAGGCAAGTCAAGCGGTTAAGGCAAGAAAGAATGCCTGTGAAAAAGCACGAGAAAAAAGTCAGGTATATAGCTGCAGTGGTGGTTGCATTGATGTTTGTTGCAATCGTTGCTGTATTTGCCGCGCTTTCGCCGCAGGTAAACCCGAATTACTTTGCTAAATGCAGACTGACCGCGCTAAGCTGTGTGCAAAACCTAGCAACTGGCGTTTACTCGGGCAAAGCAGCTTGCGCGCCTTCTTGCAGAACCGCGTGCGTGGATTCATCGGGAAAAGATTTGATGGATGCAACGGTCTTGGTCACCCCATCAACCTGCACAAACGATGGCGCTGGACCCGCAGTGGCCTGTTCCAGCTGCATAAATGGGCGGGCAGACCTTATCACCGAATAGCCCATATTTCTATAGTTTTAAATAATCAGTAATCCTAATTCTCACCATGATTTACGCCATTGTAGCAGTAATATTTTTTTTGATAGCCAGTTATACCGACCTAAAGAGGAGAGAGGTTCCAGAGGCTCTCACTATGGGTCTTATAGGCATGGGGCTGTTCCTCCATCTTTTAGAGTCGTTGATAAAGTCGGACGCGAGCTTCATTATCTCGTCAGTCTATATGGCTGTTCTGGCATTCGCCTTTTCCTATTCCCTCTACAGGATAGGGGCATGGGCGGGAGGAGATGTAAAGCTGTTCACGGGCCTTGGTGCTATCCTGCCCTATTATGGCCATCTCGACTATTTCCCCTTCCTAGTCTTTGCCTCAACTTTCATAGCTGCTTTGCCTTTCATAGCAATATACATCAGCTATTTCTTTATTAGAATTAGGAAACTCAGAGAGATGATAAAACCCGTCCTCACCAGAGACCTCAAAAGAGCCATTTTCTCAGCAGCCTATGTTGTCGCTTCCTATGAGATGGTAGCACTCTCAGGCCTCCACTGGGCATTCACCATCCCCCTGGTTTATATCCTTTACAAAATAAAGCGGTTCTCGCTTCCGTTCATAGTCATACCACTGATTTTCTTCTATCTGTCGGATACGATGGCTTTCCTAACCTATTTTGCATCGATAGCCGCACTGTCATTCCTCTTGTTTTTCGGAATCAACTCATTCAAAATCGCGAGGGAGAGTGTCCTGCGAACAACGGTTAAAACAAAAGACCTTGAGGAGGGCATGATTCCAGCAGAAGACGTCTATATAGGCAAGGTCAAGGTGGCTGATTCTAGGATGGCTGATGGTCTGACTGCCGAGGAGATGAGGAAACTCAAGAAAGCGAGAAAAGCGATACGCGTTAGGCTCAGCATCCCCTTTGTCCCAATCATACTGCTTGGCATGATTCTTCTCATGCTGTTAGAAAAAGTTATTAAATAAGTATGTCTTATATAGCATGGTGATTGAGTGGATAACAAAGCCCAGATATCTTTAGAGTATCTTACAATGCTCGCCATAGGACTATTGCTGGCCGGAGTTTTACTAATACTAATCGTGAACATCTTTTCACTTAAGGATGGGATAGTGCAGTCAATAAGCATGATGAGGGAGAGGATACTTCAGGTGTAGGTATGGACAGCAGGGCGCAGGTCTCATTCGAATATCTCGCAATAATAGCGATACTTGTCTTAATCGCTTCTGTGATTCTTGTCTTCACAACCACGATGGTCTCTAACAAGGAGGGCATCAAAAGCGCGATATCCGAATACACTGAAAAAGTACCGGAGATGTTGGGGTTAACATGAGAAAGGCACAGCTTATGATAGAGTATCTGATAATCCTCGTAATAATGCTGATTCTTTTCAACTCCGTGTCTATGGATTTGATAAACACCTCTCAGGCAGACTCCGGGACGTTACAGACAAAAGAAATGGTGAGCTCAGCGAAAATGATTCTGTCAGACGCATACAAGACAATAAGCCTGCAAGGGAGCGGCGCTAAGAGGACCGTTGCTCTAAGGGCCCCGCCGGACTGCGATTACATACAGCAACCCCAGAATGCAATAAGCCTGGATTGCGTTGCTGGTTCTGCATCGGCCGCTGACTACGATAGTGTTGTAATAACCCCGAGCAATGTAGCAACGGGCATATATTTCACTATAACTGATGTAGTTATTGGAAGTGGTAAACTTGGAACAGTTACAATCTCAAAGGCGTAGAGGCCAGGCGTCGTTTGAGTTTGTACTGGTGCTATCAATAACGCTCCTATTGATCACGGCCTTTGCAGTGAGCATAGTAAATGAATATACAGACACGTTCGTATTATCTGCAGTAAAAAATACAATTAACAGCGAGGCATCTAAATTAGCACTAGGGACACCGGGCTGTGAGAATACGGCTATGAAGCAAATGGCGTTCTCCAAGGAGACTAACACCATAACTTTTGGCATGAATGGCTGCCAGATTGAAGTTTCAACGGTGGCCGGCATTGTCGGGACCAAGCTCTGCGGCGCGACGCAGCAGTCCGGCGATACTTTCACCTGCAGCGGGACGACCTACACGTTGGTTGAGATCTAGTATGTTTAAAAAATATTTTGTCAAGATGTTTGGGAGCGAAAAGAGTTACTTATTCGTGAAGATGCAGCTTGCCATAATACTCTCTATCATCTTATCCGTGCTATACGCAATCCTCAAAGACTACCTCTATCTGGAGATAATCCCCGCCGTTCTGCTACTTCTATGTTTCATGGAACTGCGCAGTAGCTATCGTAAGGATTTCTGGCCATATTCCTCAATCTTTTCCATATTGTTTTTGGTGATAGTATTAACGCCGTTGCTTTTCCGAAACATTTCACTGAGCTCCAACCCCTTCGATTCGTTAAAGTATCTTGTCTATGCGGTTTTCGCGATTCTAGCCGTATTAATTTTTCTGAGGGCCCTTTCCGCAAAGAAGGTTATAGAAGGGAGAGTTCTTCTGGCAGACAAGGATATCGCAGTCGTGGAGGTCGAGTTTGACTTGCTCGGAGGAGTCAGGGCAGGCAAATACGCAGTTGAAAACAACGGGGCAAAGAAGGGGGATTCCGTAAAGGTGATGATTAAACGCGGCCTATTCGGGGGGCCGTACCTACATAAGATAGCGGGCAAGAGAGCATGAAAAAGGGAATAAGTTCGATTGATGCGTTCTTCGCAATTTCGATAATGCTGGTCATCTCGCTATGGCTACAAAACTTCTTCAGCCTAAACCTCGAAAACTCTAATGATTTCGGCGTCCAGTCAAATTTAGAAATGAAGGCGATCAAGGCAGGAAGCGCCATGAACTCCTTCTTCGCAATCGACCCCTCTCCCTACGATTACATGACTTTCAATGACACGATTAGGGCTTTAGGAAGCGATTCAGATGTTTCGCTCTACAAAAGCGGTGCGAGGGTAGATGTGAGCGCTGTTTACAATTACATGACATACAGTTCAACATATCCTGTGGTATCCCAGATAAAGTACGACCCAGTCTCCCAAAAGGTGACCAGATGAAAGGCCAGCTTTTCACAGCAGACGTATTGGCATCACTTCTCATAGTGACCGTCATAGTCGCATATACAACATGGGAACTTGAGCAGGTTTATAATAGAGCGTCAGACACGGAATACGAGAAACTAAATGCGTTAGCTAACGACATCGCCCAGATGGCGGTTAAGAACATTCTGGCAAATAGGAGCGGGGGAGTGATCCGCGCAAACTGGATTGAACCGGGGAGGTGGAGCCTTTTGAGTGGCAATATGAGCGAAATGATTCTTCCGCCGTATGGTTATGAAGCGAACATTACTGTTTCACCTGCCTCTCTGGCCCCACAAAAGATAAGCAGCTCCACCGGGTGCGATAATACGAAGGCGAATATAGCGGTCGCCAGAAGGATAATCTATATGAGGGGCGCCACCGGAGAGTTTCCGACCCTCACCATAAAGGTGTGCGTATGAGAAAGGGTATAGTATTTACAATGGATGCGGTGTATGCACTTTACATATCCTTCTTAATTATGAGCACGTTGATAATTGTTTTGGAAGCAAACACCAATTATTCTGATGATTCCCTGGCTCTCGCGAGGTTATCACGTGATGTCTATGAGGTCAAGAAGTACGATCAAGTAATGAAACTGCCAAATTTTGTACTGAACGGCAGCGACTGTGACGGCAAGAGCTACATAGGTTCTGCTATCGTCTTCGGCTATAATGACACTGCCAATGATGCGAACTGGCAATCCAAGTCAAACGTCACAACCAAATCCGAGAAGGTGTGCCTCAATGGGTGAACGAGCTTTCCTATACTCAGGGATAACGTTTTTGATAATGGTAAGCATTCTGGTTGCTGCCAATTACCTATTACTATCAAAGCATAACCGGGAAGAATCCAAGATAACGGACCTTGAGATAGATTCCATATACAGCACGGTCGTGGATGTCAAAAATGTGCTTTCTACGAATCAGAATAACACCTTGGCTGATGCGATGTCAGATGCCACTTTCCGTGCTTTGAACTGCACCTATGCTGGAGGAGCCTTGTCGTCAATCTGCAACGCCCTGCTTCCCACCAACATTCTCTCTGAGCAATGCGGCACAAACTTAACCAAATGGATTTTGAATTACACAAATATGACGTTGCTCGAGATACAAAAGACTGTAACCTTTGCGGAGTTCAACTCATCAATAAATCAGGTTAGTTACCAAAATCCAGTCTCTTGCGGCGGCTCCTTAAACTATCGTTTCTTCATGTACTATGGCAACGTATCCTACAACCTGACTACCTACAAACCATTTTATATGCGGCTCAACCAGACTGTTTTATTCAACAAGACTCTGAGTTTGGCGAATATCTATTCTTCAGGTCCGATAAAGATTTATGAAATTAACGTGACAGACTGGACTAAGAGAGTGGATTTCAACAAGAGGGTGAACTGCACCAGTGGAATTTGCCACCCATGCGCAGCGGGAGAATGTTTCACCTAAATCAACTGAGAAGCTTATAAAAAAATACTTATAGATTTCCATCCAAATCCAACTATGCACCTCGTTTTTCTAAAAAGGCTACCTTTATTGCTGGCGTTATTCGGCCTTATTTTGATATACTTATTCTCGCCGAGCCAGCAGAATACGGCAACATCGATCAATCAAGTCCGCAAATCATGTTCTGGGCCAGTAGCTATAGAGGGAGTGATAGAAAGGATATCTTACTCGTCCAATGGAAATCTGATAGCTGAGCTCAACCAGAACGGGTCAAAGATACTGGTCTTTCTTGAGAATGGACTCTTCGACGAGGGCCAAAACTTGTCAGTATTTGGAAAAGCGAGCAAGTTCTCCAAC
>Ga0315294_10009413_pt1 | contig 10736 bp, 20 predicted proteins | sample YL17G13_40_MG_FD_203626 | JGI IMG/M metagenome (GOLD analysis project Ga0315294, IMG submission 203626) | Sediment microbial communities from Yellowstone Lake, YNP, Wyoming, USA - YL17G13_40 | ecosystem: Environmental > Aquatic > Freshwater > Lake > Sediment | place: USA: Wyoming | collected... | reverse complement strand
CTAGATCAGCGTACACCTTGATAGTGTTCTCGTCTGTGACCCGTCCTGTATGTCCATCCACCTGTCCTACAGATTCAATAAACTTAAACACATCGTCACGCATAATAAAGACTCCTCATTATTTTAGGCCCAATAGCTTCTTCAACCAGACTACTAGGCGATAGTAAAACCCGTTGGGGCAGATGGTGCCACACGATCCACCAACAACGTGATGGTAGGAGTTGCTGGTCCTTCTAGACCCGATAAGTCAGTCGCCGTGACCCAGAATGCCACATTCAATTTCTGTCCTGTGGCAATAGGCACCAATAAGGAGGTGTTGATAAGACCACCACCGGCAACCTTAGAGGCAGGCACTTGGGGACCGCGAACGGCAGGGTTGTTCGCAATCTTGTAATAGACATTGGTATACGCCAAGTCGGCAAGCTCTGAAAGGTCTGTCTCAGTGACAGGTTCAGTGTATGTACCATCCACTCGAACGGTTGAGGAATCGACGATAACCATGATGGAACCTCCTAACGAAAAGATGGGGCGGTCGGGGCCGAAGGGGCAAGATTCACTGTCTTGCTCACCTTATTTGAGAATAGCGATTCATTCCGAGCAGTATCGAATGCCGTCACCGCATAACACACAAGTTGTGTGTTTCTAGGAATCATGATATCTGTGTATGCGGCCGTCGGGGCCGCTACAGTCGCCAAGTACATCAATGAAGCATCTGCACAACTATTTATGCCGCGGTAGATCTTATACCCAGACAAATCCCCCTCACGATTGGGAGTCCAGACAAGGTCTATCCTCTTCGGTATTTGGTCAAAGGATACCAAGGGTGCACATAACATCACAAATAAACACACGACTGTCAGCCAGAACTTCTTCATGGTTGAATCCCCGATGAATAGACTATTTTACCACCTATTCGTGCCGCTGTCAAGACTTCTTTTTTCTGGTGACCCACCACATAGGACACATGGGCCCACCCGCTCATCAATTGACCGGGTGTATAGAATTCAAGGATGATTTGGTGATACTCCGGTAGATTGTCACGACACCAGATAGCGAGATCGCCGTTAGTCACTCCTTCTACTTCAAAATCCACCGCCTGACCGAGGCAATGTTTGGAGAGTCTGTTGATGGTGGAGGTCATGGGGTTCACGGACATATTGAGGGCGAGGCAACGATAGCCAGAATTGACACGGACGGGTCCAAAATGGCTTCTGACGGGCTCTAAGACATGAGTGCATAGTAGGACAAGGTTTGCCAGGTGTTCTGCCGTGGGGACGTTTTCTATACCTAAACGTACCGCGGTATCTGAACGAGTCATTTCTCTTAAGCTGAAGTGTGGGGTGAGTTGGCTCATACGGCTCCTTATGTCCACATACCACTGCGGACCTTGACAATGCGCTGTAGCATATCGGTGTCTTCTTGTTCATACGTTGCTTCAAGGTCCGCAGCCTCACGTAGTCGGCTCGATTCCTCTGGGGTGATCGGTCCTTTCCAATCCTTGCCATCCCGAAGGTTATGGTAGGCGGCAAAGGGATCGATCCGGGTAGGTCGTACATGCTTCCAGAACCGATAGAGGGTGAAGAGTTCCTTGGCAAACAACGCCTGTGTGGGGTGATCCTTGAGTGTCATTTCCCATCTGAGATAATGAAGTCCTCGGCGAGCATTACGAGGCGTGGGTACCAACCAATGAATTAGTGGTAGTTCTCGTACACGGCGACCCCATGTTTGCCAGCGAGTTTCATAGCGGATCGAGATAAAGTTACCACACTCAATTTCAATGTAGTCCACCAGCAATTGAAACAACACATACATCATGACCGTATCGGTATCATGATAGTGTCCCTGGGGATAGTCAGGGTGCTTAATAATCACACGATCACTAGGATTGATCCAACGATTGTGAATATAGGCTAAGGGATTGGTGATGACTTTTCGGTAGAGGTTTGACCATCTCATAGACCACCTGTGGGATTCTTGATGAAGGTTTCTGTTTGGGCGACAGTGGTCATGGAGCAGGAGGCAAGACCTGTCCAGGCCAGATCTTTTTCGGTATTAGGACGTTCTATCCATTTACGGGGTTGAGGTAGTCGGTAAGGACAAGGACAGACATTCCTGGAAATGACATGATCCTTCCAACAATACCAACAGGAGGCCACTCCATCAATTTGACAGGCGGTTTGAAGTGCAATACCATGATTACAGATACCACACACCGCCTGTACTTGTTGGGCACCGGGTTGGATAAAATGAGGATAATTGTCACCGAAGAGGTCACCAGATTTCATAATGAGAATTTCCTGTAGGAGGTTCGAGCCTTACGTTTCATTCTTCGTGGTGCTTTGCGTTTCTTGACGACCTTGGGGTGCTTCTTGAGGATCATACCAACACAGGCTTGGTGTGCTAGAAGGTCGTTCTCGTTATGATTCAATTCATAGAGCATCAAGTGCGCTTCGGCATGTTGAGAGAGGGTCAGACGCACGACATTATCTTTGGCATTGACCCCATTCAAGTTACCGAAGCGTTCAAACCATTCATGTTTGGGAATAATGTGGTGTAGAGGCAATGGAGTCCTTAGGCACCATAAAGGCTTCGGTCGAAATACACATACCACGGTATTGAAGCAGGTATTACCGACTCTATTGATGCTTCGCATCTGGGGCCGTACCTATAGACCAGGGATTTAGGTATCTCAGGTGACTCTTCATCAGGTCCGGACTCTTTTATGTATGTGTTCTATTTGCCCCGGATGTACCGAGAAGGTGGTTTTTGACCATTTATTTTCAACATTAGAGAATTTTAATGTTGCCGCTCTGGAAGATTTTTGATAATTTCCTCCAGAGCGGCGGAACATTAGACGATCACTAAGCCCTGAGCATTGGGTTCAGCAATAGGGACCGCACTTGTGGTGGCCACAAACGCGGGGCCGCTGGTGGTATCAACAAAGGCGACCTTGACAAAGCCTGGACCCTCATCCGAGAGAACCAAAGCGTTGAACTCCACCGCGTCAGTTGCGCGGATGAACGTCACGACAGTACCAATAGCTGGATTCATAGAACCTCCAAAGAATGTTAGACTGGGGGTTGATCACCAACCCGCTTCTTCCCGATGGTGTATTTAGTCACCAATTGCCAGTCAGTTTTTTCTTTGTGGGTGATGATTTTGATTTGATGAAGAGGAGCAACCTCAACCAACGCATCAGGCTTGACAAGGCTGAGGAGCCCCCATTCTACGAGAAGACGAGCAATGGCATTCGTTCTAGCGACATCGTTCTCAGAGATGTCCGTAGGCTTGCCATCGAGGGCGAAGAGTTGTTTGAAATGGAGAATGAAGTAGCGGCCGCGCTTATGGAGAATGTGACAAGATTGATAGAGAATCTTCTCTTTACGTGACGCGACACCGATACGCGAGAGGGTTTCACGGACCTTTAAGAAATCGTCAGGGGTTTTTAGGGTGATTTCGACGCAGGATTCAAGATCAAACATAATAACCTCACAGAAATGTGTGAAGTTATTTATGGTTTCGGAGATTTGGCTTTACCGACTCTTCCACCTTTATTGGTGATGGACATAACCTCTTCGATTTGGGTAGGACTGAGGATTCTGAGGATTTCTATGCCTTTACGATCTGAGCATTCCCAAACCTCTTTCACGGCTACAAGGGCGTCATTCTCACCGGGCTTGGACCACTTATGGAACCCCCGGCGCCTGGCGCGAATGGTATGGAGCAGGTAGTGATACTGCATTTTCTTATCAAGGTGATGCCTGCGGTTCATTTCATTGGCATACAAGAGGCAGTCCATTTCATAGGAGAGCGTCTTGTTGATAATGAATGCCACATAATCTTTTTCTGACTGAGGGTCAGTCATAAGATCGTGTTTGCCGACCTGGATTTCTTTTACGAAGTCAAAGGGACTCATATTGGCAAAACCCCATCAGGAATACTGATTCTATGCCAAATCTTATCAATGATCTGGTTGACCTGTTTCGCTCGCACTTTTCGATCCTCCAACCTATCCCAGTTCTTCTTTTTGCTATTTCTGAATAGCCAATATGTGCCATTTGAACGGTGAATGGCATTAGCCCGCCCAAATTCTGAGATGCGAGTGAATTTCCTATACACTCTCCTACTTAACCCAAGGGGTTGTATTTCTTGTGCCACAACATAAGCACTACACAACACTGGTATACATTCAAACCCATGCCCCTTTAGCCATTTTTTCTGTGGACCCCACCTATCATTCCTTCTGGCATTCACGATGAGTCTCTTCAGACGATCCCGGAGGTCTGTGGGTAATTCTTTCTTTTTTTCTTCTTTGAAACAGCCATAGGCGCGGGTGCTTCCCTCTCCAAACAACAACAATAATATCTTTGCATCTTTGATATCATCCTCAATTGTCGCGCCTCGACTGGGTTTTGGTTGCTTAATTATCTTTCGATACCCCTTCACTGCATGAGTAGAGACTGCCCTCAGTTCAATGTTTCTTTGTGCAGCAAGGGCCAATCCGGTATTATAATCTAGCCGGCTAAAATTTGCCAAGGATCGTTCACAAATTAAGATAGTTCCCTCTGGAACATGGGCGAGGAGGTCTGTAAACGTCTTATGAATATCATGCTCATGCTCCCCAGCGCCCCACGCACGGACAATCCTTCCATTTCCATAATCCAAACTTTGAAACATAGTGCCCCCTCATGATAAATTATAGTCTGTGTGCTGGTGGATAGTTCCTGCCCGTTAGGGTTCTGTGTTGCCAGTCAGCGCACAGACCATTGAAATGCGGTATACACACCAAGCGGGTAGACACTGCCCGTTAGGGTTCTTTCTTGCCGAATCGGCATGTATACCATTCACTAAATTGCAGCACCCGGGCCTATGGGTAGTAACTGCCCGTTAGGGTTCTGTGTTGCCAGTCAGCCCGGGTCCTGCATTTCTTTTACGAAGTCAAAGGGACTCATAATATTGTCCTTCACGAAAAAGATAACGCTCGGCATTCTGCACTTGTCGAGGAGTTAAGTTGAACCACTCTCCTCGGAGATGGAATCTCTTATAGCGTTCTTTGAGTTTGAATTCTACCTCGGCTGCGTTTCCAAGGAACGAAGAATATGTATGAACATACAATTTCTGCCAATGATTCTGTTCAATGTCTCTTGCCCTGGCATACACAACACGCTTCGCCGCTTTGAGAGGTGCTTTGTTGTGTGAAGGATGGTAACGACACATGCCAAATTTTGTTGGCGCGGCCGCGCTAGACACCTTCCATCCTCTGCACCAGGCAGAGTCCACACGCAGGACATACACATAGCCTGCAACAGGCTCCCAGACTTGCCGAAACGTGTTTTTGGATCGAGACATTACACTTCCTCATATACGATATCCACAGATTTAGTAGACAATCTCCACATATTTATGGGAGTGCCCCAATTCTTAACAATCATCGGAGATTCTACATCTATCCCCATCAGTCTATCTAGAACTACCTGGGTGCATAGCTCACCATATTTTTCGAATAAGCATCTACTCTGCATGATTTTATAACAAATTCTGATCCATGCAGAAACACAATCCGAATAGGGTTTTGGAACAGCATTTACATTGCGCTCATACTCTTCCCACAAAAGATATTCCTCATCAGAGACCAGTTGATTTCCATATAGAAGGATAGTCTTGTTTACATCAGATAACAAATAGATTATGGAGCTATGTGGGAGAGAGGCACTAAAATGGATGTTACCAACATCATCCTCTGAACTTTTGTTTTCCAAAAGATGTATTTTTGATCCTCGTTCTCGTATAGCAAAATCTGTAGGTCTGAATCTTCCAAAAGGATGCCGAATGATCGACATTTCTGGAATGAACAGGGGAGAATCATTATCTTGCCACTTAAGATAATCACTTGTTCCTGGCCAATACTTGGACTCGACATCCTTTTTTGGAGCATTTCCTTCTAAAACTCGAAATCCCGCTTCCTGAAAACGAAGCATAGTATCAAGTTCATGTTGGTTGGGAGAACCATCTACACAAGAAGACTGCACCCTTGGTGGAGTCTTGACTAACGATGATAACACATCGGATATAAGAGGATAGTTCATAGGAATTCCACACCCATCATTAGTTCAACCAACAATGCCATGACATTGATTTCCTGGTCCGCGACGAATGCCCCCTTATACTGGTAGTCTGCCAAAAGCAGGACCACCTGGGGAATCGATTCAGGCTTGACGATGGTGTAGAGGTTATCATAGAGTTTGCGGTACAGTGTGGTTGGCTCAACATCATGCGATCCCACCCACTTCCGTAAGGCACCAAAGTCCTTCTCCTTGAGATACTTGACTACTTCATTGATTTCCAGGTCACCCAATTGACTGAGTAACCCCACATCGATCTTCCCGAAGCTGGAATATCGCTGAAGCTCATTGATGATGCGGCGGAAATCAGGGAAGAATTTCTTGATAAATTCAACCAATACCTTTTTGTCAAATTCCACCGCTTCGGTGGTGAGGATCATTTGTACTCGACCAAAGAAGTCCGCGGCCATCCGTTGCTTCTCGGCATTCTTGAGTGTGAAATCGACGACCGCGCAACGAGAATGGAGCGGGTCGATGATGCGACCTTTGAAGTTACAGGTAAAGATAAAGGAACAGTTCCCGGCAAACTCTTCCATTGCGTTTCTGAGTGCGGGTTGGGTGGAATTGGGGTTCAGATAGTCGGCTTCATCGATGATAATAACCTTGCGTCCACCAGACATAGAGAGGCTTGAAGCATAATTCTTGATCTTGGTGCGGAAGACATCGATACCCGATTCATCCGACCCGTTGATGACCAAATAATCACACCCAATCTCTTCACACATGGCTTTCGCAATGGTCGTTTTGCCGACCCCAGGTCCACCAGAGAGTAAGAGATTGGGGATCATCTGTTGCTTGACATACTCCGCAAAAGGCTGTTTGAGCCTCTCCGGCAGAATACAATCTGCCACAGTCTGGGGACGATACTTCTCAGTCCAGAGAACATGTTTGATGCTCATATTACTTTGCCTTTTGTTCTAATGCGATCCAATACTGCAACTTGCGAGCCGTGTTTTCGAAGTGTGCCACACCCTTTGAGGACACAGTGACCTTGTAGGTACCTGGCATCATCTTCCAGTTCTCCATCTTGAACATGAAGAAGCAATCAGGACCAGTGTGGACTTCGACTTTCAATGTGTCGGAATGGGCGGAATCGTTCTGCCCGTCCAACAAACACAAGGAGAGGAAACCATCCTTTCCAACCACCGCAATGTTTGGGCACCCCAAGACACTAGCAGACTTAGTGATCCATGCAAGGTCCCCCTCTGATAAGAGGAATGCGGCATCTTCGGAGGGTACCTTGATGTTGCTGTCTGGTGGGGTCTTAATGTTCGACACATCACAGCAACGGTACGTGATTCGGCTGCGATCCTCAAATCCCTTGATGATAACATCGTTTCCGTCAATCGTGATCTCTGGTGCTGTTTTATGTAGCGAGAGGATGGAGAGGAGTTGGTTGAGTTCAAAAATACCAAAGTCGGTAGGAATGTCCTCATCGATTGTGGCTTCTGCCAAAATCGTCTTTTCCTTACTGACCGTCCTCAACAAGTTGCCCTTGCGGAACATGAGCGCCGTGTTGATGCTGGCATAATTTTTGAGCACGTCGAGTGTGTTGTCTGACAGTTTCATAGGGACCTCACAAGTGAATAATGATATAGTGTAGCACAGACTTACAGAGAAGTCAAGAAGACATTTTGATTTTCAATCAGGAAGCGCACATTATCTCTCAGGTCGGCAAGTGTACCGTCATTGTAAATGGTGTGATTGATGGGGCACCCTACCCAATCCCACTCAGATTGGTGGATGTCCAGACCTTTCATAACATTGATGGAATTTTGAACCCCTGCGTTTGCTTGTTCGGCAGTCAAAATCCAATATGGTTCAGCCCCACGCCTGACACGCACCACAATCCCACCTTCTTTTTGAACCGCAGATACCTCGTTCTTGAACCGCACATCAGTAATGACCGTATCACCACCCCGCTGACCACAGCGATTGAGCAGACTCGCCACCCAGAGGTCTTGGTGGAACACATTACGACCCGCTTCTGTACCCATGAGTTGTAAGGCCAGTCGTGGGGTGAGGTCGTATCCGAATGCCTTAGACCAGAATTCATCAGGGACTTCTCGCCATTCCCGCGAGGCTTTTGTCACCCCTTCAAGCATCTGCCGGTCCCACCCAAAGATGTTGGCGACCGCATCTTTGAGTGGTGCCGCAAAGGAGTCTTGTATGCACCCGTGATCCTGCACCAGTAATTCACCCACGGTGCCCTTGCCACTCCCTATAAACCCCACGAGGCCGATTATCATGTTAGAGTTTCCCAGTCAAGTCAGCAATTTTTGCCATGTTTCCGGTGAACGCATACGTCCCAACGTGCTGTGTCTGGACCCACGGGCACAACCAGATATGCCCACCGATTTTGCGGTACCATTGGCAGAACATATAATCCTCAGAGAGGTAGCGTTCACTGACAGGATCAATCACGGTATCAAAGTAGGCGTGAATATACCGGTCTCCTGAGAAGTTCTTCTGCCCCACATGGTCAGGTCGATACTTCAATTCAGGATAGGCGGTGGCAAAGAGCGGGAACACCTCACGCTTGACCAGCATGTAACCTGTACCAATCTCCATCACTTCCAACGGTTCAGACACCTGGAAGCGTTCAGTGCCTTTCACGACATTGAACACATAGTCACCCACGACATTCTCAAGCTCTTTGGGGTCGAGGGTGGGATGGTTGCGGGCCGCGGCCGCGATGTTGTGCCAGTTGAGTGCCTTCTTCGGATAGGGTGCCCCGATCACTTCCTTATCCAGAGCCATCATCGCAATAATATCCTGGGGATTGAAGTGAATGTCGGCGTCAAGGAAGAGGAGGTGGGTGAAATCTGTTCTCAGGAATTCGTCCACAAGATAATTACGGGCCCGAGTAATCAGCGACTCGTTGAAGATGAAGGAGAACCGAGAGGTGATGCCGTATTGCTGGAAGAGTGTCTGGAGGTCCAAACAGGACTTCATGTACATACCGCAACACATTCCACCATACATGGGGGTGGCAATGAAGATGCGCTGCTTGCGTAGTTGCTCGATGTCGATTTTTATTTCCACGTCAACCTCCCAGTAAGAATGATAAAGTCATTAGTAATATATAGCATCGTTATTTTTTGGTAGACCCGAAGAAGCGGGCCATTAACTCAACGCCCGCTAGGGTAATGAGGAACAAGGCAACCACCCAGAGTAGTTCTTCACCTATGTAACTCATGCGGTACCTGTTTTTTCAACAAGACCTGGAATTAGGATCACTTGCACTGCGGCCTCGTGATACAGCGTTTGGCTCAATTCAATAGACTTCTCCCATCGGGGATTGAAGTTTAGTGGGGCCACCACGCGCTTTATTCCTGAGTTTATTATTATTGCGGTACATTTAGAACACGAAAGAAATGGAAATAGGTAAAGTGTGGTACCGTCAAGAGGTTGTGTGGCAAAGAGCAGAGCATTGATTTCCGCATGAACCACCATCGAATACTTCACTTCTCGGTCATTGAGGCGTTCGGGAGTATCCTTGACGCCTCGTGGAAACCCATTATAACCAAGACTTATTACTCTGTTGTTTTTATCCACAATCACAGCCCCTACGCAGGTGGAAGGGTCTTTGGACCACGTACTGATGTAGCGAGCGAGTTCAATGAATCTCAAATCCCATTTATTTCGGAACATTTTCATCTCCATAGTACAAAAAGCGAATATGATCGGCATGGGGCCACTTGACGGCGCCATGAGGACAAAGAGGGTAGGCTTGTCTGAGAAGTTTGTCGTATTTTACCGGCCAGCGGTCAAGTGCCCAACGGGGAAATTTTTCAGTTTTGAAATGATCCCACCACGTTGCAGGGACATAATGATAGGTTTCAGCAGCCTTGTACCCCTGAAGCATGTAGTTCCGCATACCAATACGGAACGAGTCAGAGGCATAATCGATCATTTGATCGAATGTGGCATTCTCAGCCACTCCATGATCGAGCGGAAACATAACTTGACAATTGAATTTGTGCCTGGTGAGCAACACTTCCATGGCCTGCTTCACTATGATGTCATCGCCGGAGGGTGTTGTGGATATTCTTTTGGGTGTCATGAAGTCTCCTGACAAAGAAAGGTGGAGGCCACCATTGCGATGGCCTCCACCACACGAGCGGATCGAACTACGTGATTAGTTCGCGCCCTTTGCTGACACACCACGCATGGTACAAGTCTGAGCGAATGCCGCAGACGGCCGACCCAAGCGATACACATTGACGGGACTGCCGTCGCCGCGGCGCTTCGAATTCGTGTAGATGGCATAGCCTTCCGCACGAAGCTGGGCGATCACGGTAGACACGTTCTTGATGCCAAAACGGGCTTGTGCCTGGGCAACGCTAAGGGTATTATACCCCTCGGTCTTGCTCAAGAAACGAAGAATTTTGGACTTTGCTGAAACAGTAGACATAGAAACCTCACTTTGATAACCAGCCGCAGAAAAAGGAGCGCGACCGAACCTCCATAACAATAAATCTGAGTAGTTATGACTTACATAACCCACCTCCTATACCCAACGAGCGCACATTCAAGTGATATGATAACATAAAAGCTACCTGTTGTCAAGAACTATTTTAGGTGTTCAGGTCATCAGGGTCTATATCAGGA
>Ga0315294_10009412_pt1 | contig 10737 bp, 9 predicted proteins | sample YL17G13_40_MG_FD_203626 | JGI IMG/M metagenome (GOLD analysis project Ga0315294, IMG submission 203626) | Sediment microbial communities from Yellowstone Lake, YNP, Wyoming, USA - YL17G13_40 | ecosystem: Environmental > Aquatic > Freshwater > Lake > Sediment | place: USA: Wyoming | collected... | reverse complement strand
GACAGCTCTCATGTCTCCGAGTAGCCCCAACCCACGTACAGCTTGCCTGAGGACGGCCGCGTCCTTTGAGGTGGATAACAGGTCAATCAGGGGCTCCACAGCGCGTGGCTCGCGAAGCCGGTCCGCCAAGATGTCTATGGCCAGCCCGGCCCGGGTCGGTTCGGGGTGGCGCAGCGTCCTCAGCAATCGCTCCACAAAGGGGAGCCCGGCCTCATTCGTCGTCTCGCCGCATTCCGGGCACGGATCGGCGCCAGGTGGAATCTCTCTCCAGCAACGGGGACAGTACTGGACCATCGCCTATCCAAGGCCGCGCAAGTGGCATGTGTCATTCATCGAGACAAGTACGTAGTCGGCCCCGTCCCATTCGCAAACGCTGATCGCGCATGGTTCCTGACGCAATCGCCAGAAACGGTCGTTGCCCAGCCCCAGCACGCCGAGCAAGATGATGCGATTGATGACGGTGTGCCCGACCAGGACGATCGTCTGACCTTCATGCCGCTCCCCTAGCTCCTTCAAGACAGACATGGCGCGATGCCGGAGACCGTCGAAGGTTTCTCCGCCCGGGATACGGGCATCCTGCGGCCGCGAGTACCAAGCGTCCACCTCGTCGGGCCATCGTGTCCGTGCCTCCTCTGCGGTCAGCCCCTGCCACTTGCCATAGTCGATATCCGCCAAGCCGGGATGAACTTGCACGGGGACGTTGGAGTGCGTGGCAATGGCGTCAGCCGTCTTCACAGCCCGCGAGAGTGGGCTGGAGTAGATCGCAGCCGGTGACCATTCCGCGGCGACGCGTTCCCCCATCGCCGCCGCCTGCGCCAACCCAGTGTCATTCAAGGGCACGTCAGCCCGGCCCCGAAACCGTTCCACCCGGTTCCACTCCGTCTGCCCATGACGGACCAGGACAATCCGTGTCACCTCGCAACTCCTTTGGTATTACGAACGGCGGGCAGGCAGATCAGCGGACAAACGCACTTCGTCCAGCAAACACTGCTTTGTCCCCCAACTCCTCCTCTATCCTCAGAAGCTGGTTGTACTTCTCCACCCGCTCGCCCCGGCACGGAGCTCCCGTCTTCAGGTGACCCATGCCCATGGCGACCGTCAGGTCGGCGACAAAGCTGTCAACCGTTTCCCCGCTCCGGTGGGAGACCATCGCGCCCCACCCAGCCTGGCGCGCGAGGCCGATGGCGGCTACAGTTTCTGTGAGGGTCCCAATCTGGTTCAGCTTGATCAGGACCGCATTCGCCACGTTCTCCTTGATCCCCCTATTGATCCTTTCGACATTGGTTACAAAGAGATCATCCCCTACCAACTCCACCTTGCTGCCGAGCCTCTCATTGAGCCGTCGCCAGCCATTCCAATCATCTTCGGCCATGCCATCCTCAAGCACCAGGATCGGGTATTTGCCGGCCCACTCGACGTAGATCTCCACCATTTGCTCGGACGTGACCCGACGTCCCTCCGTGCGCAGGTGGTAGTACCCTTCCTCATAGAAGGCTGTCGAAGCGGGATCGAGGGCCAGTGCGATGTCCTCGCCGGGCCGGTACCCCGCCTTCTCAATCGCACTCAGGATCAGCTGGACGGCATCGACGTTGGCTTTCAAGGCAGGTGCGAATCCCCCCTCATCGCCCACGCTCGTCGTGAAGCCCCGACTCTTGAGAATGCCCCTCAGCGCTTGATAGGTCTCGCTCCCCCAACGCAGCGCCTCCCGGAAGCTTGGAGCGCCAGCGGGCACGATCATGAATTCCTGCAGATCGGTCCCTTGCCAGTTGGCGTGCACGCCGCCGTTGAGGATGTTGAACATCGGGACCGGCAGGATGTTGGCTGACTCGCCGCCAAGATAGCGGTAGAGCGGCAGTCTCGACTCTGCCGCCGCTGCCCGGGCTACGGAGAGACTCACCCCCAAGATCGCATTCGCTCCCAGCAGCCCCTTGTTTGGCGTCCCGTCCAACTCCTGCATCGCCTTGTCGACGCCAGCCTGGTCCTGGGCATCCATGCCCCGGACCCTCTTGGCGATCTCGTGGTTGACATGCGCCACGGCGCGCAGAACGCCCTTGCCGGAATAGCGTGTCCAATCGTCGTCGCGGAGCTCCACGGCTTCGTGGGCACCGGTCGAAGCGCCGCTGGGCACGGCCGCCCTTGCGAATGCGCCACCTTCAAGCGTCACTTCAACTTCTACGGTTGGATTCCCGCGAGAGTCAAGGATCTCCCGGCCTCTGACGTGCTGGATCGTCGTCTTCATCATGGCTCCTTTTCAGGGTTTCTCGTCGACAAGATGGCTCACTTCCATGGTCAACTGGATCAAACGGCGGAGATGCGGATCCAGACTGGTAGAGAGCAGCGGATCGACTTTGCCGTAGCCCCTCAGTTTCTTCGAAAGCACCTCATGCAGATCCGACCAGGCTACGGCCATCTCAGCCCGGATCCGTCGTCCGATTGCCTCGTCCTGGGGCTGCAGGTCGAACTCCCGGACGACGGCAGCGACCTCTCCAGACATCGCATCCAGCAGCGCCTCCAGGCGCGAGCAATTGCCAATAGGAAAACGCCGCACGCGTGTCAAGAGCCCGTCGCCGGGCGTTTCCCGAATCAGACGGAGCACGTTCCGAATCGTCGCCTCCAGCAGCCTCATCTCGACCTCGACGGCGTTCTTCTGATACGGGTTGAGCACCGTCAGCCTCCCTGGCGGACGCGCAGCACCAGGGCAGCGCCGGCCAAGCTCAGGGTTGCCGCGTAAGCAAAGCCCACCGCCGGCGAGATGGTCGTCCACAACACACCAACGAGAACACTGGAAACGAAATCGCCCAGCCCGTTGGCTGCCGCAAGAGCGCCGTAGCCGGTGCTTCGCATGTCTTCGGGCAGCAGGTCGGCGGCCATGGCCCGCTCGAGTGTATCCTCAATGGCAATGTACAGCCCACCCACCCCGAAGAGCAGGGCGAACTGCCACCAGACTGGAGAGGCCAGGATGAAGCCCAGGCTCATCACCCCAGCCAGGAGGTACCCAACCACCAGAAGCCCTCGTTTTCCGAAGCGGTCGCCGAGCGCGCCCGACGGGAGTGTGGAGGCTGCGTAGACCGCATTGTGGAGTGTGTACAAGCCGATGGCCGTCGTCGCTGCCAAAGCTGGGCCCAGGGAGGGAGCCAGTGCCTGCGAGGCGCGCAGGATCAGCAGGGTGTGGGCAAAGTCGCCGGCTCCGAACAGCCCCACAGCGACCAGGAACAGCCGGAAGCCTGGCGGCAAGGCGCCCAGTGCCTCCCAGAATCTGCGCGGTTGGATGCGCGTCCGGCCACGCTCTCGAACCAGGACGGCGTAGCACAGGGCGGCGATCAAACCTGGGATGACCGTGAGGAGGAACGTCTGGCGGTATGTCAGTGCCGACACGAGCAGCAAAGCAGCCGCCGGACCGAGCACGCCGCCCAGCGTGTCCCCGGCCCCCTGGAGCCCGAAGGCGCGCCCGCGCAACGCAGGGTCCACAGCATCGGCCAGCATCGCGTCCCTCAGCGGGCCACGGACCCCCCGCCCAAACCATCCGATCGCGCGGCTCAGGAGGACCTGCGGCCAAGCCGTAGCCAGCCCGAATATCCCCGTCGCGACTCCCGTTAGCACGTATCCGCCCACAACGAGGGGTTTACGGCTTGCGACCCGGTCACCGATCCATCCTGCCCCGAGCTTGGCGAAGCTTGAAAGGGCATCCGACACGCCCTCAATCACTCCCAGTGCTGCGGCCGGCGCGCCGAGCGAGGCGAGGAACAGCGGCAGGATGGCGGTCGCCGTCTCGTGGCCAAGGTCGCTGAAGAAACTTGTCAGCCCCATCCCGATGATGGTCCGGTTGAACCATCTGCCCCTTCCTCCCGCGGGAGGGCTGGCCTGTTCTGTGGGCGCCTGCCGGGTCATGATGGCCGCCTGGAGCTTGTCGCCAACAAGGATACGACCGGGGGCACCGACAAACCTATCTGAGCACCGCCCACCGGCTCACACATCATGGCACCCTCCGAATGGCCGCCCACAATCGGCGCGCGAGGTTTCTTCGTCGAGGCGCATTTGCGAGAGATGCGACGGGTCGCGTCTCTTGGTGGGAATGGGCGGGGGTAGTCGCCCCCAGTTTCTGAGCCTCGGCGAGCTCGGCCTTCAGGCGCTCGACAACATTCCGCAATCCTTCGATTGTCGCAGTCAGCGCGCCGTCGCGCAACGACATGGCCTGGTTGTCCTGCATCGCCAGCCACAGGCGATTCTTCATGACAGCGTAGTTGGCCTCCAGTTCGATGTGGCGCGCGAGCAACTTCTCGACCTCTTCAGCGGATCGTTCGCCGATTCCGGAAGCAGTCCGCACCGCGCGCTCAGCGGAGAGGAACGCCACTCCCGCGGCGACGGCCATCCGGATGGCATCGCCCTCGGCCAGCCCATGCTCCTGACCGAGGTCCCGCAACCGCTTCAGAAGGTCCGGTGACAGCTCTACCTCGACCTTCTGGGGCTTGCCGTCCGACAGAAAGCGATTCGCCGCACTCACCAGGATGAGTGGCTGATTGGAGGTGTCTGAAGGTTCAATCATGTTGTCCGTTCCTCCAGGCCGATCCGCATACCGATCGGTGTCGTCGCCATGGCACGCCGCAGCATCAGGTAGCAGACATTCATCGCTGCCAGCGTTTTTCCGAAGTAGATCGTATGAACGATCGGTTTAGCCAACGAGGGCTGTGGGATGAACAGTCTGAGGTACGCCTGCACTAGCGTCGAACAGAACTCAAGCGAAGCAATCGTCTGCAGGGGAACCGAAAGGCTAAGGGAGCCGGCCTTCGGGTCGGCCGGATCGGGCACGATGCGCAGCTGCCGACTGGTCACGGCCAGCAAGGAGGCCGCTCCGCGTCCCTCAACCCAGGCAGGCAGCAGGCACCGAGCAAGAACCGCTTCACCCGGAGCGACGCACCCGGCGAGCTCCGCCTCCAGCCTCGCGACGAGAGGTTTCACGTATTCAGGATCGTTGGCCGCCGGATCACGGAGAGGCGGCAGCTCCACCGGAGGCGCGGGCGGAGATGCCCGTCGAAGACGGCGGTCATGACCGCGAGCCAGCCAGCCTCGCAGCACCTCGGCGGCCTGGTCAACCTCAAGGCGGCGCGACGCCGGAAACTCCCAGATCACCTCCTCACTACCATGTGCCGCGCGCCACGTCACAGCCAGGCCCACGACATCCCGCGAGAGAGAGAAGACATCGACCTCCTCCAACCGTTCCGGGACCCCGCTACGGGCGATAAAGCCGTAGCGGATGCCAGCGCTGTCCGGCGGCATCAACTCGACGACCTCCGTAACCTGCTGATCACTGACAATGAAGACCCCCTCCTCGAGTCGCTTCCCTCTCAGTAGAGCACGTCGCAGGGCGCTCCTCAAGGGACGCCGATGCTCTGCGTACAGGATGCGCTCGTCAGGCGCCAGGTACTCTTCCACGTATTTCTGGAAACGGTAGGGCAGCGAGTGGAAGGCGTACTCAGCCGCGGTGTGACGCTCCCCCTCAGCACTTGCCGAAGACGATCGACGCTGGGCGAGGATCGGTTTCCACACCGGTTCAAGCTGCGAGGCCTCCTGCTGCTCAGCTTGAGCGAGCCGAAAGCGTTGCCGGCCCTCGTGTACAGACGCGCGGGCGGCATCAGGCCCCAGCCACTGCGTTTCCGATCCTGGGGTCCTGCCATCCATGCGCAGTAACAGTTCCAGGGCCAGCCTTCTCTCTCCGGACAACGCCCCGAACGTGTCAATGCTGGCGAAGTGGTCATCACCGGCCGCAACCGCCAGGATGTAACACCGAACGGGTCCTCCAGCCTGTGTCTGCAGAGTACCGATTGGGCGTGCCCCGACCAGACACCCAGCAGGATGGGACACATTGCCCAATAGCAGGGCGCCGAGCGGCGCGCCGTCGTCGCCAAGGCTGTCCGTCACAACGCAAAGGTCGGCGGGATAATGCTCAAGGGGGTACACGACTTTTGTGAGACGCAACCCTCCAGTACGACCGTAATCATCGTAATGATCGTAACAGGCGTGCTCTCTGCCGGGGATCTCCACGTGCAGTTCAATCAGGTTCTCGTCGGTCATGACCCTATCGCGATCGATTGAAGCTGGCAGACACAGCCATCAATGATGTTGACGCTTGCTGCCCGATCACCCAGATTCGCAGGACAGACGGACGCCCTTGACCCAGATGGCCCGCGATCAGAAACCGGGACGGAGGACCTACGCCTGCCACGGCCACCAAGCCCGGGCTTCAGCAGTCCTGTAACCCAAGTCACATGCCACATCGCCCATTGTGGTTCCTTTCGTTCCCCCCGAAGAAGGCAAGCGCTCTAAGCCAGGAGACCTTCTCGGCTTCCGTCATCGGTTCGTGGCGGCGGTCCCAGGAGTGCTTGTCGCCGAAACCTCCCAGGTCCGCTTCCAGACGCTCCAGATATCCCTCGGCGTCCTGAGCGAGAAACATCACCCCGGGCTGCGTCTCCGGCCGGGGCGACATCAATGCCTGATCCAGGTGACGCAGGCAAAGGCGACTGGATTCCCGATACCATTCACAAAACGCCGACTCCACGTTGGACAGACCTCCAAGGAGCCAGCGCACGTGGGAGGCCTCGGTCTGCAGCCCTATTTGACAGACCCGGCATGCTGCCTCGGATTGAAGTTGGGCCTTCTTGGGCATCCAACTGCACCCAAGGAACGGCCCCAGCCAGCGACGCCAGATTGACCGTCGATTTGCATCAGTGCGCCGGACGTAGTGAGCAAGCTGTCTGCGCACCATCCCCACCAAGTCCTCGTAGATGATACTGTTCCCCAGCGCGCTGCCAAACGCCTCCACTTCCATGCGTCCCATCTGCCAGGTGTGCCTGGGGCAGAATCCCATTGAACGGCGGATCCAATCTCGCGTTGTCGGATCGTTCACGTTCTCCCAGAGCAGAGATCGGAGATACCTGCGCTCCGCGTCGTCCCGAAGGCGGCATATGGGGCAGCCTGGCTGACCCATCGCCCCTCTGAGGCCCGTCGCGATCAGTCCACCAGGGACAGCTCTCACCGCACGCCCCTCGATCCCGCCACCCAGGCGATGGCCCGCCTCCAGCTATCTCTCTCGGGGCCGAAATCTCCTTTGTTGAACCGGTAATCACTCTTCCGGAGGAGTTCGCCGAGCTCGTCGTTGAGCGCAGCCAGCTTCTCCTGAGCGATCTTGGCCAGACACTCGAAGGCAACCTCATCCCGCACAAGCTCAAGCGCGCGCCGCAGGTGGGGCAGGCACAATCCGGAAGATGCGTTGAGCGCCGTCTGCATACGCTCATCGCCTCGCGCCAGGGCCTCCAGCACTGCAATCAAGGCGATGTCTTCCATGGTGTCGCGATGGGCGCAGGCCGGGCATTGCTCCTCCGCCTGCAGGCGGCGCAGGACGGATTCCGTCGCTGCCGTGGGCCTATCGCGATCGAGGACCTCCACCAGCCGTCGGAGGGAGAATCTGCGGGGTGCAGCATATCGGGGGTTCTCGAGTCGACTTAGCGCCTGGCCGGCAAGGTCGCGATAGATGATCGCAATCCCGAGAGCGGGCCCGCCGCCCGTCTCCGGCAGACGCCATGCATGCTCGTTGCAGTATCCCAAGGATCGCCGCAGTTGACCCCTCGTGCCCGGGTCGTTCACGTACTCGTACATAATCCCATCCAGGTATCGGTTGACCTTGCGCTCGGACAGCCGGCACAAGGGACAGCCCGGTTCGGCGCAGGCCTCCAGGACGTCGAAGTAGCTCAGCAACCTCGGGTGTCTCTTTCCCATGGACAACAAGAAAGCCCCTACCAAGGGTCCAAGCCCTCAGTAGAGGCTATCAGCCGATTTCTGCGGCGGGTCGGACTGCGTCCTGCAGCCGGGCGAGCCTCATCGCCCGTGGGTGATTGTATCCCTCGCGCCCCGGCGCGTCAACCCGCCCATGCCCATGCATCGACCCGGAGAATCCTATACCTTAGCGATGACGGTGGGGTCGCGATTATGTCTGTTGCCTGGCCCTCGAAGACGGTCAAGGGTTTCGGTCCGCCAGGCAGCTGAAAACGTGCAGACCCTTATAGGGTTAAGGGTCAGTTCGGAGACGCACGAGACCCTCACAGAATCGGGGGGGACGCCAGGCTAAGGCATCAACCCTCGGTGCATGATGCTGCGGGACCCCGATTCGACCGTTTCGGGCCACGCAGGAGGTGGACACGGGCGACGTCGCGCGGCGCTTCGAGTGAAGGAGGGGATTCCTGCCCAGGTCCACGGCAGGATGGACTCGCCGCCACAACCCGAGCAGGAACCCATCCCTAATGGGCGTTCACTGCACGTGCGTACCTTGTGACCAGTTAAGAGCGTCGTCCCCGCTCGCCCATTGGACCAGAACAGCCACTCCCCTGCGGATCAGGTACCCCCGGCCGGGGGAAAACGCCCCGCTCTCTAACGGAATGCGCACATTGCACACGAAACAGGAAAGACGACTCGCCACTCTCGAATTCCACGTTGTCTCGTTTTGTTTTTCCACAACTTGAGAAACCTAAAGTCGTCTAGTCTTAGGTTTGAACCAACACAGACAGTGATACAAGAACTAGGGGCAGGTCAGGAAAGATCAGAATAGAGCAGCTTTCCCGTACTTCCATAAGCCAGCGCATTGCCTATCTTTCTACAAGTAGCTGCAAAGAGATGAACAGGCAGGCCTAACGGTTTACCTTCTAGTGAATTCTCTTTTCATAGCCTTCCCAATATGGTTCGCGCAATTCCTTCTTGAGAATCTTCCCCGTTCCTCCCTTCGGTAATTCTTTTCGAAATTCCACCGCCTTAGGAACTTTGTACCCTGCCAAGTGCTCACGCACGAACTGCAGGATTTCCGGCTCATTGGCTTCCATGCCTGGCTTTAGCACGACAAGTGCCTTGGGCACCTCACCCCACTTCTCATCAGGCACAGCGATGACCACCGTCTCAAATACCGCCGGGTGATTCTGTATGACCTTTTCCACTTCCACGGAAGAGATGTTTTCTCCACCAGAGATGATAATGTCCTTCTTTCGATCTACGATTGTGATATATCCCTCACCATCAACCACCGCCATATCTCCAGAATGAAACCAGCCATCCTTGATCACTGCATCGGTAGCAGCCTGATCTTTCCGATATCCTTTCATAACCGCATTGCTCCGCAATACGATCTCACCAATAGCTTTCTCATCCGCGGGCACATCGTCCCCATTTTCGTCAACCACGCGTAGTTGGACTCCAACAATCGGCAGTCCGGTCTTCACTTGTGTAGCTAGTCTTGTTCTTTCATCATCTTTCAGGTGCGGTTTCGGCCTTGCAATCACTGCAAACGGAGAGGTCTCTGTGAGTCCATAGCCCACTATCGCCTTACAACCAATCTCTGCTTCGAGTTTTTCAATTAGGGAGAGCGGCGAAGCTGCGCCACCGATAATCACTTCTTTCAAAGAACCCAAATCATGTTTCTTCAAATCAGGATGTTCCAAGAGACCGTTGAATATCGTCGGAACTCCCAGGATTTTTGTAATGCCCTCCTGCTCAATCAAACGCAACATCTCTCCGAAGTCCACCTTGCGCAGCATCACATGCTTACCCCCTACTGCTGTTAGGAACTGGGGAGTGCCCCACCCATTGACATGGAATAGGGGTACGACATGCAGGAGAGCATCTTCATCAGACACTTGAAAACCAATAATCGCATTCAAGGTGTGCAAGTACAGACCGCGATTGGTTATTTCAACGCCCTTTGGATGACCAGTCGTCCCAGAAGTATAGAAAAGCTCAATCACTGCATTCTCATCAATCTCGGATAGATCAATTTCTGCTACTGAATCTGCGCTCCCTAATAGTGCCTCATAATCTTCTGCCCACTCACATACAGTTCTCGCTTCCAGGACAATGTAATATTCCACAATCGCGAGATTGGGCTTTATCTGTTCGATCACTTCCAAGAAGTCCTGGTGAAAGCACAGAATCCGCGTTTCAGCGTGATTGACTATATACTCAATTTCTGAAGGAGAAAGCCGTATGTTGATCGGGTTTAATACTCCATTCACCTGCGGAACAGCGTAATAGGCCTCCAGCAATTGATGGGAGTTATAGGTAAGAAACGAAACCACATCTCCATTCTTCAATCCCATACTCCTGAGCACATTCGCAAATCGATTAACTCGCTGGTCATACTCTGCATAGGTGAACCGTTTCTCCCCATCTACAACGCCAATCTTGGATCCATACAATCTCGCGGCCCGTTGTCTAAATTCAAGAGGGGTGAGAGGCACTATCATCAGGTTCTTCCTTTCTCTAAACCATTGCTTTCGCCAATTCCCAGCGCTCGTGTTCTTGACCGGGGATAAACGGAGATGAACGTGGATCTTGCCATTTCTCATGGATTCTTGGGGGAAGAATGCGCCTAAACTCGCCGTTTATCCTCGTTCGTCCCCGGCGCATTCAGTGTAAAGCAGCAAGAGCGATTCTTGGCGAAGGTATAGTTAGCCTAACGTATTCCTTAATGCCTGCACCAAAGCCGGCACAAGGATTCGGCAATCTTCAACCACGCCGTAATCCACTTGTTCAAAGACAGGTGCTCTAGCATCATTGTTGATCGCAATCATTACTTTGGCCCCAATTATTCCCACCATATGCTGCAATTCTCCTGATAGGCCCACTCCAATGTATACTTCTGGACTGACCATCTTCCCACTTTGCCCAATCATGGTTTCTAGTTCAGTCCAGCCTGCATCGACT
>Ga0315294_10009411_pt1 | contig 10738 bp, 9 predicted proteins | sample YL17G13_40_MG_FD_203626 | JGI IMG/M metagenome (GOLD analysis project Ga0315294, IMG submission 203626) | Sediment microbial communities from Yellowstone Lake, YNP, Wyoming, USA - YL17G13_40 | ecosystem: Environmental > Aquatic > Freshwater > Lake > Sediment | place: USA: Wyoming | collected... | reverse complement strand
TAGTCGTTTGTTCTTATCGCCTGTCTTATATGGTTGATTAATGCAGGCGAAGCCCTGCGCTCGGAGAACAATAATTCGCTTAAGAGAACGCCTCGTAAGTCCTGGGCCCTGAGCAGACCATCTGCGCGGAGCATCTTGAGGATTTCCAGCTCTTGCCGGGCCGCTGTTAAGTCATCGTTTGTGATTTTCGAATTGTCCAGAAAGTAAGCGAATGTCCGGCGTCTTGTTCTTCCCCGGCCGAGCCATTGAAGATAGTCGCTGCCTATAAAGCCGAACATTATGACGATGACGACAACGGCCATCACTTTCTTGTTATTTTTTCGCAACCATTTGACTAAATTCATACCAAGCTCCGAATTCACTGTCGAGTTTAGAAAGCTAAAGTATAAGCAAGTCCACAGGGATTGCAAGAAAAATAGACCGCTGATATTTTCGATTTGCGATTTACAATCCATTCTTCTCTTTGTAATCCATTGTGGGATAGCTTAATTAGTTTGAAATTTCGCAGGTGTGTTTTTATGATAAGAGCCGATACGATGAGCAGGCAAAAGACATATCGGAAATCAACGGCAGCTTTCCGCAAGGCCTGTAAGTATTTGCCGGGCGGGGTCAACTCGCCGGTAAGGGCTTTTGGCGGCATCCGTCCCTGGTGGACCGCCCCGCTTTTCATTGCTGCTGCGAAGGGAGCGAAAATCTACGATATTGACGGCAACCAGTTTATTGACTATGTCAACTCATGGGGGGCGATAATACTCGGACACGCCCATCCTGCGGTAATAAAGGCCGTCCGCGAAGCGGCCCAAAAAGGGACATCATTTGGAGCACCGACGCTGGCTGAGACCGCTCTGGCACAGAAGATAAGCGCTGCTTTTGATTCTATAGAGAAAGTTCGGCTTGTAAGCAGCGGCACCGAGGCGGTGATGACCGCTATGCGGCTGGCCCGTGCGTACACTAAGAAAGATTTAATAATCAAAATGGCCGGCTGTTACCATGGCCACAGCGATTCACTGCTGGTTGCTGCTGGTTCAGGCGTTGCTGAAGCTGCTATAGCATCGAGCGCAGGAGTTCCCGACTCGATTGCCAGGCTGACCATAGTGATTCCATATAACGACATCGGGGCAGCAAAGACGGCCTTTAGAATGTATAAACGGAGAATTGCAGCAGTTCTGGTTGAGCCTGTGGCTGCCAATATGGGGGTTGTGCCGCCGCTTTGTGGGTACCTGCAGATGCTTCGGGGATTGTGCGACCAGGAAGGTGTGCTCTTGATATTTGATGAGGTAATAACTGGTTTTCGACTTTGCGCCGGCGGGGCACAGAAGCTTTTCGGTGTAAAAGCTGATATTACCTGTCTTGGTAAAATTGTAGGAGGAGGCCTGCCCGCAGCGGCAGTTGGTGGTCGGGCGGATATTATGGATATGCTCGCGCCGACAGGGCCGGTTTATCAGGCCGGCACCCTTAGCGGCAATCCGCTCGCAACTGCCGCAGCCAACGCAACACTGGATGTACTAACGAGCAAGGATTGTTACGGGAAACTGGAAACTTCAGCGGCTTTGCTGGAAGCCGGCCTGGTCGATGCTGCCAGAGAGGCCGATGTCGCTGTTACGATTAACCGTGTCGGCTCGATTATGAGCTGCTTCTTTACTGATAGACCCGTCCTGAACTTTGCCGATGTGCAGGCAACCGATAATGATAGTTTCAAGAAATTCGCTGCTACAATGCTAAAGCACGGAATCTATCTTGCCCCGAGTGCTTACGAGGCGATGTTTGTGTCACTGGCTCATAGCAAAAAAGACATTGAAAAGACAATTGAGGCCGCAAGAAACAGCTTCCGCAAGGCCCGTCGTTCGTGAAGCGTGAAACGTCGTTCGAAGTGCGAAATATGAAGTTGGACATTAAATGAGAAATCGTTTCAGTGCGATTTTATTAGCGGTAATTTGCATCGGTTGTGCACAGGCAAAAAATACGGCAGGTACCGCTGCGGGGAAAAGGCGCGATATAGCAGATACTCTGGGGGTGACGCACGTTGCGGGCAGATATTGTTTGACAGACAAAGATTTTCTAAATGAAGGCGCCGACCAGATTCTATCCTTAGGGTCGCGGGTAATCAAGGTCTGGTTTTACGGCAAAAGGCACGAGCATCCTCAGTCAGTGTATCCCTACAACTCGGATTGGCCGAGGGTTGAGAGTCTGGTTGAAGGGGCTAAAGTGCCGTATTTTCAGAAACTATTCGATAAGCCTTTTACCACCTATATCCTGGTGGTGACAGCAATGGGGCGGCCGGACGATTATTGGCGAAATGGTATCACGGAGCAGCAGAAACAGGATGAGCAGCGACAGTTTTATGAGCTGGCTAAATATCTGCTGGAAACGTATAAGGGAAAGGGCAAGACGTTTGTTTTGCAGCACTGGGAAGGCGACTGGATGATACGCGGCAGCGTTGATGCGAAAATTGAACCGACACCAACTGCGATTAAGGCAATGACGGAGTGGCTTAATGCCCGGCAGGCGGGTGTAAATCAGGCCAGAAGTGAGGTAGGCCAGGATGGGGTGAGGGTGTATCACGCCGCCGAGGTGAACCGCGTCGTCGGTTCGATGAAGGATGGCAGGCGCAATGTGGTGAATGCGGTTTTGCCGCATACCCGGCTCGATTTAGTCTCCTACTCGGCGTGGGATTCGGCGCTGGAGCATTACGACAGTCCCCGGGTATTCCGCGAAGCGCTTGATTTTATAGCTGCCAATATGGCGGATAGCGCCGATTTCGGTGATAAAAATGTTTACGTAGGCGAGTTCGGGATGCCGGAGAATTTGTATTCTATCGAGCAAATCAAAAAGGCGATTCCAAACGCTGTGGAGACGGCGCTGGATTGGGGATGTCCTTACATCGTTTACTGGCAACTGTACTGCAATGAATTAAAGGACGGCAAGCAGCAGCCGCCGGTGCGAAGTAACGATGCCGTGCGGGGTTTTTGGCTTATAAGGCCGGATGGCTCCAAAACCTGGGTGTGGGAGTATTTTTACCGGTTATTAAATTCGCACGACAAAGTGGGCATACAGTACAATGGGCATAATAACTGTTTATCGTTTCCTGGAGTTATTTTGAGTGGAAATAATTTCTTGCATTTATAGCGGCGATAAACCAGAATAATTAGCAGATAATTTATAGCGGCTCGGGGAAAGTTAAAACCCAAAACCCAAAACTAAAAACTGATGAAGGAGATTCAAAATGAATCAAAACCAGACGGGTAAGAGCGATTTACTGGATACCACCGACTGGCTCGAAGCAGTCGGTGTGTTTAGAGGATGGAAAAACTTTTTGTTTGTAGTGATAGCACTTTGCCTGCTTTTGGTGCAGGTGTCGTTCTGGCTTGTCAGCACCGACTATATTAAGATTGATGAGCAGGCCAAGACCGACAAACCTGCCGTTGCTGATAGTAACACGGTAGCAACGGTGGCAGAGGCAAACGAAGGGTTCAAAGGGACAGCTCAACCGCCGGGGCACGCGTTGTTTGACGTAAGGTTTAAGCACCTGGCCTGGCTGATCAGCTTCGTCAACTCTGTGCTCGTATTGGCGGCTGCACTTTACTGCCTGATGATGCTTTTCAGCTTAAAGATATCGCTGGTAGGCAGACTGGGCGGAATAAATCATATCAGCCGGGCATTTATCCTGTCGCTGGTGATGTTGATACTGCTACTGCCCTGGCAGAGGGTATTTGGCTGTGTGGTTGTGGGAGCTATATATACGCCGTGCGAGCTGGTGAAGTGCTGCGGTCCCGGCGCGACAGGATGCAGCGGGATATTCGGCACCATCCTTTTCTATCTGCGGTTCAGCGGATACTGGCTGTTGATAGTGTTGTTGCTTATACTCTCGCAGCTTCGCAGTGCCCGGTGGACAAAGGCCATTCTTCGCCGACTTGAGGTGATATAACCAGCGTGATTCGTCCCTCGTAGTTCGCACGACGAAATACGAGCGTTATCGGGTTAGGCGAATTATCAAGTCCTGTTGAGCGGGGTATTGTTCTATAAGCATTTCCCTGCTTGCCGGTTCAAAGTCGGCGAATTCAAAACCCGGTGCGACGGTCGTTCCCATTAAGGCGAATTTACCGCGAGGGTTGAGAAAGCAGCCCTGCCAGGTGCCCTGCGGCACTATCACTTGAACACGGTGGCCATTGAAAATGTCCCGTCCTAAGGTGGCGACTTCGCTGGAACCATCCGGATGGAGCTGGAGCATTGTCACCGGGCTGCCTGAGTAAAAGTGGAATATCTCATCGCTTTTGACTCTGTGCAGGGCGGAGAATGTGTCGGGTGTGAGCAGATAAAGAATAGCTGTGCAGAAATTTCTATCGCCGGTGTATCTGGCGGGCAGACTGGCGCGAGCGTTTTTCTCCCGGCAGCGATAAGTCTCAATATAAAAGCCGCCCTCATTCAGCAAAGGTTTCATTCCGAAAAACTCGATTATTTGCTGGGCGGTGGTCATATCAAACTATTCCATAATTTAGAAAAGATTCTGATGTGAATGATACCGTGTATGAGAATCGAGAGGAAGCTAAAAATGCAAAGTGCAAAGCGTAAAACTAATGAAGAAATTCCACAGTTTTACATTTTTAGTTTTAAGTTTTGAGGTATAGATATGGCAGTTCTGGATAGGAGATGTCATCAATTAATTCTCGTACGGGCAGCAGTTTATTGCTATCGGGCTTTACAGGAAAAAGTTTCTGGATATACTTATTTTTTGCTATGGTAGAAATTGATAAGAACTCAGTTGGTATTGTACAGACAAAGACGGTAAGGGTGGTAGAGCATCAGTACCCTCTGGAGCTGGAGTGCGGCAAGAGGTTGGCTCCGATTGACGTCTCTTACGAGACATACGGCACGCTCAACGAAGCAGGGGATAACGCCATTTTGATTTGCCACGCTCTTAGCGGCAATGCCCACGTTGCCGGCTACAATAGTCCCGACGATAGAAAATCGGGCTGGTGGGACTGTATGGTTGGGCCGGGCAAAGGAATCGACACAAATAAGTTCTTTGTTATATGTTCAAACTTTCTCGGCGGCTGCAGCGGAACCACGGGGCCGTCCTCGATTAATCCTGCAACAGGTAAGCCCTACGGCCTGGACTTCCCGATTATCACCGTTGCCGATATGGTCAGGGTACAGAAGCTGCTGCTGGATAAGCTCGGGATAAAACGGCTTTTGGCGGTGGTCGGCGGTTCGATTGGGGGAATGCAGGTCTTGCAGTGGGCGATTGCGTATCCGGATTTTGTCAAAGGGGCGATGCCGATTGCCACAACCGGCCACCTTGGGGCGCAGTCGGTTGCGTTTGATGCGGTAGGTCGAAACGCAATATTGGCGGACCCGAATTTTGACTGCGGACAATACCACGGCAAAGAAGGACCGGACAGGGGTCTTGCGATTGCGCGAATGATAGGGCATATAACGTATCTTTCCGAGCAGGGTATGCGCGAAAAGTTCGGACGAAGACTGCGAGGGTCCGACCAGTATAGTTACGATTTCAATTCCGAGTTCGCCGTCGAGACATACCTGGACTACCAGGGCCAAACCTTTGTCGAGAGATTCGATGCTAATTGCTACCTTTACATAACCAAGGCAACGGATTATTTTGACCTGCAAAAAGACTTCGGGTCACTTAACAAGGCTTTTGCAAACGTCAAATCTCGGTTCCTTATAGTCAGTTTCACCAGCGACTGGCTTTTTACACCTGCGCAGTCTGAGGCGATGGTCAACGCTCTGGTTGCAAACGGCAAAGACGTTAGTTTTTGCAATATTGAATCTTCGTATGGCCACGACGCATTTCTGTTAGAGACGGAAACGCTCAGTTCATTTATTTCCGGATTTCTGGAGGCAACGCATCGGCCGGGGGTGAAAAACGGAAAGGCAAAACGAAAAAGCGGCACATCAAATGCCGCATACGGAACACATAATATCGAGCAGGCACATCGAACACGTGTTGATTATGAGCTGATTGAATCGCTTATCGAGCCGAACAGCACGGTTCTGGATATCGGCTGCGGCGACGGCGAGTTATTGGCAAACCTCACTGTGGACAAAAACATAAAGGGTAAAGGCATCGAGCTCCAGCAGGACCTGGTCCTGGCCTGTGTGAATCGCGGGCTATCAAGCATCCAGCACGATGTTGAGCGCGGTCTGGAAAGCTACGCTGCTAAAAGCTTCGATTATGTAATACTGTCGCAGACGGTACAGACGATTAAAAATCCCGAAAAGGTTTTCAAGGAGTTGCTGCGGGTAGGTAAGAAGGTAATCGTGAGCTTTCCTAACTTCGCTCACTGGCGGTGCAGAGCGCAGTTATTGCTCTTCGGTAAAGCTCCGGTAACCAGGCAGCTGCCCTTTGAGTGGTATGACCCGCCGAATATACACTTTCTCTCACTGAAAGATTTTGACCTGTTTTGCACAAACTTGGGCGTCAAAGTAGAAAAGAGAATACCGCTGATTAAAACACGTCTTAGCCCTGTAAGATTCGCACCTAATCTGTTTGCCGAGCAGGTAATCTACGTAACCAGCAAAGATTAACTTCGTTTGCCATCCCCGCGAAACTTGTCCTCCGTTGAGAGTTGCCGGGATTGAGCAAGTGTGCCTGCCGCAAGGCATGGCTTACGCCATTTTGAATCCGCCGGAGGCGGATAAAATTGGGTTTGATTGGGTTTGTTTTCACGGCGTCTGCAAAGTCGTTCCTTTTCATAATACTTTGTTAAGACCGACTTTATGTTCGTTTGAACATTCGGCAAATTGGGTTTGTTTTGCATAATTTGTTATTTTTGATTGACGATTGGTAATTGGTAACTGGTAAATGGTTAATTGTTCGTTGTTCATAGTTCATAGTTGATAGATATCCCCCTAAAGGGTTTAAGACCATTCACGATTTAAGATTTACGAAAGACTTGGCTTGCTGGCCTGAAGGCCGTGCCCTACGGGGCGGTTTGTGTTCCCGCCAGAGGCGGGCGAGTGCTTACTTGCCCCTAAGGGGCAGGCAAACTGGCGGGAATTATAACATATTTTCAAAGAAAAGTCAACAAAAAATTTTTGCGGGTTCGACTGCGCTCACCGCAGGCGGTCGCGGACTAAGGCAGCACTACGCGGGTTCAAAACTATCTACAAAACCCTCTTGACCTTCGCCATGCTTTAAGGTATTTTATTATGGCCAGTTTGTGATTTAGTGGAAGTCTCTGATGATTTAAGTGGCATATGCTTATATTGAAAGAATGAAAAAATGGTACGCATAGATGATAAGCTAATCAGGGCAAATCTAATTGGTAGGTTAAATAATCAAACCAGAAAACCCAAGGCGATTATTGAAGAGCTTCATGTTCACAATGGAAATGCCATAGCAGATGTCGTTGCTTTATATAAAGAAGCTCATTGTTTTGAGATAAAAAGTGATAGTGATAAAATAGAACGTGCTATAAAACAAGGGCATTATTACAATTTATCATTTCGTAAAATAACCCTCGTAACCACAAACAGGCACATAGATAAAGCTATGGATATTTTACCGGAATTCTGGGGAATAATGGTTGCCGAAAGGAAAGACGGCAAGGTATTATTAAAGCATATAAGAAAAACAAAGAATAATCCTAATTTTAATAAAAGCCTAGCTTTATTAACATTATGGAAGAGTGAAATGCTCAATCTTATAGAACAAAAAAATTATAGGACACAAAACAAGAGCAGGAAATTATTGGCAGAATTAATTGCTCTTAGCAAAAAGAAGGAAGAGTTGAGCTACAATATTAGCTCTACACTTATAGATAGGCATTATCAAACCACAGTTGGAATGTAGCCATTCAACATATAAGTTATGTGTAAATTTATAGTAGGCTTTAGTATGGTACTTGGTGTTACTTTGCTTCCTATTGATTGGCTTTTCTCTTCGATAAAATTATCGCCAAAAGAATACTGAGCTCCTCTAAAAAATGGTTTAGTCACAATAACAGCTGCAAAATCATTGAATTGCTCATAACCTCTCTTATGAAATTTAATGGCCCCTCCTCTGATTACAAAATGATGCCTATCAAAGGTATAGAATATTTTTGGTGTTAGGACTTTTAACATCGCCGTTACTGGAATACTAACATCTGAGTAATTAGGGCTAACAATCCCATAATCACCTAGGACAACATTATAATCATCGCTAATTGCATCATATACTTGTTCGAAAATATCAAGTTCGGCTCTAGCAAATTCAATTTCGTCCTCAACTTGGAGTATATCAGAAATTGATGCAGGTATAGACGATCCAGCGACTATTACTTTATTGACTGAGTATGCCCTAGAAAACTTTTGAATAAAAAGAATTATATTTGAAATCAAAGAGGCCAAATGCTGATTTCTACATACTCTGCAATCAAGCACAAGGTCAATATTATCAAATCTTCTAAAGGTATCACCTAAACATGTTTCTATATCATCTGAAACAACATCAAAATTTTCAAAATCTTCCGCAACAAATCTCAGAGCAATAAGTTTAGATTTTAATAATCCAGAATCCTTAGCGTCACATACCGTTTGCATGTGTTCGGGGCTGCGATCAATCGATATAACAGGGACAACTGATAAATCATTACAGATTCCGAGCAAATAAGCATAATTATTGCTACCATCTACTACTAAAGTAGAATTAACATCAAAATTATCTAAGTAGAAATATGGGACATCTTTCAAATGCCTACTAATTTTGCTAATCATACCATTTGCCGATTTTTTAAAGCTATCTTCAGTACAGTTTTTTATATATGGAAAATCAAAAAAAGGTGTGATGGCTTGCCTTAAGCTGATTTCCAATTCTTTAACAGCCATAATCTCGTTAGTTTTTAATTTCAAAAATGGGACATATTTACTCATTACCAAATACCTCCCCCCTAATATCAACTTCATCTACAATTTTTCTAAACATATCGAATTTGTTTAACTCTTTTTGAAGCATTCCTGCCACTATTGCAGGGTGAATGCCAATTTTCTTGGAAAAATCAATTACTTCTTCATCGCTCATATCATATTTTGCACTGCAGTTTCTCCATAAGTGTTTTTCGACAAAAGAATATTTTGCCAGCCTAGTCGCCTGTAACTCTATTATTTCTTGGTTGTCATATTCCAAATCATCAAAAATTGGATCATCTATAATCTTTATATGGAGGTTGACATGGGCTAACTCATGCATCAAAGTGAACCAGAAATTATCCAACCTTGGAAATCTAAAGCTAATACCTATCACAGGATGCCCCGATGCAAGTTTAAAAACTACCCCATCAAGTTTCATCCCAGGCAAAGCCTTTTCGTAGATAAGAATAATTCCACTTTCTACCAATATCTTTGGAAGAGAAGCAATGGAAGAAACATCGACACTTAATTTTACGAAATCTTTCAAATAATTTGTGTCGACTCCTTGAAATTCACCAATATCCTGGCTGACTACTGCAATTTTAGCTACTGTAGATACCCTTGACTTCCATGCAGCACATAACGCTACGTTTGAAGTGTCCGACTTTCTAAATAAAGCATTTTCTCTGTGTGAGTGAATATCTTGAAGCAATGGTACCATCGAAGACATGTCATCTTTTGAAGACATCCATCCTCTTCGTACTAGTTCTTGTTTTGGTAGTTTATCAAAGAGCTTCTTGAAAATTAGATAGCTTTCGTAAAATGCCTTAGCATCCGAAACACCTGATTTTGCATATGCTACTTCAAAATCATCCCAATCGTTTAAATGTAATGGATTCATTCTTATGCTACTCCTAACATTTCTGCAGCTTTAGTACGTGGCATCTCAAAATAATCTAAACCATCTTTATTTCTTTCAGGGTAATTCTTCATTCCTATTTTTTTGTAGTAACCTATCGCTTGTGGTAATGAATGTAATGAAAATCCAGGCTTAAGCTGTAATTTGTTTACGGCAAAATTAAGAACACATTTTATTATCAAGGAACCAACCCCTTTGAATTTACGCTTTGCCATTGGGTTATCTCTATTCCATGGGGCAACTTCTAAAAACTCCATATAAAATATGTTCTCTGAATCAATAACACTATCTTTTGGATGATATATTAAACAAGCCCCTTGCGGTTTCCCATCAGCAAACATATAAAACCACTCATATCCATCAGCAGTGTAACAAACCGATTTTTTAAACCAATCCCAGTGTAAGTGTTCAATTTTTACGCCTGACAACACAGTATCTAACTCTTCCTCGGAATAACCTTGCTTCTCAATGTACTCAAAAAGTTTCATATTAAACGAGTCCCACTGGCGGTCACAGCTGTTAGCCGAAAGGATATCCCATCCGTGATTGATTTCATATTCAACCGCCACGCCTTCACTGTCAATTAAATTTCCTGATTCAATGCAACTACATGATCCAATAATCTTAAGCTCGCCACTGTCAATTTGCCTTCGTAGTTTTTCAACATCCATGTATTTACTCATATTTTATAAGAAAATCCCAATTTTACCTAACCTCAAATTCCCACCAAAGCAAATACCAAATACTAAAGAATGAACCCCGCGATGCTTTTTCTCCGCCGTTGCTCACCAAATTTTACCCCCAAATCCCCCAATCCGTCAAACCAAAAAACTACCCCCAAAATCGCCCCTTTTAACGCCCCATTCTCACCCCCAAAAATCAACATCTCCACCCTGAAAGACTCAAAAAACCCTGCTCGGCACTTCCAGGCCGTGCCCGGCCATCAGTTTGGCATCCGACATAATTTTC
>Ga0315294_10009409_pt1 | contig 10741 bp, 8 predicted proteins | sample YL17G13_40_MG_FD_203626 | JGI IMG/M metagenome (GOLD analysis project Ga0315294, IMG submission 203626) | Sediment microbial communities from Yellowstone Lake, YNP, Wyoming, USA - YL17G13_40 | ecosystem: Environmental > Aquatic > Freshwater > Lake > Sediment | place: USA: Wyoming | collected... | reverse complement strand
GACGAGATCGTGGGAGCCGGGCTGCGCGCCCTGCGCGGTATCGAGGTGACGGACGCTTCCCTGGCGCTGGAAGCCATCCACCGCGTGGGACCTGGCGGCCACTACCTGGTGGACGAGCACACCCTGCGCTTCATGCGCTCCGAGTTCTTTTATCCTCCGCTCGCCGACCGCCAGAACCGGGCGGCGTGGGAAGCCGCGGGCAAACTTGACACGCGCGCCCGGGCGACCGCCCGGGTGGAGCAGTTGTTGCAGGCGCACGCCCCTCCCGGGTTGCCGGCTGACGTAGATGCCGCCATCCGCGCCCGGTTCAACGTCTTATAAAGAGATACCTGCGACAGATCTCGCCTCGTCCTTGACGTCGGCGAGTTCCTCGAGCACTCTCCAGGCCCTGAATTCCGGTGCTTTTTCTCGTGGCGCTCAGCCTTCACGTACCGTTTCTGGATCTTGCGCAGATGCTTCCATCGTTCATCTACCGTCATTTCGTCTTCTGCAGGCATGGTCCCTCCGGCAACATTATCATTTGGGGAAATCATACCACTAACATTTTACACGAGTTAATACGAATGCTTGACAGAGAGGTGTTCTTGATGTATAATAGATAATGGATCAGTGTCCCATACAATGGAACATTCCGCTTTGCTCTGGAGGCCGGCAGTTCCTCCCTTAAGTCGGCCGACAACTGGTCCAGGCAATTAGACACTTCGTTCATCAGCGTCACCTGAATATCCCCAGACTTCGTCAGGAGGCAACAATGAAGCTAGAAAGAGTCTTTGAGCCCATAACAATCGGCACAATGGAAGTACGTAATCGGTTCGTGTTTGCTTCTATAGACTCTAAGCTGGGAGATGAGAATGGGGCCACTACGCAACGTCACATAGACTATCACGTTGCGCGGTCCAGGGGAGGTGTGGGACTAACCATCATCGACAACTTGGCTGTTGAGTGGCCGCGAGGTAAGGTCGGGGTCAAGCCTATGCGCATTGATGATGATCGATTCATCATCCGACTGAGCGAGCTGGCAGAGGAAATCCAGGCGTATGGTGCTAAAGTTGCTGGGCAGATCTGCCACGCAGGAAGGCAGACCAAGACGGCTGCATTGGAAGGAGAGGAGATGATCTCGGCGTCCGATGTGCCTTGGCTGGGAAGCGGGACAATCCCCAGACCTCTGACAGTGGCCGAGATTGAAGACCTCGTGGAGAAGTTCGCCAAGGCGGCTTTGAGGGTAAAAAGAGCCCATTTTGATGCGCTTGAAATCCACTCAGCACATGGTTATCTCCTCGCCTCTTTTCTCTCCCCCCATCTCAACAGGCGAACCGACGCCTATGGAGGCTCCCTGGAAAACAGGATGAGGTTTCTGCTACAGATCATTGAGCACACGAGGAAGTTGGTAGGTCCCCACTACCCTATCATCGTGCGGTTGAACGGTTCTGACTACGTTCAGGGTGGGCTTACGATAGAGGAGAGCAAATTGATCGCCAGGCAGTTGGAAAGATCTGGAGTAGATGCCATCAATGTTTCGGCAGGCACCTACGAATCAGCGAACTGGACTTTCCCGACTATGGCAATGGAGAAAGGCTGCCTATCTGACCTGGCTGCACAGATCAAGAGTGCGGTTAGTATCCCGGTCATTGCCGTAGGAAAAATCACAGACCCGTTCGTCGCCGAACAGATACTGCGTGAAGGAAAAGCAGACTTGGTGGCGTTGGGTAGGCCGCTACTGGCTGATCCACAGTATCCTAAGAAGGCTCAAGAGGGCAGGTTCGACGATATTGTGCCCTGCATTGCCTGCAATCAGGGATGCATTGGACGCATAAGTCTAGACCTGGGAATGCGATGTACTGTGAATGCTGCTCTGGGACGTGAGCGCGAGTATCGCATCAACGTGACCCGGACCCCTAAGAAGGTGTTGGTTATCGGCGGCGGACCTGCCGGCATGGAGGCAGCCAGAGTTGCTGCCTTGGGGGGACACAAGGTCACTCTGTACGAGAAGGGACATTCATTGGGTGGCCAGATGATACCCGCAGCGGTTCCATGGTTCAAGCGGGACATGCATGCCTTTACTAGCTACCTGATCAAGCAGGTGGAGAAACTCGGTGTCAGGATCGTGCTTGACACGGAGTTTGTGGCCGATCTACTGCCCCAGGAAGAGCCAGACGTGGTTTTCGTCGCCACAGGAGCAATCCCGGTCATCCCAGACTTACCTGGTGTGGCTAGGCCTAATGTGGTGACCGTTACCGATGTTCTGCTTGGCAGGGCCAAGGTGGGGGAGCGAGTAGTGGTCGTCGGAGGTGCACAGCAGGGCTGCGAGGTAGCAGTCTACCTGGCAGAGCAAGGTGCGCAGGTCACTCTGATAAGAAGAGGTGACGAAATCGGCTGTGAGATTGATGCCATCTTCCGGCCCTTCTTCGAGGAGATGTTTGGCAGATATGGCATAGATACGCTAACCAGGACCAAGCTTGACGGAGTGAATGAGGAAGGGGCCTTGTTTATCGGCGGAAACTGGGAAAGGAGGACAATACCGGCGGACACAATCGTTCTGGCCCTGGGATCGGTCCCCAATCGAGACCTGGTGGATGAATTGCGGAGGAAAACACCCAAGTGCTTTGTGGTCGGCGATTGTCGAGAGCCTCGTACGATATTGGAGGCCGTTGCAGAAGGTTCGCGTTTCGCCAGAGAAATAGACGACTGACTGCTTCTTCCTCGATGGCGGTATGCTAGCAAGGACTACATCAACATCACTATGTGCTCCGGCGTGAACCGAGCTCAATCCAGCGCAGAGGAGGAACGAATGATACAGGACAAAGAGCTACTGCTAACGATGTACTACACGATGAAGAAGGTCCGACGTTTTGAGGAGACGGTGGAAGAGTTGTACAAGCGGGGTACCATACCTGGCTTTGTCCATCTCTACACGGGAGAGGAAGCGGTAGCGACCGGTGTCTGTCTGGCATTGCGGCAGGATGATTACATCGTCAGTACCCACCGAGGACACGGTCACGTCATTGCAAAGGGAGGCGACGTCAATCGGCTGCTGGCTGAATTATGTGGCAGGCATGATGGTTATTCTCGAGGCAAAGGTGGAAGCATGCATGCCGCTGACCTTTCTTTGGGCATCCTCGGCGCGAACGGAATCGTGGGCGGCGGGTTTGGTATCGCCACCGGCGCGGCGCTGTCGGCCAAGAAGCGCAACTCGGACCAGGTGACCGTTTGCTTCTTCGGGGATGGAGCGGTCAATCAGGGCATCTTTATGGAAGTGGCGAACATGGCTGCCGTGTGGAAACTGCCCATTGTATATGTCTGCGAAAACAACGTTTTCGGTGAGTATACCCGGTCCAGCGCAGTGACGGCAGGCCGGCTTGATGACCGAGCGGCCGCTCTTGGGCTGTGTGCGGCAACGGTAGACGGTAATAGCGTGCTGGACGTGTACGATGTGGCGAAAGAGGCAGTGGACCGCGCCAGGGCTGGGCGTGGACCCAGCTTCATCGAAGCTCGCACTTACCGATTCAGTGGTCATCATGCTGGGGATGTCATCTCTGCTGAAGGGGGCTATTATCGCACGCTGCAGGAAACCGAGGAGAGATGGAAGCTTGAGCCGATTGCTCCCTTCCGCAGTTGGCTCATAGAAGAACAGGTTTTCTCGGCGACTGCGCTGGATCAGGTAGATAGACAGGTGGAAAACGAGATAGAGCAGGCTGTCGCCTTTGCCATGACCTCGCCTGAGCCGGACCTGACTGAGTTGATGGAGCATGTCTATGTCTGAGATACGAGTACTCACGATTCGCGAAGCCATTCGTGAGGCATTGGCTGAGGAAATGACCCGCGAGCCAACGATGTTCTTGATAGGCGAGGACATCGGCCAGCCAGGCGGATGCTACAAGGTCACTGAGGGATTGCAGAGGAGGTTTGGGGCGGATCGAGTCATGGACACGCCCATCTCTGAGGAAGGCTTCGTCGGCATAGGTGTAGGTGCGGCGCTGACCGGTATGCGGCCAGTAGTTGAGATTATGTTTGGCGACTTCCTTACGTTGGCGATGGATCAGATCGTGAACCAGGCCGCCAAGTTCTGCTATATGACCGGCGGACAAGCCAAGGTTCCACTGGTCTTACGGACCACTATGGGTGCAGGGTGTGCGGCGGCAGCGCAGCATTCCCAGAGCCTGCAGGTTTGGATGGCTCACATCCCTGGGCTCAAGGTGGTTATGCCATCCACTCCCTATGACGCCAAGGGGCTAATGAAAACTGCCATCCGTGACGACAATCCTGTCATCGTCTTTGAGCACAAGATGATGTATGGTTTGAAGGGCCCAGTACCCGTGGATGAGTATACCGTTCCTTTTGGCGTGGCTGATGTGAAGGTCGAGGGGAGCGATGTGACCGTGGTGGCCACGTCGAGCATGGTTCATGTAGCCATTCAGGCAGCGCAGATGCTTGCTGAGGAGGACATCAGCGTGGAAGTCGTGGACCCGCGCACACTCAAGCCCCTCGATACAGAAACCATCGTCAGATCGGTCAAGAAGACAAGCCGGGCGGTAGTGATTGACGAGGGGTATCTCAGCTATGGCGTCACAGCCGAGATTGCAGCTATCATCGCCGACGAAGCGTTCTACTACCTGGATGCGCCAGTCAAACGTATTGGCGCCGCTGATGTTCCTATTCCCTTCGCCCCGGTTCTGGAAGCGGCCACCATTCCGACTGCGCAGGTCGTGGTGGATACTGTCAAGGCACTCTTCGGGTAGAGGCGGTATTTATGGCAACTGAGATATACATGCCCCAGTTGGGCCTGACAATGACCGCGGGTACGGTGCTCCGCTGGCTCAAAGCCGAGGGCGATCCGGTGCAGAAGGGTGAGCCAGTGCTGGAGATCGAGACCGATAAGGTCGTGGTCGAGATCGAAGCGCCGGTCACTGGTGTACTGGGCCCCATCCTTGCCGCGGAGGAGGCGGTGGTCCCCATCGGGCACATCATCAGTTACGTACTGGCTCCGGAAGAAGAGGCCCCAATTCAAGAGAAGGCGCCCGCTGAAGATGGAGCCGGTCCGAGCCTAGCTGTCTCAGGCGAGGCAGAGATGCCCCGCTCTATAACAAGGGTCGGCCGTATGCCCGGCGCCTCGCCGAAGGCAAGACGACTTGCGGAATACCTGGGTGTTGATCTGGCAATTGTGCAAGGAACCGGCCCAGGCGGTCGAATTGTCGCGGAAGATGTGGAACGGGCAGCGAAGCGGGCGCAAACACCAGCGCCGGCGCCAGTTGCTCCTCAGGGTGACGCTGAACCACTCTCCGGCGTGCGTCGCATCGTCGCCGAGCGGATGACTCAAAGCTTCACTACCACGCCTCACTTCTATCTCACCGTAGAAGTGGAGGCCACGGCGCTGGTGCGCACGCGAGAAGAGCTGGTGTCAAAGGCCGAAGCGGCCACCAGTAACCGGGCGACCATCACCGACATCCTGATCAAAGTGGTAGCCCAAGGTTTGCAAGAGTTCCCTGAAGTCAACACCAGCTGGGCCGATGGTGTTCAAGGAGGCGCAGGCAGCGTGCTGCGCCATCCGCAGGTGAACGTCGGCGTAGCCGTGGCGACTAGCGACGGGCTCGTGGTGCCTGTGATCCACGATGCCAACAACCTGTCGGTGGAGGAAATCGCATACCGCCGCGCCGACGTGACCCAGCGGGCACGTGATGGCAAGCTGGGCCTAGCCGATTTGGAGGGGGGAACATTCACCCTGAGCAACCTCGGCATGTTCGGCGTGGATCAGTTCCACGCCATCATCAACCCACCGCAGGGGGCCATCCTGGCTGTTGGCCGGATCAAAGAGCGGCCTGTGGCCGTCGCTGGGGTTCTGGAGATCCGCCCGACGGTGTTCCTGACCCTTTCCGCAGACCACCGTCTACTGGACGGTGTCCAAGCTGCTCGTTTCCTACAGCGAGTAGGGCAACTGATCGAAGAGCAACACTTGTTGCCCGCCCCATAGCGGGTTCCTGGTACTAGTCCAGAAACCGGGGGAATCCCTTGACAAAACCGGAATTTCATGGTATACTTTTTATCATAGTGTGATCATGCATTATCATAATATGATAATGCCTCTTTGCCGGGCAGTTGAGAAGGCTACAATGGTAGCGGAGCTTCAACTATGAGTACGCAGGCCCTCGAGCGTGGACTGGATTGCCTAATGGCTTTGGCCAATAGCGATGGTCCGCTTTCTGTCGGAGAGATAGCCACTGCTACAAGCATCCCCGCTAGCACCGTTTATCGCTTGCTTCGTCCCCTGGAGAAGCGTGGACTCGCAGAGCGGACTGAGCAAGGGAAACGTCTACTCGGCTTGCAGGTGTTGGTGCTGTGCAGATCGGCGCGCAATGTTCATCGGCTCCAAGTCGCAGAAATCGCCCTGCCGGTGATGCAGGAATTGGCGAGGTTAACTCAGGAAACGGTGGTCCTGACGGTCGTGAAGGAGTTTGAGGCAATGTGCATCGAGGTTGTTCCCAGTACTCAGCTGATTCGCCTTACTCCAGAAAAAGGGCGCCCCCAACCGATTTGGGCTGGCTGTTCTTCCAAAATATTGTTGGCCTATATGCCCAGGGACTTCCAGGAGGAGGTCTTGAATCTCGCTGATGGATGTCGCTATTTCGATGGCACGACATTTGCGCGGGAGGCAGTGCGCCGTCAATTGGATCAGGTTAGGCAGGACGGCTTCTGCATCACAATTGAAGAGGTTGATGCGGAAGCCGCAGGTGTGGCAGCGCCGATCCTGGGTAAGTGGAACAGGCTGGAGGCGGGCCTGTCGGTGTTAGGCACCAAATATCGCTTCCAAGAGGATCAACTCCCGCGCATCGTTGAGCTCGTTGTTTCTTCTGCTCGCGCTATCTCTGAGAAGGTTACGCTTGTTGGTGCATGACATTAGCGTTTGCACATTTGGCGTTACAACTTCACTCTGCATGGAGAGACGATTCCAGCAGATAGAGATATCCGACGTGGGCCAAAATCAGACCATGAACATTGCAGAACTAGAGAACAAGGCGCGGTTCATACGCCAGAGGATCATAGACTTGACGGTTGTGGCTGGATCGGGGCACGTCGGCGGTGCCCTGTCAATGACTGATGTTGCAGTCGTCCTCTACTATAGGATCTTGCAGATCGATCCGTCGCGACCTGCCTGGTCAGAACGAGACCGTTTTGTGTTGAGCAAAGGGCATGGCGGCCTTGGCCTGTATCCGATCCTGGCTGATCGTGGTTACTTCCCGCCTGAGGAGCTAGAGACCTACAACAAGCTGGACAGCCGGTTTGGAATGCACCCGGACATGCTCAAGATACCAGGGATTGAGATGAGTACCGGATCCCTGGGGCACGGATTAGCCGTGGCTATAGGCATGGCCCTAGCTGCCCGTTATCATGGGCAGGGATACCGCGTTTTTGTGCTTATGGGTGATGGCGAGTGTCAAGAGGGAACTGTTTGGGAAGCGGCGATAACTGCAGCCCAGTATCGTTTAGGCAATATTGTAGGCGTCATTGACCGCAATATGTACCAGGTTGATGGTCATACTGAAGACCTGGCGGCGCTTGAGCCTCTAGCAGAGAAGTGGAGAGCCTTTGGATGGCAGGCTATGGAGGTTGACGGCCATGACATGTCAGCGCTGGTCAAGCTCTTCGATAGCCTAGACCCGGGCCTTCACCGAAGCCAGCCACAGGTGGTGATCGCCAACACTGTCAAGGGACGTGGCGTGGGTTTTATGGAACGGGACGGAGCAGCGTGGCACCTTGGCTCTCTAACAGATGACCAAGTTGAAGAGGCCAGGCGAGATATTGCCAGCATGAAGGTAACAACGAGATGACAACACGGAGTATCTCAGGAGTTACCGGTCAAATGTACCCGATACAGGTAAATCTGGATGCAGGAGAACAGGCGTCGATTCGAGTAGCTTTTGGCGAGGCCATGGTTGAGCTGGGCCGTGAAAACCCCAACGTGGTGGCCCTCACCGCAGATCTTTGTGCGGCAGTGCAGTTAGGGCCGTTCAAGAAAGAGTTCCCCGAGCGATACTACAATTTCGGGTGCGCTGAGCAGACCATGTACGGTTGCGCTGCCGGCATGGCTACCTGTGGCATGATTCCGTTCGCTATAACTTTTGCCTGCTTCTCCAGCATGCGAGCGTGCGAGCAGGTGCGGACCGATATTGCCTATCCTCGTTTGGGAGTGAAGGTAGTGGGCACCCACGGCGGAGTGACCCAAGGGGTTGCAGGGACAACTCATCACGCGACCGAGGATATCGCCATTATGCGCTCCATGGCGAATATGGCCATCTTGGTGCCAGCCGATGCCGTGGAGGTGCGGCACGCTGTGTACGCCGCCGCCGCTTTCGAAGGGCCGCTCTACCTTCGAATCGGTCGTGCAGATGAACCAGTGGTTTATCGGCAAGAGGACTATGGCTTCGAGCTGGGGAAGGGTGTGCTGCTTCGAAACGGAGGGGATGTTGCGGTGATTGCCACAGGGCAGATGGTCCATGCGGCCCTCGTGGCTGCTGATCAACTTGCCAGAGATAGCATCGGGGTCAGGGTTATCAACATTCATACGATTAAGCCACTTGACACTGAAATCGTAAAGAAGGCTGCGTTTGAGACCAGCCTCATCGTGACCATAGAAGACCACAATATCATTGGAGGCCTGGGCAGTGCCGTGGCCGAGACCATTGCAGGAGCGGGTGTCGGGGTGAAGGTACTGCCATTGGGGTTGCCCGATATCTACGCTGCCATAGGTGATCCCGAGGACTTATTTCGCAAGTACGGAATGACTGTGGATGGTATCACCAAGACCATTAGACAGGCTCTGCCTGCCTGACGGCTTGCCGGGGCCGGTCCGGGGCAGGGTGAGGTTGAGTTGCAGTTCTGAGGCGATGCTCTCGAACTTGGGTCTGGGCACCAGTCTGGCAGGCAACACGGATTGGTTGTGCCCTGATGTACCTTGTGGGTCGCTGCGTCGCTAGGAAAGGAGGTGCTACATCGGGTTCAAGTGCACTGAAGCAAGCGTGGCTGTTCCGTCCTGAAGGTGGGCCTTCGGGCTCAAAGGCTGATCCTAGAAGGAGATAAAGGAGATAAAAGATGAACATCCGCACATCACAAAGAGCGATTGGCTTGGTTGTGGCATTTGTCGTGGTTGTATCCATACTGACGGCATGTGCTACTCCCAAACCGCAGGTGGTAGAGGTCGAGGTCACCCGCATCATAGCGGGCACGCCAGAGACGGTCGTCGTCACCGCCACACCGGCGCCAGTGGAAGAGCCGGCTGAGGAAGCTCACGACACACTTGTGGTGGTGTCCTCGGCTACACCGCCGAGCCTTGACCCTGACTGGTGGGCTGGCAACCATTGGATTCGCGTCGTGACGAACGTCTATGACTCGGTTATGGAATACGCATATGTTGCCCCATCAGAGCTCGGGATCGAGGGAGCGACCGACGTAGATGGTGTCTCCAATGTCACAGGTGAGTTAGACGAAGGTATCACCGGCAACTTCTTCGAGAGCTGGACCATCTCAGAGGATAAGCAGACGATTACTCTCAAGATCCGCGAGGGTTACAAGAGCTACTATGGTGATCAGGCCACAGCCGATGACTTCATCTGGCGCGTCGAGCGTGCCTTCGCCACCAACGACATGGGAGAGTTCCAGATCATGGTCACTGGTATCACTACCCCCACAGATATCACCAAGATCGACGACATGACCATCCAGGTCCATCTCCCGAATGGCCCCAACCCGGTCTTCTTCAAGGGTATGTGCGTACAGGTCGTCACACCGCTTGATGTTGATCGTCTGAGAGACGAGGGGTGGCTGACGGCGGAGGACCCCTGGGGCCTCGAGGCCTTCAAGCAGCACGATTTTGGATTCGGTCCCTATCATGCGGTGGAGTGGATTCCGGGACAACAGGTCGTCTTGGAGGCGAATCCCTACTACTACAAGCCACTTCACTTCAAGAAAGTGATCGTACGTGAGGTCCCAGAGGCAGGGAACCGCTTCGCGATGCTGGTTTCCGGAGAGGCCCATGTGACACAGGAACTCACACTAATCCAGATGAATGAGTTGAGGGGAGGCCTGGGTGAGGCACGCCTGGTCGACTTGCCCACGTCTACCGAAGCATTCCGGATGGTCACCAATCAGGACTGGGGGACTTTTGCCAATAGCGACTGCTTCCATGCGTTGGGCTACGCGGTTCCGTACGAAGAGATCCAGCGCGTGGCCTTCCTCGGCTTCGGCCAGATTAAGCATGTCATCGTCGCGCCTCTGGTCGGTCCCGACGTTAACACGGAGTACATGCCATTCGACTACGACATCGACAAGGCTCGTGAGCTATGGCAAAAGGGCAATTGTCCAAAGACTTGGACTTTGTCATTCTGTACCGAATCGCCCCATCACGAGGATGTAGCTATCCTGATTAGGGGCGAGTTTGCTAAACTCGGAGTCGACGTGGTGATTGACAAGCTCCCCACCGCTACTTTCTATCAGAAGCTGGCCGAACACACGATGGAAGCCCTTGTAATGGAGAGTAGCCACTTCGTGGCGGATGCAGGATACGCACTGTGGCTCAGTTGGCACAAGGACAGTTTCGGCAATGAGCAGGGGTACTATAGCGATGAAGTGAGTGCCATGATTGACCAGTCCATGTCCATGCCTGCTGGCCCGGAAAGAACTGCGTTGCTGTGGGAGATCCAGCAGATCGTAACAGACGAAGGCGGACGCTTCCACATGCTCTACCCGGGTTGGC
>Ga0315294_10009407_pt1 | contig 10742 bp, 15 predicted proteins | sample YL17G13_40_MG_FD_203626 | JGI IMG/M metagenome (GOLD analysis project Ga0315294, IMG submission 203626) | Sediment microbial communities from Yellowstone Lake, YNP, Wyoming, USA - YL17G13_40 | ecosystem: Environmental > Aquatic > Freshwater > Lake > Sediment | place: USA: Wyoming | collected... | reverse complement strand
GTCCCTGCAATAATTGTAATCGTTGTTCAGGAAGGCCATGCACCTTCCCCTGCTCACGTTGTCCGCCTCGAAGGTGCACGGGGGCGCCATGGACTGGATGCACTCCTGCACGTCGCTGCCCTGCATCAGGTCGCAGATGGTCATGTCCTGCTGGGCCTGGGCGTGGTGCCACAGGCATACCTTCTCGTATGCATAATCGCTGAGCATCATGCAGTTCTGGAGCGAGAGGTTGGAGAGCGGCAGGATGCACGCGCCCTGTTTCTCGATGGAAACCCTCAGGCACAGGTAGGCGTTCTGTTCGGTGAGGGCCTTCTGCGCCCATTCCGCGTCCGTAGCCGCGGTCGTGGTTCCGCCGGTGGAACCACCGGTCCCGGCGCTTATCACGGTAATCTCGGGCCCCTCCTGCCCAGGCGTCGGGGTCTCGGTCCTGCCCGGGCACCCGAAAAGCAGCATAAGGCTGACTAAAGCCAAAACTAAGTATATCCCCCTCATGGGTGGGATTTTGCAGAAAAGGGATTTAAATATATGCAAATTGGCCGGGTGCAAGAATGTTTTCCAGTTCCCCTCGTTAAAGGCAATAAGTGTGGAAAGTTGCGTTGCTTCTTCTCCGGCGTAGAATGTTCGGTATATAAATCTGATGCCCCTAACTATTCTGCCCGATCATATCGGGCTGTGGGAGGTGAGGTGGAGCCGGCTGGTTGGTCTACCATCTCACTTTCATCTTCACTCCTTCTCCGGAATTTCTCCGCCAACGATATACTTTTATTTAGTATCAATAGAATTCATCTCCAGCAGGGGTGGCGGAGCCTGGAAAACGCGCCAGACTCAAGATTCCCGGAAATTGAATGGGCTATCTGGTGGCCTAGCGCCTACGCAGGTTCAAATCCTGCCCCCTGCATATTCTTCTAAAATCAGAGCAATTCCTTTCTCCTGTCGATTATGTCCTTCGCATCAGGGCCGGTTCCAATCAGCGTAACGGGCACGGAGAGCTCTTTCTCTATTCTCTCCACAAACTTTTTGGAATCTGCCGTGAGCTTTGAGTACTCGCGAACGCCCGCGTTCCCTGGAAACTTCACATCCAATTTCGTAACCGCAATCTGCGTCGCCCCATTTATCATCGCCGCGAGGCGCAAATCATCCCAGTGCAATTCCTTGGAAGTGCGGCGCGGCCTTCCGGTGACAGTGCCGTATTCCTGGAAGCCGAGTTTCTTCGCCTCCTCCACGGAGATCTCATCCTTGAACGGGCCGTTCCCCACGCGGGTGGTGTATGCCTTGATTATCATGACCACGTGGTCTATATTTGTTGGGCCAAGGCCCACATCCGCCGCAATAGTAGAGGCGCTGACATCCTTAGAAGTAACGAACGGATAAGTTCCATAAAGGACGGAAAGCATGAAGCCCTGCGAGCCCTCCACAAGGACCCTTTTTGCCTTATTTACGGCAGTAGGGACATCTGTAATGAATTCCTTAAGCTCCGGGAAATCCTGCGCCAGTTTGGCGCTCCGCGCCGCACGCGCGGTTATTGCGGGCCCGCATCCGGTTTTGGTCGTCCCAATCTTTTCGCAGAGCGCGGAACCAGCATCCGCCTCCTTGTATTCTTTTGTGATTACAGTGCATCTCTTGTCCACAAATACGCGTCCCTTGGTCCCGGTGAGCTCCACCTCCCTTTTGAGCACTTCCGGGTCAACAGCGACGCCGGCGCCAATCATTATCTTGGATTTAGGATTGTTTATCCCGCAGGGAAGCATCCTAAGCCCGTATTTCTTCCCGTCAAATTGGACTGTGTGCCCCGCATTGGGCCCGACACCGCCGCGCGCAACTATCTCCGGGTCATCAGCAATAGCAAGATAAGAAGCGATCTTCCCCTTCCCCTCGTCCCCGAACTGGCCCCCCACAATAATGGTCTTCATAACTACAGCCTCCCAGAGAGTATCTCAACACATCTTTTAAGGACTATTTCCGGCTTCGCCTTTGCGGAGGAGCCCGCGGCCTTCGCGTGCCCCCCTCCGGCCCCGTGGAACTCATTGCCTATCTGCGCCATCACCTCGTTCAACGGAACGTGAATGCTTTTCCGCCCGCGCGCGGAAATCTTCGTTTCTCCATCCGCGCGCTTCCACCTCGCGACGAAAACGGCGTCCGCGAATTCGGAAAGCGCGGAAGCGACATAGGATTCGTTTTCCCGGACCTTTACGGTCGCAATCATGTAGTTTCCGTGCCGGGTTATCCTCATCCTCTTCACGGATTTGAGCACCAGTTCTTTCAGCTCAATGGTCGGCTCGGGCTCCCCGTATTTGAGTATCTCGGGGTAATCCTTGCCGCATTTCTCCATAAGAGAAGTGAGCATTTTGAAAGTAGATAAGTGCCCGCCCTTGAAGCGCGCGGAATCCGAAACAATCCCGCATGCGAGCGCAAAAGCAACTTCGGGCTTAGTCTCGGGAAGGAATTCAGCAATCATCTCGGCGGTGGCGGCCGCGGAGGAGTTCCGCAAAACCAGCCCCGCCTTTATCATGTGGTCGTTCTCCCTGTGATGGTCTATAACGAGCAGGACCGGCCATCCTTCAGAGCTTTTCACAAGCTGAGGGGCGCTTGTATCCACAATAATAAGCCCGTCATAGTCCTCCTTCTTGAGGGAGGAAAGCTTCTCCGGGGAAATGCCAATCCTATCCGCAAACATTTTCCCGGGAACGTCCATCCTGTCCTCAATCGCCATCTCGGAATTGGGAAAAACAGAATGCAAGGCATAAATAGAGGAAAGCGCATCCACGTCCGCGTTCATATGGGAAACGATGGCGACGCGCTTATCCCTGTTGCTGGAAAGAAAAGAAAGGAATTTCTCCCTTAATTCAGTCATTTTGGCCCAGCTCATCCTTCAGCTTCTTCTGAAGCCTGAGAAGCTCGCTCTTCACTTTCTCCTCCTGGGCGCTGAGCGTCTTCACCCGCATCTCCATGAGGTTCTTCCTCTCGTTCAGGTCCTTCTCCGCTTCCACGGCCGTGGTCTTTATCATGACGCTGCCTATCGCCTTATAGACGTCCCCCTTCGCCTTCTTCAGTTCCTCAAGGGCGAGGTTCGACTCGTTGAGCTGCATCTGTATCTGCTGCTTCTGCATCAGCACGGCCTGTAACTGCCTCTCGTAGTTCTGCAGGTGCATAACCTCCCTTTCCAATTCCCCTTTGTCAGCCATCTCATTCACCGTTAATACCTTCGATCGTCTGCAGGTAGCGGAGATACGCGTTGAGCGTAGCGCGGAGCGCGACGATGTCCGTCCCCTCCGCCTCAACCACCACTTCGTTCCGCTCGCGGAAAACCCGCGAGCTTACCCGCTTGGAGGCCTCAGCCTCCCCCTTCAATGCGCGCAAAGCCCCCTCCGCGGACCTTTCGTCCGGGAAGGCGGCCTTTATCCTTCCGGAGGCGCGCATCTAATCCGTGCCCATCTCATTCGCCACGGGCGGCCTGGACTTGAAAAGCACCTTGGCGCCTGTGGGCGGAAACTCGAAAGTCTTGAGGCTCGAGATCACGACCTTGTTCCCGGTCTGCCATTCGTTGTATTCCCCCATCCTCATTCACCCTTTTTCTTCTCTTCGGAGAGCACACGCCTCGCGGTCTCGCCGCCCTCGCTCGTGAGCGAGTAGGCTGCGCCGGCTATGCGCGCACCGCATGAGCGGCATTCCCAAAGCGCGTAAGAGACCCTCTTCACGGAGCGCTTGCTGCACTTGGGGCATTCGTACCTCTTCTTCCTGCTGTCATCCGCCTTATCGTAAAGCATGCGTATTTTCCTTCCGTATCTTGCGGTTCTCATATGCCACACCTAAACATAATCCCTGAGCTCATTCCCCTTGCGGAGGGCAACATCGACGCATTCCATCACATCGGACTTTTTCAGGCTTCCGAGGCCGGATTTCTGCATGCATACGACGTATCCGTCCACCGTCCCCACGGTGAGCTGGCATTCCCCCGCCCTCTCCTCCTCCCTCAGCGGGTCGAGAAGAAGGTGGTCGCCGACCTTTATGAAAGTGCAGGTGAGGGGCTTGTCCGGAAGGTTGAGCGGGCCGACATAGTCGCCGCGCACTATCTTTCCGTCGACAACCTTCGGGACCTTCGTGTCCGAAAGAGCCGCGGCAGCTGCGAGCGCCGCGGTGTCCGTGAGGTTCCCTCCATGGTCCATCACATACAAATCTATGAAAATCGCGAGGACCTTGCCCTCCTGGATGAACATGCTCTTGGTGTCGATGACCTCGGCGCTCCGTATGCCCCTGTCCACCACGCGCGCGAGCTCGATGGACGCGGGCGAGGGCGGGCCTGACTCGAAAACGGGCGAGGCGAGCGGAAGGAATTCCGCCATCACCATGAACACGCCCTCGGTGGGCCTGTCCGCAAAGGGCGTCATCTCTCCGAACTTGATGCTGCAGAGCACCTTGGAGTCCCCTATCTGCGCAAGGGCCGAGCCCTCGGCCGTGGCCAGAACCCCCTTCTGCACGTTCACCTTCCTGTAATCGTATTTCTCCCTCTCGTCCATCCTCTTGCCCTGGGCAAGCATGTTGGAGAGCATTTCCCTCTGCACTTCCTGCAGGACCATTTCACGCATTTCTTCTCCCATCAAAATCACATCCTGAATTCCTGCTTCTCCGAAGCATCGTAGCTTTTGCGGAGCGCCTCTGCCTGCAAGGCATACACCTTCTCCGCGCCCCCGATCGCAGCGTCTATGTTGGCGCCGAGCTCCTCGGCCGTGAGTTTTCCGTCCATCTGCATGAGCACGATTTCCTTGCTCCTGTGCTTGAACGCAATCGGCATGTCGGATTCGCCGAAGTTGTCCTCTGCCTTCCCGAGGTCGACAACGAGCTGGCCGTCCGCCTTCCCGACCGCGACGCCGGAAATCATGTCTGTCATCGGAAGGCCCGCGTTCGCGAGCGCGACCGTAGCCGCGACGACCGCCGCAATCCTGGTTCCGCCCTCGGCCTGCAGGACATCAACATAGATGTCTATCTGGGTCTTCGGGTATTCGCCGGTCATCACCACGCTGTTGAAGGCCTCCTTTATGACCTTGGAGATCTCGGTGCTCCTCCTGTTCGGGCCGCTCCTCCCGTGCTCCTCCAACGAAGCAAAGGGGGACATCGTGTACCTGCACTTCATGAGCGCCCTGTAGGGGTTTGCGTCGTGCTTCGGGATGCATTCCCTCGGCCCGTACACGCCGCAGATTACCTTGTTTCCGCCCCACTCGATATATGCGGAGCCGTCTGCCTCCTTCAACACCCCCGCAACAATCTTCAGGGGCCTGAGCTCGTCAAGAGCCCTTCCGTCCAACCTTTTCCCATCCTGGAAAAGGACCGGTTTGTCTGCACTTCCTCCCATGTTTTCACCTATTTGTTATCTTCAAGATATTTCGCCACCACGTCCGTAAGCCCGGATGTGTGCGCGTTGTCTACTATGAGCCTTATGGTCTTGAGCACGAGCGGCACGTTGCCGCGGGTGCCTATCCAGATGTAGCCGTTGTTCCCTACGAAAATCGAGCACCCGCTCTTTTCGCGTATCTGGTTGAGCATGCTGCTCTTCTTCCCGATTATGCGCGGGACCTTTGAGGGCGGCACGGTGATTATTTTTCCGGGGGGCAATCTGTCCACCTCCCCGATGTCCACGTTCCCGACCTCGTCCACCCAGGCTATTTTTCCGTAAACCATCCCGCCGAGGTCCAGCGTTATCCTCACCTTCCTGGTCGGTATCATCCCGCTGTAGGGGAGATTTAAGTCCGTGGAATAGCCCGCGCGCCTCTCCTCAACGACTATCCCGACCACGTTGTCCCCGGCCTTGGGCTTGTATGCCATCTCGAGTGGGATGAATTTTTCCTCCCTCATCATCCCCATGACGGTCGCGTATGTTTTCCCTTCGTGGAGGTATGTGCCCGAGGCGCTAACCTCGCGCTCCCACACCATCTCTCCGGGAAGAATCATCTTTTCCATGTGTTCACCTTTCGATTATCTTCGTCTCTATCTGCCCCGCGGTGAGCTTGTTCAGCCTGTCGAACACCTCTCCCTGCATCCCGGCGGGGATCTCTATCATGACCACGAGCGAGCCGTCTCCGAGCCACTGTTCCTTCTTTATCCCGTAGCTCTTCAAAGTCCCGTAGCACCTGTGCGCGTGCGCCGCAGGCACCTTCACCGCGATGTTTATCTTCTCGAACTTTATCGGGATTAACGGAAGCAGCAGCTTCACAATCCCGGGGACCTGCTCCCTCGGGTCCTTGAACGGGTCTATATGAATGCGCACCTGTTCCAGTGCGTTCTCCAATCTCTGGATCGGGATGGGCGCCTTCGTGCGCGCGTCAATCGCCTCCATGCAGATTATGGCGAGGATTTTCTTCCTCGTCTCCTCCAATTTTTTCCTTTTCTGCTCGGTGGTGAGCTGCACCTCGCCTTTCTCCAGCATGATTTTCAGAATCTCGAAGATGTCCGTTGTGCCGAACGCCTTCTTTATCGCCTCGGCCTTGTGCCTTTCTCCATTTTTTGCGTCTTCGAACACCTCGTCCACGACGAGGATGTTCCTCAGGTCCTTCTTGCTGCCCTCCAGGTACAGGTAGGCATTATCCGGGTCGAGAAATAACTCGAAGTGCTCGCCCTCCCTGTCGTAGGATGCAATAATGGCTTTATCTAAGGATACCATAGAATTCCTCAAGAATTCAGTGGAAATATGTTATCGGGACGTCTTTTTAAACATTTTGGGTGCAGAAACACGAATATGGCTGGAAAGAAAGTCGTTTTGGTCGTCGCTTCGGAGGGCTTCCGGGACGAGGAGTTCACGGTTCCGCGGGATTATTTCCAATCAAAAGGAATAACAGTTACGGTCGCCAGCGTGCGGAAGGGCACGTGCAGGGGCGTGATGGGCGCGCAGGCGAACGCAACGCTTTCGCTGGCGGAGGTGAAGGCCGCGAATTTTGACGGGGTTGTTTTCGTGGGCGGGCCGGGAACGCCAACCGTTAGGAAGGAGAATGAATCCCTGCGCATCGCCCGTGAATTCGCCTCTTCTGGAAAAGTCGTCTCCGCAATCTGCTGGGCAGGCACAATTCTCGCAAAAGCGGGGGTTCTTGAAGGGAAGAAGGCGACTGTATGGAACGGGGACGACTCCGAGTTCGGGATGAGCACGGGCGATTACCTGGAAAAGATGGGCGCCCATTACACTGGTGAGGGAGTTACTGTGGACGGCAAATTCATCACAGCGGACGGCCCACGCAACGCTAAAAGGTTTGCGGAAGAGATTGTGAAGGCTTTAGGTTGATTCACCTTCTGGCTGCCTGCGGGGCGGATATAGCCCGGGCGGACAGAAGGTGCAGTCTGAAGGTGAATGTTATGGGAATATCCGTAAGCATATCGAAAGGGATGGACATCCTTAGCGAAGTGGCAAAGAGGACGATGGAATTCCAGAAGCTAAATTTTGTGGAATACCTGAAATACTACGCGGTTTCCGCGCTTTTGGCCTTTGCGGGCGTGCTGGTCGCGCTCATACCAGCGGCGATAATGTTCTTCGTGGTGCTTTCCAGCGTAGCCGTTGGGCCCATAGCGATTGTGGGCGCCATTCTGCTCGTCATAGTGATGCTTGCGATAATGCTCGCGGGCTCGGTTTTCTCAACCTCGGCGATGTTCGCATCCATAAGGTTTGCAATGAACAACGGTCAGAAGGAGAAATACCTCCAGAACAGGGACTACAAGCCCTCCCTCGGGTATGTGATATTCTATGGATTGGTAATGCTGGCGGCGTACGTGATTTTCCTGGGGGTGCCGATGTTCCTTATGTTCGGTTCCCTCCTCACCCCGATTTTTGCGGGGCAGTACAGCGATGCCGCGGCAGGGATGATGGTGGGCGGCATGATGCTGGGCTACCTGCTTTTCTTCGTGGGGATATTCGCATTCATAATATTCCTCTATGCGTTCCAGCTTGCATTTGTGTACGGAATATATGAAATAGCCGCGGATGGGCTTGCACCGGTTGCAGCCCTGAAGCGCTCCTACGCATTGCTGAAGGCGAACTTCTGGGAGACGCTCGTGCTGCTCGTGGGGCTGTTCGCGATCGGGAATGTCGCCGGGATGGCATTGAACATCGTTTTGCTCCCGCTCATACTGATATCGGTTTTCTTCCCGCCGTTCCTGGTGGTTGCGATACCGTTGCTGTTTGTGCTGAGCATCGCTGTGGAGGCCGCGCTTGCGCCGATAGCGATATTCTTCTGGCAGAAAATCAGAACTTCCCCAGCCGCTTGATCCTATCCTCTATTGGCGGATGGGTGGAGAAAAGCCCGGTGAGCTTCTTTCCTATCGGGTCTGCGAAATAGAGCGGCGCGGTTGTTTCGCTTGCTGCTTTCACGGGCTGGTAGTTGTCCCTTATTTTGGCCAGCGCGCTCTTCAATCCGTCGGGATAGCGGGTGAGCTTCACCGCGGTCGCGTCCGCAAGGTATTCGCGCTGCCTGGAGACCGCGAATTTCACCAGCATCGCGATTATGGGGGTCACTATCGCGAGAATCAGGCCGAGGACGATGAGAAGCCCGCCCCCTCCGCCCCTCCGGTTTCCGCTCCCTCCCCAGATAAAGCTTCGCAATATGATTTCGCCCATGAACCCAATCAGCCCGACCATCACCACAGTGATAAGCATGTAACGGATGTCGAAATTCCCTATGTGGGACATCTCGTGCGCGACCACGCCCTCGAGTTCCGCACGGTTCATCTTTTCCGCCAATCCGCGCGTGACGACGATGGCGGAGTGCTGCGGGTCCCTTCCCGTCGCGAAGGCGTTCATCGCCTGGTCCTCAATCATGTAAAGTTTCGGGGCGGGAATCTGCGCGGCAAGCGCCAGCCCCTCCACCAGATTATAGAGATAAGGGTTCTCTTCCTTTGCGACCGGCTTCGCACCGCTGAGCGCAAGCAGCGCCTTGTCTCCCATGTAATAGGAAAATAATGCGTAAACTATTGCGATTACTGCCCCGAGGGCGAACCCCATCCATCCGATGTCAAACATCATGGAGAATGCGGAAATAGCCACAAAAACAAGAAAAGTAAGGAAAACAATAAGGAGAAGCGAGTTTCTCTTGTTTGCGTCTATGGCATCGAAGAAACTCGCCATCAATGCACCTCAGAACTGCACTTTCACGGGTGCCTTCTCGCTTTCCGCGACTTCGAAGTAAGGCTTCACAGAGTGCCCGAACATCCCTGCGACCAGGTTGTATGGAATTACCTGTATCGTCTGGTTGTATTCAAGCACGGAATCGTTGTATGCTGTTCTGGAGTAAGCGATCTTGTTCTCCGTCCCGGCAAGCTCCTCCTGAAGCATCTTGAAGTTCTCGGAGGCTTTCAACTGCGGGTAGTTCTCCGCAACCGCGAAGAGTGTCTTAAGAGTGCCTGCGAGCGCATTGTTCGCCTTGGCCTTCTCCTGCACCGTTCCGGCCTGCATCAGCGCTGTCCTGGCTTTGGTTACCTCTTCCAGCACCCCCCTCTCATGCTTCATGTAGCCCTTCACGGACTCCACGAGGTTCGGGATGAGGTCCGCCCTCCTCTTCAATTGCACATCTATCTGCGCCCACGCGTTGTCCAAGCGGTTCTTGAGCACCACAAGGCGGTTGAAAATCATAACCAACGCGCCTATGAGCACCAGAAGCAGCCCGCCAACGCAGACCGCCAATCCCAATCCCCCAAGTTCCAATACCTGAAGCAGTATCATGCGCATAAATGGATACCAATTCTTTTTAATCCTTTAGAGTGAGTTTTTCCCATGGCAGAGCGCATTCTCATAATCTCGGGGAGCAAGAGCGACGAGGAGGTAGTGAAGGGCGTAACCTCGGTGCTGGACGAGTTCGGCGTGGAATGGAAGTATGAAGTTGCATCCGCCCACAGGACTCCGGAGAAAGTTGAAAAAATAGTGAAGAGCACGTTTGCGGATGTCATAATTGCGGTCGCGGGTTTGTCTGCCGCGCTTCCGGGGGTTTGCGCCTCCCATACATTAGTTCCGATAATAGGCGTCCCGGTGTCTGCAAAATTGGGGGGAATGGATTCCCTTTTGAGCATCGCGCAGATGCCTCCAGGCGTTCCAGTGGCCTGCGTTGGAATAGACAACGGAAAGAATGCGGCCCTTTTAGCATTAGAGATAATAGGAATAAACGACAAGGACATAGAAAAGAAACTACTTAGCTATAGAGAAAAAATGAGAAAATAAAAATAAAAGAAAAGGAAAAAAGAAGAGTGGAACTCACTCTTCCTTCACGAGCCTCCATCCGGAAACGCTGTCGCCAACCTTTGTGTGTTCGACTCTCCATACGTTGCCGTTCGGGTCGGTGTAGGTGCCTCCATCCTGGAGCTTTATCGGGTTTTCAATGACTTCGATTTCTACCATCCCGTCTGAGCTTACGGAGTTCACCCTCACGTACATGTCCTTGCCTTCAAGGTTTGTGAACTTGAAGACATCGCCGGCTTTCGCGCCTTCGATGACTTCCATGGTGACACCGTCAACGGTCACTGATATGTCCGCCTCGTATTCGGCTCCGTAGAGCGAAACCTCGTTCACAAGGATGCTTATGCCCTCGCCGACAAGAGTCTCCGCGACCCCCTTCTCGTCCTTCAGGACGCTGTCCCCGAGCAGGACGTAGCCGGAGTTGCTGAGCGTGATGACGCTCTTGACCCTTCCGAGCAACTTTACGGTGCTGTCCGCAGGCTGCGTGCCAGGCTCCATTGGAGTCTCAAGGGTTGTGGTCTCCTCCACAATCTCCCTCACGAGC
>Ga0315294_10009406_pt1 | contig 10742 bp, 10 predicted proteins | sample YL17G13_40_MG_FD_203626 | JGI IMG/M metagenome (GOLD analysis project Ga0315294, IMG submission 203626) | Sediment microbial communities from Yellowstone Lake, YNP, Wyoming, USA - YL17G13_40 | ecosystem: Environmental > Aquatic > Freshwater > Lake > Sediment | place: USA: Wyoming | collected... | reverse complement strand
GGAGGCGCAGGAGGTTTCGCCGGTGCGCATGCCGGCAAGATCAGGGCCAGGACCAGGACCATCATAATAACTACAAATATTGATTTACTTTTTATCACTGCTTCGTTTCTCCCCTTTCTAAATAATTTGAATTTCAAATGAAACCGGAACCATAACTTCCTCATCTTGATCTCAACAGTAGTCTACATCACCTCCTTTAACCTCTAATTCTGTTATTATCAGGTAGTGCTTTTTTAAGATACGACATTGATCTGAATATGTCAATAATAAGGAATGAGAATTAAACATGAAAGGGGCTTATCGTACGATAGGCCCCTTCTCTGCACATGTTAAGCGAATTGTTCAGTTTATTTAGCAGCCAGTGTCTGGGCGATTTCCTTCATAAGCGCTTTGTTCTTATCCCCTGCAAGGGTAGCGCCGGTTACTGCTATTGTTTTACCACCTTTGTTTATTCCAAAGCAATAACCATATAAGTCCATACCCATGATCTTGGCGCTGACTATAGCTTCATTTGCAGGCGTTTTACCATCGGCCAGGGTCGTCGCCTTGCTAGAATCAACATTCATTTTTACGCCAAGGCTCTTTAAAACTGGGTCGTTATCGAAAGCATCCTTCATAGCCTTGCCAAAATCAGCAGCTTCAGGGATTACTGTAACTCCTACGAGATCGGCACCTTGAGCCGTGCTGGCCGCTACCCTGAATATCACGTCGGGGGCAAGATCAACTTTCACCCAGCTCTTGGGATATTGCATCGTGACGCCGTTCGCGTCATTAGTGTAAGTTGCAGCTTCAAATGATAGTGGCGTTGCAGCGGGCGCAGCAACCGGTGGTGTAGTTGGCGCTGCAGCTCCGCCAAAAGTAATCGCATCTAATATCTTCTGCCATACCGCATACTTGTCAACATTTGGCTTTATTACGCCTGCAACGTTGATCATGACAACCTTGCCATCCTTGACAAAGCCGTAATAGATGGAGCCCAGCTTCATGATGATGGCATCCACTTCAAGGGTAACCTGTTTGCCATCCATACCACCGATTTTCACGTCTTTCTCAGCGATGACTGTTGGCTTGGCATCAATCTTCTTGGCCGTTACCTGCTCGGTGGCCCAATCAATAGCTGCCTGTTTGAAATCCGTGCCGGGTCTTATGTTTACCTGTACAAAATCATCAAAAGCACCGCCAGGGCCCTGGGCAAAAAATACTGTGGTCGGTACGGCCGAAGGTGTAGATTTCCAGGTGCCCGGATAGGTTATTGTAAAACCGTAGTCTGCGTTGGTATATTTCTGATCTGCTGCCGCTGCGGGTGGTGCCGGAGGTGGTGCTGGCGGCGTGGGCGGAGGCGCAGGAGGTTTCGCCGGTGCGCATGCCGGCAAGATCAGGGCCAGGACCAGGACCATCATAATAACTACAAATATTGATTTACTTTTTATCACTGCTTATCTTCTCCCTATTTTAAATGATTTAAATTTGAAAATGTAGATTGGGACTGCCTTGCCCATTGATAATAGTGGTCGACATCACCTCCTTTAACCTCTAATTCTGTTATTATCAGGTAGTGCTTTTTTACAATACGACATTGCTTTGAATATGTCAATAGCGGAATAAGAGGTAACTTCATATAATTTACATTGAAAAAAGCATTGGTATATAATTTATTGACCATTCAATCAAATTTGTATTTTCAGTATGTTACCTGATGGATAATACGCAAAGCATCAAGCCGTTCCTCGAACCTGAATCAGTCGCCATAATCGGGCTCTCGAGGAAAACCGGCGAAAACCACTACAACGCACTGGAGAATTTGCTCAGCTATGGCTACAAGGGCAGGATTTACCCCATAAACCCCAATGCAACAGAAATACTCGGCGTAAAAGCATATCCTTCAATCAAAAATGTTGAGGATTCCGTTGACCTGGCCGTGATAGTGACCCCCCGTTCCCAGGTTCCGGGACATGTCAGGAACTGCGCCGAAAAAGGCATCAAGTGCATCAGCATAGTCACGCAGGGATTCACCGATGCCAGCGATGAAGAGGGGAAAAGGCTATACAAAGAAATAGTAGAGATAGCCGACTCAACCAGTTGCAGGATACTGGGACCTAACACATTTGGCAGCGCCAATGTGTTCACCAACTTTAGTTCCTCCTTCGCCATGCTCTACATGCAAAGAAACCCCGTGGGGCTCATCTGCCAGTCAGGGATGCTGTTCAACTGCGTTTCAGAGTACAGGTTCGTGGGAAAGGGCATCGACGTGGGCAACATCTGCAACGTCGATTTCAGCGACTGTCTCGAGTACTTCGAGAACGATCCCCAGGTTAATATCATCGTGCTCCACATTGAAGGTATGACGGACGCACGGAGATTTTTCAATGCGGCACGCCGCATCACTTGTAAGAAACCCATCATTGCATTGAAAACAGCCAGGAGTCAGCAGGCGGCCACAGCAGCTCAGTCGCATACCGGGTCGCTGGCAGGTAAAAACGAAATCTGGGAAGCGGCCATGAAACAGGCGGGCATCATCGGCGTGGACAGCCTCGAAGAGCTGGTAGATGTTACTAGGGCTCTCAGTATGCTCCCCCTGATGAAAAGGCCGGATATCGCTGTGGCTACCTTCAGCGGGGGTACCGCCATCATGGCGCTGGACGGTTTGCGCAACTCCAAACTAAAAATCGGAAAACTATCTGAAAGCACCCGGACGAAAATACGGAAAATGGCCCCCGACTGGCTGGCCATAGGCAACCCTCTGGATTACTGGCCCATGGTGATGGGGTCTGATAATCGGCCACGTTTAATGAGAGATGTAATGGAAGCCCTTTTAGCGGATGAGGGATTTGGCGGCATAATATTTATCCAGATAGTTCCCACTCCTGAAATGGGACAGGAAATGGGTCAGCTTTTGACCGAGCTGGTAACCAGGTACCCACACCAGCCTTTGATAGCTGCATTTACCGGGCCTTATAACTTCGAGTGCGCCAAAGAACTGCAGGCGGAAGGCCGGGTTCTGGCCTTCCCTACCCCGGAGAGGGCGTCGCGCGCCTTCGTAAGGCTCTATCAGTACTCTGAATTCCGCCTTAGTCTTTCCCGAGACTGAAAAAGCCTGGCCTTGACGCTATCCCCAAACAAATATAAACTTGTCACATCTCGATTTTCCGGGGAGGTGTCTTTATGGCTGGTGCTAAAAAGCCCCTGAGCAGGTGGAATTGGGTCATCATTGCCGTTGTCATCCTCATGGTTGTAATCACACCCATGTCCATCTATGCCGCCGCTGATATTGAGAAGAAAGACCTTAATGACACTACCCGCGCCCAAATCGGTGGTTCATACATCAAGCTCCCAGATGGTGTTACAAACTACGAATTAACTGGTCCCAAAGAGGGCCAGATAGTTGTCCTCGTCCACGGCTCTACCATACCAATGTACGTCTGGGACGCGCAGGTAGATGATCTTGCCAAAGCCGGCTTCCGCGTGCTGCGCTACGACCTCTACGGCAAGGGCTACTCGGACAGGCCCGTGGCCGACTACAGCCAGGAGTTCTACCGCAAGCAACTGCTCAACCTGCTGAACGCCCTCGGGATCAAGCAGACTGTCGACATGGTGGGCCTCTCGATGGGCGGCGGGTTAGCCGTAGATTTCACAGCCAACCATCCCGACCGCGTGAATAAGCTGGCGCTGGTCGACCCGGTTATCAACTCGATTAAGAACGATTCCAACATCAAGATACTGCGCCCGCCGGTCTGGGGCGAATTCCTGATGCGTCTGATTGCCACCAACAGCATCGCCAAGCGCGCCGCCGACCTGATGAAGAAATCGCCCAGGGCTGCCGAATACGAAAAGATGTTCAGGGAACAGACCTGCTATAAGGGCTTCGAGCGGGCGACGCTATCGATGTTCCGCAGCGATGCTACCACAGATTACCGCTCTGATTACCAGACAGTCGGCAAGCAGAGCAGGCCGATATTGCTGATCTGGGCTACCCTGGACGAGGATATCACGCCCGAGATGGTGCAGGAGATAAAGAAAGCAATGCCCAACCTGGATTTCAAGCAACTCGACGGCATCGGCCACGACCCGCAGGTAGAGGTGCCCGATAAGGTAAACAGCCTCATTATCGATTTTTTAAAGCAGCAATAATTTAAAGGAGGGCCTAACATGCCTGAGAAGAAATTTAAGTACCTGAGCAAGGAATGGGCGGATGAGGTAACGAGGAGGTGTAAGAAGGAGCTTACTCCCGAGAAGATGAAGCGTATCACCTCATCGATGCTGACTATTAACACCAAATGCCCGGACGGCAAGACCAGGGCTGTTTTCTACAAGCTCGCCAACGGCGTGGTCGAATCCGTCTCCGTCGTAGAGGGCACTCTGCCCAAGGCCGAGTTCTCAATAACCGCAGATTACGACCTCTTTGCCAAAATTTCCCGGGCGGAACTCAAAGCGAGGGCAGCGCTCATGTCCGGCAAGATGACCCTCAAAGGCAACCTGGTTAAGGCGCTGACATTATCTCCGACCGTCGACCGCCTCAATGAGGTAATTGCCACCGTGCCAACCGAGTTTTAAGAAACGGGAGGAAAAGAAATGCCTGATAAAAAGCTGGCTAGAGACGATCCCTATTATATCGATTTTCCCAAACGTATCAAGTCCATACAGAAGGAGATGGCAAGGCGGGGCATCGATGTTTACTTTGGTTCCCGCCTGCGCACGCTTTCCTGGACGCTCGACGTCTTCTGTCCCTGGCGATCATATATCGTTATACCACCTGCAGGTCTGCCCACAGCCATCACTTTCGTAATTGACGCCGCGCGTGTGGCCGATGATTCGTGGCTGGACCAGGAACACATTCTCGGCTACGGGCCCATGGGAGGGCAGGACCAGGTATCACTGCTCGTCCAATTGATAAAGCCGTATCTGAAAGGTGGCAAGGGAATCGTGGGGATGGAGACCGGTATGGGGACATATTTGCCGGAAGGGCACCTGACGCTGTTCGAATACGTGGTACTGAAGGCGGCCCTCCCCAGGGCCAGTTTTAAAAACGCCCACGATATTATAGACGAGCTTTCTATGATCAAGGATGAGGGCACTATCAACCGCTTCAGGGAAGCCTCACGCATCGTGGATATCGGTCACAAAACGGTTTCTAATGCCATCAAGAACGGCGGTTACGCAGGTATGACAGAAACCGAGATAGGGGGGTTGGCTGCTTACGCCATGCGGAAGGCAGGCAGCGAATGGGAGTGGTCCTTCACCGGCGGCAATGAGATTGCCTCGGGCTACAGGACCGGTCTGGCGGCGGGCGCCTGCACGCCGGCAAGCAGAAGGAAACTAAAGACGGGCGAACCGTTGATGGTCGATCTGCACGCCATGTTCAGGCTGGGCCTCGGCGATCACTCGCATAACTACTTCCTGGGCAAGGCCACCAAGAGGCAGCTATGGCATGCCAAGAACTTCGTCGATTTAATCAAACTGTGCCTGAAAACATATAAACCAGGTATTTCGCCAACCAGGCTGGCCGATGAATTGCTCGCCTTCGCCGAGGAGCGTGGATTCCAGGACTACATGGTGCCGGGATTTGAGCACGGCATAGGCATGATGGGCGACGAGTGGCGCATTGGGCTTAACGACGGCCCGTTCCAGTACTGGACCAACCCTGATCACGTCTATCAGAAAAACGAGATGCTAATCTGCGCCATGCAGTACGCCTGCCCGGAGGAAGGAGTAGGCTTCCGCTACGAGAACCCCATCCTCATCACCGCCAGGGGCTGCGAAGCCATGTCCAGGTTCCCGCTGAGCATAGACGTGGTATAAGCTTGATAACTTACCTGAATTCCTTCTTAGAAATCGCTGTAAGGATGATTGCTGCAATACCCAGCAACTGCGAACCGAAAAAAGCGGCGATCGAGCCGGCCAGTGCCATGCTCCAGGCCCTCCTGTTCAAAGCAAAAATCCCCCCTACTATCGCTATCAGCCCGGATATTGCCAGCAGCTCGGACACACCGAACACTATCTCACGTACATAACCCGGGATTTCTTTGAAAAAGATACTGAAGCTGCCGAAATTGACCAGCACAACATATCCTATGATCGCGATGACGCCCGCGATTATATCCAGTATGCCAGCAACACGTGCCTTCCAAAGCTTTTCCATATCTGACCTGCCTATCCTATTATATCTCTCACGCCAAATTATTTCCTTTTCCTGAATGGCGTGAGCAATTCCTCGTCTTTCCTCAAATCCACAATACGGTCGCGCAGCAGGGCTGCCTTTTCGAACTCCAGGTTCCTGGCGGCCTTCTTCATCTGGGCTTCGAGGTCCTTTATAAGCCTGGTGATCTCATCAGGCGGCACAGGCGCCGCTTCGTATTTTGCCCTCTCCTCGGCCACGACCCTGACACGATCGGTAATGTCCTTCACTGCCTTTTTTATTCCCTGTGGCGTGATACCATGCTCCCTGTTATAAGCTTCCTGCACCCTGCGGCGGCGGTAGGTCTCATCGATGGCGTTCTTCATGGAGTCGGTGAGCTTATCCGCATATAAAATGACGTGCCCGTCAACATGTCTCGATGCCCTGCCCATGGTCTGTATCAATGCATCCTTCGACCTCAGAAAGCCTTCCTTGTCGGCATCCAGTATCGCCACCAGGCTGACCTCCGGCAGGTCAAGCCCCTCACGCAGCAGGTTTATGCCTACGACAACATCGTATACGCCGAGCCGCAGATCTCGCAGTATCTCAACCCTCTCCAGCGTATCCACCTCGGAATGCAGATAATGCGTCTTGACGTCCATCTCCCGCAGGTAATCGGCAAGCTCTTCAGCCATCCTCTTGGTGAGCGTGGTGACCAGGCAGCGCTCTCCCTTATCCACCCGCACCTTTATCTCGTGTATCAGGTCGTCTATCTGGTCCTTGGTCGGTTTCACTTCTATGGTGGGTTCCAGCAGTCCTGTCGGACGCACCAGCTGTTCAGCCACTTGCTGGCTGTTCTTGTACTCGTAAGGCCCGGGGGTAGCAGACACATAAATGACCTGTCTTATCAGCGACTCGAACTCGCTGAAATTTAGCGGCCTGTTATCCAGCGCCGACGGTAAGCGGAAGCCGTAGTCGATCAGTGTTTTCTTCCGGCTCATATCGCCGCCGTGCATGCCGCGTATTTGCGGTAGCGTCATATGCGACTCGTCGATGAAAAGCAGGAAGTCATCGGGAAAGTAGTTGATCAGGGTCCAGGGCGGGCTTCCCGGCACCCGGCGTTGCAGGTGCCTCGAATAGTTCTCCACACCGCTGCAGTAGCCCATCTCGGTGAGCATCTCTATATCGTAATTTGTTCGCGTCTCCAGCCTGGCAGCCTCCACAATTTTCCCCTGGCTGTTGAACTCAGCCATTCTCTCCTTCAATTCTATTTTAATATCCTCCATGGCAAGGAGCAGTTTATCACGTGAGGTCACAAAATGTTTGGCCGGGAATATATCCACCGAATCTTTCTCCGCTAATAACTCACCGGTCAGGCTATCTACTTCCACAATCCGCTCGATCTCATCGCCCCAGAACTCGATTCGCAGGGCTATTTCCTCATATGCGGGCAAGATCTCAATCGTATCGCCGCGGATGCGGAACTTGCCGCGCGCAAAATCAAAATCGTTTCTCTCGTATTGCATATCGACGAAGCGCCGCACCAGCCTGTCACGGGTAACTTTCTCGCCTTTCTTTACCGTCACCACGAAGCTCTGGTACTCCTCTGGCTCGCCGAGCGAATATATACAAGATACCGATGCCACAATCAGGACGTCTCGCCGTGTGAAAAGCGCCCGGGTAGCCGCATGACGCAGCTTATCAATCTCCTCGTTTATATCCGTGTCCTTTTCAATATAAGTATCGGTCCTGGGTATGTAGGCCTCTGGCTGGTAGTAGTCGTAATAGCTGACGAAGTATTCCACGGCACTTTCAGGGAAGAACTCCTTGAACTCGGTAGCAAGCTGTGCTGCCAGCGTCTTGTTGTGGCACATGACCAGCGTGGGGCGCTGCAACCTTGCGATGACATTTGCCATGGTGTAGGTCTTGCCGCTGCCGGTAACGCCAAGCAGGGTCTGTTTATTCAGGCCACTCTCAACACCTCGAACCAGCGCATCAACCGCTTGAGGCTGATCACCGGTCATACCGAAATCAGAGACTATCTTAAAAGGTGGCATAGCTTATCTATTATAATTCTTTTTAATCATGTCTTTGCGAGGCACGAAGTGCCGTGGCAATCTAATGGCATGACATCAATACAAGGGAGATCACCACGTCGCTCCGCTCCTCGTGATGACATATGAGGTTGTTTCAAACTTTGAATTTTGAACTTGTTTAGAACTTAGGATTTAGAATTTAATCATTGTTTGGCGCCTGGATGCTATTTCTTCGCCAGTTTCTGCAGTGCCAGCCTGACTTTCTCCTCGAGCGATATGTCCTCGGTCTGCGGGATGTTGCTCAGTGCCTGGGTAGCTTCCCTGATTGAATAACCTAACCCCGTCAGCGCAGCAACCGCGTCGGCGTCGGCCTGGCCAAGGGAAGGTATGATCTCGCCCTCCCATCCCTTCTCCAGCTTGCCTTTCAGCTCGAGTACAATGCGCCCCGCCGTCTTCTTGCCTATCCCGGGCACCTGGCTGAGAAGATCAGCATTTCCGCTGATGATGGCAGAGACCATCTGCTCGGTGCTCAGGGTTGTAAGCAGGCTCAGCGCTACTTTAGGCCCTATGCCAGAGACCGTAATAAGTTGCTCGAAAAGGATCATCTCCTGACGTGAAGAGAAGCCATAGAGCGATATATTATCCTCACGTACATGCAGATGCGTATGCAGTGTTACCTCGCTGCCGGCGGGTCCCAGCCGGCTCAATGTCGAACCTGGTACGTTGAGCATGAGGCTAACCGGGCCAGCCTTTACGATAATGGCGTTAGCCCCTTTGCTAACCAGCGTTCCTTCGATAGCAGCAATCATTTTCGCTCCCTCAATATCCCCTGGATAATATCTGTTTGAGATGCCCCTGGTTAAGATGGCAGATCGCGACGGCCAGTGCATCTGCCGCATCGCTGGCTTCGGGTAATCCTGCAACTCCAAGCTGCAGCTTTACCACCTGCTGCACCTGGTCCTTGCTGCTCCTGCCGTAGTTGGTTACCAGTTGCTTCACCTGGGTCGGCAGGTAGCGGTATACCGGTAATTTCGCCTGCGTTGCCGCCAGAATAGCAATCGCCTGTGCCCTGCCTATCGCCAGGGCAGAACGCACATTCCCTGCCACAAAAGGCTCCTCCAGGGCAACCTCATCAGGCTTGAACTCGGCAATTATCTTAGTAAGCCCCTCGTGCAGAAAGCAAAGCCGCTGCTCCACCGGTACCTTCTGGGGAATGGAGATAACCCCGCAATCGATCATGGTTATGGACCTACCGCCTTTCTCCTCGACGATGCCATATCCCATGTGCAGGGTGCCGGGGTCGATACCTAAAACCCGCAATGTTTATTTCCTGATTGAGACCACATTAATTGATCCTTTACACCATTACCTGGGCGGCTTGCACACAGGGCAGGGATGATACCCCGCGATCTGAGCCTGGTCGACCTTATCAAACCATATCCTGGACGGCGCGGGGATATTCTGCGCTATGCTGCATCCCGGGTAATGGTATTCACGAGTATGTGTGCTTCCGAGCCACTCTCTATTGGAAGGGGGACCCGGCGGTCCCGGTGGCGGGATTGTCACAGGTGCACCCGGCGGTGCAACCGCCAGGTATACGGAGCTGGTGTTGGTACCATAAGGGTTGGAAGCAGTGAGGGTATAAGTTGTCGGTACGTTTGGTGACACGGGCCTGGCGCCGGATGGAGGGACGTTGCCGATCCCATTGTCTATGGCAGCGGAGGTCGCGCCCACTACACTCCAGCTAAGAACGGCCGTGCCTTTAGGTGTTATACCTGTTGGTGTAATACTTAACTGGATTTGAGGCACACCCACGAAGGGTGTTGAAACTGAGGCTCCAGCTATGGCAACAGTTACTGACCGGGTAGTCGTGCCAGATGCGTTCACTGCTATGAGTGAATAAGTCGTGGTCGCGGCTGGAGTGATAGTGGCGCTGCCCGTAGCATTAACTGTGCCCAAGCCCTGGTCAATGACGATATTCGTGGCATTGGACACGTTCCAGTCAAGCACCGCAGAACCGCCCGCCGGAATGGAGGTTGGATTGACGTTAAATGAGTTGATTACCGGCAGGCTTGCTGATGATCCGAACGGCCATATACACGAAGCCATTAGAACCGGTAGCAGTAAAAACATAGCTGCAAGCTGGAGAAAATATCTGATTTTCATATCCGGATTCTATCCTCCTCTATCAAATCAATATCACAGATATCCACTGGAAACAGCGCTAAAAGGTTTATTTCATAGATACGGAGAAAAATCAAGCTTCCGTCTTCAGTTTCTCGATGAGAGTATCACTGTATTCGAGGTTAGAGAAGACACGCTGCACATCATCGAGCTCTTCCAGCTTCTCCAGCAGTTTGACCGTCTGCAGGGCTTCCTTCTCCGCCAGGGATACGGTGTTCTTAGGTATCATAGTGACCTCGGCAGATACGGGTTTCTTGCGCTTTTCGATTGCCTGCTTCACCAGTTCGAATTCCTTCGGGTCCGTATAAATTTCCAGCAGGCCCTTATCTTCCCTGACATCCCTGGCCCCGGCATCTATAGCGAAAAGCGAGAACTCATCCGCATCTATACCGGTGGTATCCACCGTTATC
>Ga0315294_10009405_pt1 | contig 10742 bp, 10 predicted proteins | sample YL17G13_40_MG_FD_203626 | JGI IMG/M metagenome (GOLD analysis project Ga0315294, IMG submission 203626) | Sediment microbial communities from Yellowstone Lake, YNP, Wyoming, USA - YL17G13_40 | ecosystem: Environmental > Aquatic > Freshwater > Lake > Sediment | place: USA: Wyoming | collected... | reverse complement strand
GGCCGTTCGGAACAAGATCGGCATCGTGACCGTCCTGCTGAACAACTCCTGCCTGGGTGGCTACGACAAGCACCTCCCGAACGCGACGCGGCTGTACGGCACGCGCTTCCTCTCGGGGAACTACCGCCAGGTGGCGGAAGGCCTCGGCGCCTACGCCGAGCGAGTGGAGGAGCCGGAAGAGATCATCCCGGCGGCGAAGCGTGCGGTGCGGGTCGCCGCCGAGGGCCGCCCCGCGGTCCTGGAGATCATCACCAAGGAAGAGCCCGTCTTCTCCAAGTAGCGGGCCGCCGGCCAGGCGCAGAAGAGCGAGCGTCCCGAGTCTTCCGCGAGAACAGAACACGGGGCACGCTATCCAGCGTGCCCCGTGTTTGCCTTTCTGAGCCCCCGGTCAGGCGGCGGCCTCCACGTACTCGACGTACTCGACGGCCACCTTCGGCTTTGGAACAGGTTCCCCTGATTAGGGGACGTCCCCAATTTCCGCGCTCGCCCTCACTTCACCGGGCAGATCGGCAGGACGGTTCTCCCGAACTTCTCGTTTAGGACCTCCGCCATCGCCAGATAGATCGCGCTCGCCCCGCAGACGATCCCTTCCCACCCGGCCAGGGCACCGATCGCCTTGCTCCCCGTCCAGTCCCGGATGGCCAGCAGGAAGAACAGCACGAAGAGCGAGCAGAAGACGAACTGCAGCGCGCGGTTCGCCTTGAGCGTGCCGAAGAACATGAAGAGCGTGAAGAGCCCCCACAGGAAGAGATACCAGCCCATGTAGCCCTCAGGTGTCGGGGCCGCCCAGCCGAGCTTGGGCAGGACCCAGAGCCCCACGAGCGAGAGCCAGAACAATCCATAAGACGTGAAGGCGGTGACCCCGAACGTGTTGCCCTTCTTGAACTCCATCACGCCCGCGATGACCTGGGCCATCCCGCCGAAGAAGAACCCCATCGCCACGATCATGGCACTCAACGGGTAGCAGTCCGGCAACGCATTGTGGATGTTGAGCAGGACCGTCGTCATCCCGAAACCCATCAGGCCCAACGGTGCGGGGTTGGCGAGCGCTTCGGGCTTGTCCATGGCATACACCTCCGGTCCCCCATTCAAAGGCAACTGGCTCGCCAACCATCAAGCGGCGGAGGGCGATAGGGCGGGAGGAATCAGGTGCGCGATCTTCTGGTCGATCCGCTGGCGGGCGCCCCGGATCTCGATGCCGATGATGCGGCGGTCCGCCGCGTAGCGCACGATTAGGCCTTCGACTTCTTTCGACTCCGCGACGGGCACGTCCGAGAGCAGGTTCAGGGTGAGCACGTCGCGGCTGTCGTCGACCTCGATCTTCATGGCACTCCTTGGCACGGGTCGTTGGCCATTAGCCGTTGGCATTTACTCTCGTGAGGCGTCCGGGGAGGCTCGATCTTCGCCTCACGCCTCACGGCTAGATCTTCGGCAGCGTGATCTCCCGCTGCGCCTGGTACTTGCCCTTCTTGTCGGCGTAGGAGGTCTGGCAGACCTCGCCCGCCTCGAAGAAGACGACCTGGGCGATGCCCTCGTTGGCGTAGATCTTGGCGGGGAGCGGCGTGGTGTTGCTGATCTCCAGGGTGGCCGTCCCCTCCCACTCGGGCTCGAACGGGGTCACGTTCACGATGATCCCGCAGCGGGCGTAGGTGGACTTCCCCACGCAGATGGTCAGGATGTTCCGCGGGATGCGGAAGTACTCCACCGTGCGGGCCAGGGCGAAGGAGTTGGGCGGCACGATGCAGACGTCCCCCTTGAAGTCCACGAACGACTGCTGGTCGAACCGCTTGGGGTCCACGATGGTGCTGTTGATATTGGTGAAGATCTTGAACTCGTCCGCCACCCGGATGTCGTAGCCGTAGGACGAGACGCCGTAGCTGATCACGCCCTCGCGGACCTGGCTGTCCGAGAAGGGGTCGATCATGCGATGCTCCCGCGCCATGCGGGCGATCCAGCGATCCGACTTGATGGACATGGAGTCTCCGGCTCGGGTTACGGCTCGAGGCTCAAGGCCAAGAGCAGGAGGTCGGACAGTTGGTCCTGCTCCTGCCCCGCGGCGCTGTCGGCCCTCAACTGCGAACAGCGATAGGGGAACCGGTACGAAAAACCCCGGCGGGGCCTGGCGCATGCCGCGCGGATCCCCTGGCCGGGGCTCGGCCTCTCCGACATCATCTGCCCGACGAACATGCGAGCACAAACAGCGGTCTGCTTCATGGCTCGCCTCTCCTGTCTCCGGTGTCCGTGTCGTGTCCTCCGATCTGCACCACGCTCGAATTCACCGACACGAAAGGTTCCCTACGCCACGACCTGCGGCCGCACGGGGTCGAGGAACCCCGGCGGGTCCCCGTCCGCGCGCCGGCGATCCACCACCACCGCGATCCCGGGCTCGCTGGCAAACAGCCCGGCCACCTCATCGTACAGGTCCGCGCACGCCCGACTCAGCACCAGGCATTGCGCCTGGGGCAGGTGCTGCTCCCGCTGCTCTCCCACCCGCATCATCGCTGCACCCCAAACATTGCCAATTGGAGATTTGCGATTGCAGATTGTAAAGCGGCATCGCGCTCCCCAGCCGTCAATCTGCATCGGCAATCTTCAATCCCCTAGCACTCCGAGAACCCGCACACATGGCATTTCTGACAGCCCTCCTCGAAGACCAGGGTGAAGTTCTGGCAATCCGGGCACATGTCGGTGGCCTTCACCCGGCCCTCGCGCGCCTCGCGGACGTGCTCCACCCCCGGCTCGCGCAATCCCACGTGCTCGGCCAGGACCTGGGCGATGGCGTCCGGGATGGACCGCACCCGCGACGGCCCCAGCCCCGCGTCGCGGCGGCCGCCGATCCGGTCGAGCTGCTTCACGATCTCCTCCACCCGCTCGCGCGGGCCGAGGGGGGACGGCATGCGCAGGATGAGGGAGATGAGGCGCCCCAGCGCCTCCGCGTCTGCCTGGACGTCGCTCCCCGCCTTGCCCACGTTGAGGAAGACCTCGAACGGCTCCCCGGAGACGCTCTGGTTGACGTGGACGTAGCCCGTGCCGAGGGGCGTGTCCACCCGGTAGGTCACGCCCCGCAGGGTGCGCGGCCGCGGTTTCACCTCGGTGGACAGCTCGACGATCGTCGCCTCCGGGCCGGTCTTCGCCTTCTCCCCGGTACCAGCTACGCTGGCACCAGCGTAGCTGGTACCGGCGTAGCTGGTACCGACGTGCAGGACCTGCCCGCCGTGGGCGGACTTGCACCCGTCCCGGAAGACCGTGATCCCCAGGCAGCCGAGGCCGTAGGCCAGCCGGTACGCCTGGGCGACGTCCTCGACCGTGGCCGAATTGGGCAGGTTGATGGTCTTGGAGACGCCGTTGTCCGTGTGCTTCTGGAAGGCGCCCTGCATGCGCACGTGCCACTCGGACGGGATCTCGTGGGCCGTCACGAAGACGCGCCGGACGTCCTCGGGCACCTCGGGAAGGTCGTGGAGCGTCCCGTGCGTGGCCACCTTCTCCATCAACTCCGGGCTGTAGAAGCCCCGCTCCCGGGCCACCTGCTCGAAGTGCGGGTTCACGAAGGTCAGGTGCCGATCACCCACGATGTGGCTGTAGGCGATGGCGAACACGGGCTCGATCCCCGAGGAGCAGCCCGCGATGATGCTGATGGTGCCGGTGGGGGCGATGGTGGTCACCGTGGAGTTGCGGAGCGGCCGGCCGTCCCGGTAGATGCTCTGCGCCCAGTTGGGGAAGGGGCCGCGCTCCTCGGCCAGCCGCGCCGACTCGTCCCGCCCGATCATGGTGATGAACTCCATCACCTTGGCGGCCAGCTCCAGCGCCGGCTGGCTGTCGTAGGGAACCCCGAGCTGGATGAGAAGGTCGGACCAACCCATCACGCCCAGGCCGACCCGGCGGTTCTTGTGGACCTCCTCCATGATCTCGGGGAGCGGATAGGGGTTCACCTGGATCACGTCGTCCAGGAACCGCACCGCGGTCCGGACGGCCTGCTCCAGGGCATCCCAGGCGATAGGGGCCGCCGGCTCGTCCGGCCGCCCGAACATGTCCAGGTTGATGGAGCCCAGGTTGCAGGCGTCGTTGGGGGCCAGCGGCTGCTCGCCGCAGGGGTTCGTGGCCTCGATGGACTCGAGGTCGGGCACCGGGTTCGCCGGGCTCCCGTTCACCCGATCGATGAAGACCAGGCCGGGGTCCCCCGTCTGCCAGGCGGCCTGCACGATGCGCTCGAAGACGTCCTTCGCCTTGAGCTGCCCCACCGCCCGCTTGGTGTGGGGATCCACCAGATCGTACTCGCCGTCTCTCGCCAGGGCCTCCATGAAGGCGTCGGTGATGGACACCGAGATGTTGAAGTTGCTGATCCCGCCGTCCAGCTTGCAGTGGATGAACTCCAGGATGTCCGGGTGATCCACCTTGAGGATGCCCATGTTGGCGCCGCGGCGCGTCCCGCCCTGCTTCACGGCCTCGGTGGCCCCGTTGAAGACGCGGAGGAAACTCACCGGGCCGCTGGCCTTGCCGCCCGTGGACTTCACCTCGGTGTCCTTGGGCCGCAGCCGCGAGAAGGCGAACCCCGTCCCGCCCCCGCTCTTGTGGATGATGGCGGCCCGCTTCACCGCCTCGAAGATCTCGTCCATCGAGTCCCCGACTGGGAGGACGAAGCAGGCGGAGTACTGCAGGCCGTTCTCCTTGCCCGCGTTCATCAAGGTCGGCGAGTTCGGCAGGAAGGCCCCGTCCACCATCAGCTCGTAGAAGCGGGAGGCCACCTCGTGGATCTGCTCCTGGGTCTTGCCCCAGGTCGCCTCGGCCGCGGCGATGGCGCTGGCCACCCGCCAGCACATGTCCTCGGCGGTCTCGCCTGGCTCTGCGCCCTCGCCGGTCCCGTCGGCAGCGTACCTCCGTGTCCGGTCCAGATATCGCTCCCGGAGGACGCGAAGGGCGGACTCGGACCATTGGCCCTGCTTCACGGGACGCGTCAACTCTGCCATGGCGACTTCCTCCGTACCAACATCACCGGGGGGCCCGCCTTGCGTGGCGGGGCCCTTGGGTCTCAAGGAACTGTGATCAGTGGGCAGTGGGTGGCACGATTGCGGACCAGAAGGGTGCCGACACACGCGAGGGCCCAGGAATCCGTGCGGGTTCGGTTGTCGGCCCCAGACGCATCGGCACGCCCACACATACGGTGGCGACTACAAAATCGGCGCCTTCGAGCGGCATGTCTCGCCTACCCAAACGCATGATTGGTCCACATGCTGGGCGGGGAGCCTTATATATGCCCTACATATTGGGTTTGTCAAGGGGAAAACTGGAGAAAAACTGAAGAAGTAGGGGACGTCCCCGATGTCCATGACGCGTGTCGCCAGGATTTCGGATTGACATCCGGTGGTGGACTCAGGGATGCTTCGGGGGCACCGGAGACGCTTGGATGGAATCATTCGAGTGTCGGCCGGCGCCGCATCCCGCAGATGAAGGGATGCGTCCAACGCTCTGGAATCGGCGAAGCCGCGCGGAACTAGCGAAAGCGGGGCACAGCCACCCCCTGCCGCCAGGGAAGGCTGCGCTTCCGAGACGACGCATGCGAACGACATCACCGCCCGTCTCGCGCCTCGGCTGGGGAGGCCTCGGCGCCGCCATCGCCATGGTCGTCGCCCTGGGCGGCGTCCTGCTCGGCCCCTGGGGCGCCCTGGCGGCCCTGGCCCTCACCGTGGCGCCGGTCGCCCTCCTCCGGCACCGCTCCGCCGCACGCTGGCGCACCCGACGCCTGGCCCTGGCCGCGCCCTTCCCCGACGCCTGGCGACAGCTCCTCCTCGAATGGTGCGACCATTACGTCCGACTGCCGGACGAGCTGCGCGAGCGGTTCGAGGACGACCTCCGCATCCTCCTGGCCGAGAAGCGGATCAGCGGCGTCGGCATCCCCGTCGCGGAGGAGCTCCGCCTGCTGGCCGCCGCCTCGGCCGTGACGCTGTCCCTCGGCTGGCCCGAGTACGAGTGGGACCAGCTCACCGAGATCCTGCTCTACCCCGACGACTTCGACCGGGACTACGAGGTCGGCATCCCCGACCTGGCCGGCCAGGCCCACCCCTGGGGCACGGTCATCCTGTCGGTCCCCGCCCTGTGCCAGAGCTTCCGCGACCCCGACGACGCCTACCACGTCGGCTTCCACGAGTTCGCCCACCTCTTGGATCTCGAGCAGACCCACTTCGACGGCATTCCCGCCGGCTACGACGACGCGCAGGCCCGGCGCTGGGTCGAGATCCGCGAACGCGAGATGGAGCAGATGCAGCGCGGGACCTCGGTCCTCGACGACTACGGGGCCCACGATCCCGTCGAGTTCCTGGCGGTCGCCGTCGAGGCCTTCTTCGAGGCGGCGCTGGCCCTGCGCCGGTCCCACCGCGACCTGTACGACCTGCTGGCGGCCTACTTCCAGCAGGACCCCGCGGCCTGGGACGACGCGCGCGGCCTGGTGCTCGAGCCGCCGGCCCGTCCCCGGATCCGCCGTCGCGGCGGACACGCGGCCCGGATCAGGATCCGCCCGCGGCCCTGAGGGAAGGCGTGGTGCCAAACGCGTGGCAAGGCATGGAGAGGTCGCCCGCCTTGGCCATCTCGGCATTCAGCAGGGCGAGCACGGCCGGTCCCGGCTGCCAGTGGATCCGCCGGCGGACAATTCACTTGCGCCAGGCACGGCAGCGTCTTTACAATGTAAGGTTCTGAGGGAACCTCGGCGGAGGCGTATGGGTCACTACACGTTCAGGATCGGCACGCCGACAGGGTCCATCCGGACCCTAGCGGTCGACGGGGAGAGCCCCGAGACCGCCAGGCAAACCCTGGAGGCGCAAGGGTACTTTGTCTTCCCGGAGGCGGACCGGCGGCCGACCCGGGCCTGGCTGGTTTTCGCGAGGCCCTTTCGCGGCCGCGTCAGCGCGCGGGCCTTCCTCGTCTTCAATCAGGGGCTCCTGGCCCTGGTCCGGGCCGGGCTGCCGATCCTGACGGCGTTGGACCTGCTCCGCCAGCGGGGCGAGCATCCCCGCCTTCGCGTGCTCCTCGCCGAGATTCGCGAGGCCGTGCGGGGGGGCGCCGCGCTGTCCGCCGCCCTGGCGAAGCATCCCCAGGTCTTTCCTCCGCTCTACACGGCGGCCCTTTACGCGGGGGAGCAGAGCGGCAATTTCGTGGACGCCCTGTCGCGCTACGTGGAATACCAGAAACGGCTCATGGCCCTGCGCCAGCGGTTGCGGGCGGCCCTCACCCTCCCCGCCATCCTGGCGCTGGCCTCTCTGTTCGTGATCGTGTTCCTCCTGACATTCGTGGTGCCCACCTTCACCCGGATCTACGGCGACATGGAGGCCCAGCTTCCCGCCCCCACCCGGCTCCTGATCGCCGTCACGACCTCGCTCCAGGCGGCGCTCCCGATGGTGGCCGCCGCCTTCACCGCCCTGGGCATCGCCGCCTGGCGCTGGTACCGGACAGAGGCGGGCCGGCAGGCCATGGACCGATGGGCCCTCGCACTCCCCTGGGTGGGTGGGCTGTTGGCCGGGTACGCGTTCTCGCTCTTCGCCCGCACCCTGGCGATGATGCAGGCCGGCGGCATCCCGATGATCCCCTCGCTGGAGACGAGCCTGACCACCGTGCGGAACGCCCACCTCGGCGGACGGTTGCGCACGGCGATCCCCCGGGTGGTCGCCGGCAGCAGCCTGGCGGACGCCCTCGACCGGACCGGCGCCACCCCTCCCCTCCTCCTGGAGATGGTGGCAGTCGGGGAGAGCAGCGGGGCGCTGGGCGACATGCTGGGCCACGCGGCGGACCTCCTGGACGCCGAGATGGACATGCGGCTCACCACGCTCACGGCCGCCATCGAGCCCGTCATCATGATCGGCATGGGGCTCGTCGTGGCGACCATCGTCGTCATCATGTATCTGCCGATCTTTCACCTCTCCGCGGTGATCCACTAGGACCGCGGCAGCGGAGGCTTGGACGTGCCCCCTCTCCTCCCTCACTATCGGACGCTGGAAGAGGCCCTGGTCGGCGAAGGGCACCTCTCCCGCCAGCAGCTGGATGAGGCGGTCGCCCAGCGGGACGGGGTGCGGGGCGGCCTGGGGTGGTACCTGGTGGACCGCGGCCTCCTCCGGGAAGAGGCCCTGGCTCAGGCCTTCAGCCGGCTGCACGACCTCCCGGTCGTGGACCTGGCCGCCCTCCCGGTCGAGTCGGGCATCCTGGACACCTTCCCGCTGGAGCGGCTGCGCCGCGATCTGTTCCTCCCCCTCCGGCACGAGGGGGACCGCCTGGTGGTGGCGGTTGCCGACCCGGGCAACGTCCTGCTGCGGGATGACCTCGCCCAGTGGCACGCGGGGCCGGTCGAGCTGGTGCTCGCCCCGCGGGCCGCCATCCTGGAGCGGCTCGGCCGCGTGGACGGCTCGCAGCGGGTCCTGGACGCCATCAGCGAGGACTTCAAGCTGGCCGACGCAGACGAGGAGAACGGGGCCGTCGCGGCGGAGCCGCAGGCCACGGACGCCAGCCCGACCATCCGGCTGGTGGACACGATCCTCCGAAACGCCTTAGAGCGGCGGGCCAGCGACGTCCACATCGAGGCCAGCGAGCGGTTTGTCCACGTGAAGTTCCGGGTCGACGGCATGCTCCGCCCCGCCATGGAGCCGCTGGATCGGCGCCACCAGGACACCATCGTGTCCCGCATCAAGATCATGGCCGAGCTGGACATCGCGGAGCACCGCATCCCCCAGGATGGCCGGTTCAAGCTGAAGGTCCGGAACCGCTCCATCGACTTCCGGGTGTCCATCCTGCCCAGCAACTTCGGCGAGGCGGTGGTGATCCGCATCCTGGACAAGGAGGCCATCACCAAGGAGCTGGCCGACCTGCGCCTCGCGATCCTGGGCATCCCCGAGGGGGATCTGCGGCGCTTCCGCCGGCACATCCACCGCCCGCACGGCATGATCCTGGTGACCGGGCCGACCGGCTCGGGCAAGACCACCACGCTCTACGCCGCCATCTCGGAGATCCACACGGGCACGGACAAGATCATCACCATCGAAGACCCCATCGAGTACCAGCTCCGGGACGTGGTGCAGATCCCGGTCAACGAGAAGAAGGGCTTGACGTTCGCCCGCGGCCTGCGGAGCATCCTGCGCCACGACCCGGACAAGATCCTGGTCGGGGAGATCCGCGACACGGAGACGGCGCAGATCGCCGTCCAGTCCGCCCTCACCGGCCACCTGGTCTTCACCACCGTCCACGCCAACAACGTGATGGACGTCCTGGGCCGCTTCCTCAACATGGGGTTGGAGCCCTACCATTTCCTCTCGTCCCTGAACTGCATCCTGACCCAGCGGCTGGTGCGCGTGCTCTGCCGGGCCTGTCGGCGGCCGGTACACTACCCGCCGCAGACCCTGGAGGAATCCGGCCTCTCACCCGAGGCGGACGCCGCCCACACCTTCTACGAGGCCGGGGGCTGCGACGAGTGCCAGGGGAGCGGCTTCCGCGGCCGGAGCGCCATCGCCGAGCTGGTGGAGATCACCGATCCCATCCGCGCCCTGATCCTGGACCGCCGCCCGGCGAGCGAGATCTACGCCGCGGCCCAGGTCGGCGGGACGGTGCTCTTGCGGGACGCCGCGCTGGCCAAGGCGCGGGCCGGCGTCACCACGCTGGCGGAGGTCAACCGGGTCACCTTCGCCGAGTGAAGACTGCAGGAGGCATGAGCGGGATGGGCTGGGGACTCGAAATCGCGCCGGACGCGCTGCGGCTCTGCTGGGCGGAGCCTTCCCGCGGGGGCATCCGTGTGCGGCGGGCGTTGGAGGCCCCGCTGCCGGCCGGCCTGATCCAGCCCTCGCCCAGGGATCGGAACCTCCTCGATCCGGCGGCCCTCGCGGCGCCGCTCGCCGCGCTGGCCAAGGGCGCCGGCTGCCGCGGCTCCGTGCGCGTGGCCCTGCCCGACCCCGTCTTCATCCTTCGGAGCATCCCGACCGACGAGCTGCCCGCCGACCGGACGGAGGCCCGCCAGTTCCTCCGCTGGCAGGCCCGGGACCATCTCCCCTTCCCGGCCGAGGAGGCCCGCCTGGACTATCTGTGCGTCCCGCCGGGCCCCGATGGGCGGGCGCGCACCGCCTGTCTCGTGGCCCGCGAGCGGGTCCTGGCCGAATACGAGCAGCTCTTGAGTGGGGCGAGCCTCCGCGCGGCCGTGGTGGACGCGCGCAGCGTGGCCCTGACCCAGGCCGCCTCGGCGCTCTTCACGACGCGGACGAGCGGCCTCGTATGCGGGTGCGGGGTGCGGACGACGCTCCTCATCGTCGAGGACGGTCGCCCCCGGGTCTGGCGGATCCTGGCGGCGGAGGGGCACCCCGGGGGAGCGAGCGACCTCCGGTTCCTCCGGGAGGTCTCCGACTCGCTCCTCTTCTTCCGGGAGGCAGAAGGGATCGGCCCGGTGGAGCAACTGTTTGCCCACGGGCTCGGCTCCCGCACGCCGGCGATCGTGTCCGCCTTGACGGACTGGCTGGAGGTGCCCGTCGCGCCCCTCGACCTTCGCCCCCTGATCACCGCCCACCGGTCGTGCGCGTTCTCCGGCGAGGACCCGACGCCCTGGGGCGCGCCGCTGGGGGTGGCCATTCGCCCATGCTGATCCAGGGATTCAATCTGGCCTCCGCCGACTACCAGAAGAGCCGGCGCGCCGCCCGGCTGACGGGCGCGATCGTGCTGGGGCTCGCCCTGCTCCTGGTGGCCCAACTGGCGGTCTGGGTCGGCCTGCGCCGCGAGGGAACCGCCGT
>Ga0315294_10009404_pt1 | contig 10743 bp, 9 predicted proteins | sample YL17G13_40_MG_FD_203626 | JGI IMG/M metagenome (GOLD analysis project Ga0315294, IMG submission 203626) | Sediment microbial communities from Yellowstone Lake, YNP, Wyoming, USA - YL17G13_40 | ecosystem: Environmental > Aquatic > Freshwater > Lake > Sediment | place: USA: Wyoming | collected... | reverse complement strand
TCAAGGGGGTGGGCAAAGAAAAAGTAACAACCCCTACTCCAACTCCGGGCGAAGTCAAACTTATTGAGGAAGAAGGCAAAATGGTCCCAGAAGGTTTGCCGGCAACTTACAAAGTACAAAAGGGCGATCATCTCTGGAAAATTGCGGAAAAATTCTACGGTTCTGGTTATAACTGGGTGGATATTGCCAAAGAAAATAAAATCAAAAACAGCAACCTTTTGTTTGTCGATCAGGAATTAACTATTCCCAAAACAACCGTTAAGCAACCAGCAGCTAAAGTTACCCAAGATTTTGGCCCAGCTATTACTGGTGATAGCTATACAGTAGTTAAGAGTGATAGTCTTTGGAAAATTGCGGTTCGAGCCTATGGAGATGGTTATCAATGGGTGAAAATTGCCAGTGAAAACAATTTAAAGAATCCCGATTTAATTTATTCAGGAAATGTTTTAAAATTACCTAGGTAAGTGTTTACACTGATCCGCCAGCCGGCGGAGAAGTGCGGGATTAGTTGATCGGCTCAACATCACCTTCCCAAGGTGGAAAGAGGGGTTCGACTCCCCTATCCCGCTCTGTGGGTAATTTAAAATCTTCTGCCTCTATTCTGACGTTTTATCATGGCGTTAACTTGTCTGGAAATTTTTCTTTCTTCTTTTCTATTATTAGTACGATTAGAATTTACAACTTTGGGATTTGAAAGAGGACTAAAATTTTCTATTTTATATTTCTGATTAAAATAATGACCAATAGCAATTGCAGCCATTAGAAGCCCAACATTTTCTTTTTTTCTTTCTAGTTTCTGATGAGATTTCCTGTTCTCTTTCTTTTGACATAATTTATTCTAGCATTTCTGGTAAATTATAAGAATAATTGTTAAAATAAGGTGAATTCGCCGATGTAGCTCAGTTGGTAGAGCAACGCTTTCGTAAAGCGTGGGTCGTCGGTTCGACTCCGACCATCGGCTCCGTGAGTAAATTTTCTTTATTATCCAAAAGAGAATCCAAAAGAAATATTCGTCAAGCTGTTTTTTTCAGTTTTCTGACTTTGGCTTTAGCCGCTCTTGTTTTTATTTATGGCATTCCGGCGGTCATCAAAATGGCAGTTTTCGTCGGCAATCTGCGTTCTTCAACAACTCCGGTCGAATCCAATGACAATATTCCACCCTCACCGCCCATTTTTAAAACCCTTCCTGAAGCCACCAACAGCGTCAAAATTAACCTTTATGGTTTTGCCGAAAGCGGCTCTAACGTCAAAATTTATCTGACCGGCCAATCAGTCAATGATGTCATTGCCGACAACGACGGTAATTTTTCCCTGGACAATTTGGAGTTAACCTTAGGCAGAAACGAAATTACGGCGATGGCCGTTGATAACGCCGGCAACAAAAGCCGTGAATCGGAAAAATTGGTCATCTGGTATGATAATCAACCTCCAGAATTGGAGATTACTCAACCTGCTGATCAGACAACTATCACCAATGAAACCGGCAAGGTCGAAATTCTAGGTAAAACGGAAACTGAAGCCGACCTTTCCATCAATGAACATTTTGTGGTGATTGACAATAATGGCAATTTTAAATATACCTTTCCTCTTTCCCAGGGAGAAAATTTAATTAATGTGGTGGCGACTGACAGGGCCGGTAATCAAACCATTAAAAGTCTAACTCTTAACTACTCTCCGTAGCCAGCAACAGCCAAAGCCAAGCCATCACCCAAGGGTAAAACAAACTATTTAAAAAGAAAGAATGAATAAAAACGGCTGTCAGACTGGAAACCACCAGTATATTTTTGAATCTTCCTAAAGCTTTCCAGTATAGCCAAAGATAAGAAACAAATCCTAGAATACCAGTAGTGGCCAAAACAAAAAGCCAACTGTTATCAACACCAGCCCCAGCATGGCTGACCTGCCAGTCTTTTTCAATAAATCCATAATTTCTTTGGGCATAACGATAAGTATTAAAGCCAACGCCGAAAAAGGGATGGTCTTTAGCAATAATCAAAGCTTGTCGATAATTGGTCAAACGTGCTTCAATTGTGTAGGTTCTTTCAATTTTGCCGCCTTCACCAGCCGGCCGCGGTAAAAGATAAAAAGTCGCCACCACCAAAACCAACAAAACCGGCAAGATTTTCCAGGCTTTTTTCATCAAAATAATAATCATTATCCCCACTAAAAAAGCTAACCAAGAGGCGCGGGAATAGGTCAAAGCCAAAGTGACATAAACAACAATAATTAATAACAAATTAAATGGGTGACTCACATAGAGGAACTCCCGTCGAGCACCCGCAGCGAAACGAGGATGTCGGACGGGAGAAAATGTGAGACAGGACCCATTATTGACCAACAAGATTAGCGTTAAAACCAAGATTATGCCTGTAAATCCTGGGTCTAAAAAGGTCCCAACCACCCGATAAAAATGAGGATCATAGTGTAAAACCTCCAAAGCCTTTAAATTGGGCCATAAAAAATATTGCACCAAAGCCAAAATCCCCACCATACTGCCAATAATCGTCAAAAAACAAAGTAAATTTTTTTTCAACCAAATCCATCTTTCTTTCAAATCAAAAAGAACAAAATACAAGCCCGCGTAAAAAATCCACCTTAATAAATACAAAAACCCAACTCCTACTTCCCTACCAGAAAAGAGGGGAGAGTTCACTGCCAAAGAAAGTCCCCCCAAAGCAGTAAATAAAAAGATGGGTTTGGCTAAAGGTGGCAGCTGATATTTCTTTTTCTCTATTAAAAATCGCCAAATCCCCCACCCTAAAACCAATAAAAACAAAACAATGTCGATTAAATACAGATGAACGTCAGGAGAGTTAAGAAAAGCTAATGGAATTTTGGTTAACTGGCCAAAGGGAAACAAAACCAAGAAGATAAAAAACAGAGCCGAAATAATTTTTAACATCATTGAACTTATTATATGACAGTTCAAGAATGCTCTGCAATTTATTGACAGAGATGAATTGAACGAGAATAAACATTCTTCCTTAGGGATGAAACACCACATTTCAATGTGGTGAGAATGTTATAATCCTTCTTTCTAATTTTAGCCAAAAAAAGAGGCTGTAAAATTCTGTTTGAATTTTACAACCCCTTTAGGTTGAGTCTCTCTGTAAGATATCAACCCTTGAGAAATTTTGTCACCTATGCTTTCTTTCCATATAAGTTAAGAACTTTTCTATTCCATTAATTTCTTCAGAACACAAAGAATGACTTTTAATTTCTTCTTCTCCCCTAAACCTTTCGCCTAAACCCGAACAAATCTGAACGGCTAAAGATGATTTATTAAAAGCAATCACGCCACTTTTAGAATCCATTGGTAGGATTGAATTGACAATAAGAAAAATTTTATGTGGTAATTCAAAAATCCAATCAGGTAGTTCACCATCAAGATTAAAATCCAAAGCCTGAGTTAAAGCTATGGCCCCTGTAGATAAAATAACTTGTATCAGTTCGATGGTATTCTTTGTCTTAATCTTAATTTCTATTCCGCTTGTTTCCAAAGTAACAAAATGTTGTTTTCTTACAAAAAGTTCTTCTGGAACCAAGTAATCGAACTCAAAAACTCTATGCGCACCGTGTTCGATAATAATTTTTTTTGCCATTTCAACAAGATGCGTAAAATCACCAATGGTAACAATCTCCACCCTTAATCGATTAGGGGTTTTTAATACTCCTCTAATAAAGTCTCTAGCTTCTTCATCAGTTAAGTTTTGACTCATTCCAATCCTCCTTTATTTGATAGAAAAATTTTATTTATATGTAAACGAGCTAAAGCTAGCAAAATTAGCCAACTCGATAATTTGAAGTGATATTAGCAGGATTGAACCTATAAGTCAATTTAGGATTTCTTTTGATAAAGAAAGTAAAGCTTGGCTCGGGCTAAAAAGGAATGGAAACTCATCATCAAGGCAACAATTATTCCCTGTGTTCCGTCTAAAAAGCCCAGTCTGAAAATATAATTTTTGATAAATTTGGCCTTGGGATTAAAATAAATCCGCCAAAGGCTGGGTTTAACCCCTTCTTTTCTTAAGGCTTCAGCGTGTAAAGTGGAATGAAAATTAACATGGTCAATAAAATCACTTAAGGTTTGATGAGGGTAATGAAGAATTGGATTTTTTAATTCTTTAACCTGACCATCAATTCCCCAAACTTCATGAACTTCCCTCTGCCACTCCCCTTTTCCTTTTCGACCTAAACGCAGCAGGCGGACATTGGCCGTTTCCCCATATTTTAAAGCCCGGCCGCCAAAAAAATCCTGCCTCTTTAAATAAAAACCATTAACATCCGATTCTTTAATGGCTTCCATTATTTCTTTTTTTAAGTCAGGCGAGATTCTTTCATCCGCATCAACAAACAAAACCCATTGGCCCTGGGCTTGTCGAAGGGCGAAATTTCTTTGTTCGGCAAAATTATTATTTAAAGGGTGTGAAAAAACTTTGGCTTTGAGACTTTTGGCGATTTCTATTGTTTGGTCGGTAGAATTATCGTCAATGACAATAATTTCATCCGCCCATTTAACAGACTCTAAGCATTCTTGAAGATTTTTTTCTTCGTCTTTGGTCAAAATAACAGCGCTAATCATTAGCTTGATTCTACATCAATTAAAGCCGATTGAGAAGCATTTTGATTCCCAAAAGCCATAAATAAAGATAGGCTATTGGCCGGCGGTAAAAAGGAATAAAAGTATTGATAAAGATGTAATTACTGCGAATCAGGTGGTACATATAATAGAAAGGTTTGGCTTTGCCTTCGGAAAGATTATGAATCATCATTGACTTTGGCTCCAGGGCCACCTTAAAACCAGCCTTTTTAGCTCTTAAACAAAAGTCCGGGTCTTCGAAAAACAAGAAATACTTTTCATTCAGAAACCCTATTTTCTCAAAAACTTTTCTACGGATAAGCATACAAGCCCCGCTCACATAATCTATTGGTTTTAAATTATCCATTATCCATTCTCCATTATCCATTTCCTTGTGGGTCGCTCTCCCTGTCCAAAAATTAACTTTTCCACCAAAATCATAAACCCAATTCCCCTTTCTTTGGAACTTAAGAACCGAACCGACAATTTCGGCCGGATTGGTTAAAAGCGGCTCTAGAAACCCCCTGCCAGGTAAAGTATCAGGATTAAGCAGTAAGACGTCTTGCGCACCCTGTTCTAAGGCTAATTTGAGGCCTTTATTAACCGCCCTCGCAAACCCCAAATTATTTTCATTCCTTATGATTTTCAGACCTTTATACTCTAATGAATTGATTGATTGGAGTGAATCATCATTCGAAGCATTATCAACAATAATGATATTGATTTTCGGATAAGCCTTGATTAAAGATTTAAGGCAAGGAATAATGTCTTTTTGGTTATTAAAATTAAGGATGATTACAAAAAGATTAGTCATTTTAATCCATATCCATTCATATAGGCTTTGAAAAATTTGGCATTATTATAATAACCCATCCATTTAATATTTCTAAAAATTTTCCCAATAAGGAAATAAAATGGAGAAAAAATTTGATTTAATACTGTTCTAAAAGTAAATCTAGATAAAGCAACTTTGTTTTTTAATTCTGGATGTTTTTTAAAAAGAATTTTCGCGCCCTTACCAACTCTTATCATTCTTTTAGAATATTTTTGGGGGTCAGTCTGATGGTAATGGTAAGCATGGGCGTTTTTATTGTAAAAAACTTTTAATCCTTCATCTTGCAAACGATAGGCTAATTCAAGATCTTCATACATTTCACGTCCAAAATCTTCATCAAATAAACCATTTTTTAATAAAAACTCTCTTTTGAAAGAAGAGTTGCCAGTGTAAAAATGTTTATAATCAACCCCTTGCTTGTGTTTTAGGCTATCAAAATCAAGTTGTCCACCTCCATGTTCTAACCAATACATAAAGGGTGTAATTTTTAACTGAGAAGCCCAGGTAATATTACCAACCATAGCAAAATTCTTTTTATAGAATTTTTGATGCCATTCTAAATGTTTGACTAGTAGATTTTTCGAAGCAATAATGTCTCCGTCTAACAAAACAACGATTTCATTTTGAGCTTTTTTGATCCCTAAATTTCTTGCTATCCCTTTTCCATGTAAACTTATTGTTTTTAAAATAAAAAAATTATTTTCTGTTTTTTCTTTAAAAGATTCTAAAATTTTCCATGTCTTATCGGTTGAGCCATCATCTACAATAATTATTTCATATTTATTCTTTTGAATATTTTGATTAATTAAAGAATCTAATACTTTAGATATAATATTTTCTTGATTATAAACAGGTATTATAACACTTAGATTCATAAACATTATTTCTTTTGGGCAAGAATAAAATAATTCATTCCTAATCTTTTAAATAATGGCAACTTTCCTGGCCAGAGGAGTATAAATTTTCTAAATCTGGCTGGAACGATTGGATTTCCATAAAACCAAGCTTTAAAATAATCCCCGCCTCTTCTGGATATAACGTTAAATTTTCTAAGCAATTTCTCAATTGAATAACATGTAGTAAATACTTCTAAACCTCCATCATGCCCACCCCAAGGTCCCCACATTGGTCGAATTTTTCTAAAATCCTTAAACTTTTTGATTAAACCTGTTAAATTAAAATAATTTGGAATGCTTAAAATAAAAAAACCTTCATCTTTGAGCACCCTTTCTATTTCTTTCATTACTTTTCTTTGATTAGATAGATGTTCAAACACTTCTGTTGCCAAAACTAATTCAAAATTTTTATCTTTGAATGGTAATTTTTCATTTCTTAACAGTACATAATTAATATTATTGCCATATTTTTTCTTAGAAAATTTCAATGCATTAGCGTTAACATCTGCAACCACAACGTTTTTGAAAAATGACTTAATTGTTAATAAATTATTACCTAAACCACTTCCAAAATCTAATACACTCCATTCCTCAATCTGATTGTGCTTTAAAAAATATCTAAACCAGTCTTTTAGAATCTTTTGCTGAAATGGTTCCGAAAGTTGTTCCTCAAAACCTGCCTTATTGCGATAATAGAATAAAACATCATCTTTCTTATACATCAACAAAATTTTATCACGAGTCAATATTAATTAACATAAATTAATAATTTACCCCTTGACATATAATAAATAAATTAGTTTAAATTAATTAATCAAGCCGGAAAACGGTTTTTTTTATGTCTAAATTAAGGCATCATAAAATTCTTTTTTTCTTAGTCGTGATAGCAGCTTTGGTCTTTTTTTCAAAAAAAGCTTTCGCTCTTCAGGAAGAATTTGATAGTTACCCTTTAGATAATCAAGTTTGGGAAGTATATCAAAACGAAGGAATAATTAATGTAAGTTCTGGAATTATCAATATATCTGCAGATAATACAAGCAGTTATCCATTTATTTTTTCAAAAAACAATCCCATCCCAACATCAGAAAATTTTAGTGTCAAATTTAGAATCAAATATAATAGAGCAACCACAAAGGGCGCTGGGATAGTTCTTGCGACAGAAATCCCTCCAAATGGATCCAACGATACCCCATTATCTGACCCCATGTTTTCAAAAAGATATTTTCTTCAAATCTGGCAAGATTCGATACAAGGGCTAGTCTTTGCCTATAGCGGCGATTGCTATAACCAAAGTTGCCCTCTCAACCAAATTATAGTCTATAAAAAAGGTGGTATAGATTTGGTGTATCATGATGTTGAATTCAGATATTCATCTAACAAATATTCTATTTTCTTTGATAATAATCAGGTATTCACTTCAAACGAAATTCTTATTAGACCATCATACATATGGTTTGGGAGTCCAACAATTCAGGGTCCGGGCGATAAGTGGACAAATTTTTCTATTGACTATATATTAATCAATCCCTACCCGTTATCATCTCCCACTCCTTCTTCCACATCAACTCCAACTCCCACCCCAACCCCTCTTCAACCCCTCATTCTTCTTCCAGGCCTTGGAGCTTCATGGAACCATGAAAATATGATTTTGGGGATTGATAAACCACAATCAGATTGGTACATGACGCCAGGGATTAAAGTTTATGATGGTTTAATTGAAACCTTGAAAAATGCCGGTTATAAAACCGAGAGTGAAGATAAAAATCTCTTTATTTTTAATTACAACTGGACTAAACCAGTTAATTTAATTTCTGAAGATATTAAAACATATATCGAAAATGTTGTTAAACCAAATTCTGGTACTAAAATTGACTTAGTTGGCCATAGCTTAGGTGGGTTAGTCGCCCGAACGTATGTCCAAAATAACCAAGATAATCCTATTGATCAATTATTAACTTTAGGTTCTCCTCATAAAGGCATTCCCTCAATCTACTATCTTTGGGAAGGCGGTAATTTAAATAAAGCCCTTTCTGGGTGGCAAAGAATTAGTGCCGGACTATTAGTCCATTTAAAAAAATCTGGCTTCTCGACCACCATGGAGACTTTAAGATCGGTCGCTCCTGGTTTAAAAGATCTTTTGCCAACCTTTAATTACTTAAAACAAGACTCCCAAGAAAAGTCCCTAAATCAAATGTCCCAGAAGAATGATTGGCTAATCGGACTTAATAGCTCTTTACCAAATCATTTAATTAACGTTGCCAATAATTTGGTGGGTCTTTTGCCAAATAGTACGACAAGATGGATTATCGTTAATAATCGCGATTGGCTTGAAACTATTCTTGGTCTTTGGCCAGACGGTAAACCAATCAATGAAGAGTTTGGTAATGGGGATCAAACCGTTTTAGCTGAAAGTGCGATTTTAAGTGGCGCCAAAATTTTTAATTTAGAAAATATTAATCATACTGATTTGGTCACTTCAATTACCGGCCAGCAAAAAATTATGGAAATTCTTAACTTATCACCCAGTTCTATATCAACTCTCTCTGCCAATATTAATTATGAGCCTGCTTTAGTTTTCCAAGTTGCCTCTCCAGCCATTTTAGAAATTTTTGACAATGAGGGAAACTCAGTCGGCTATGGAGATGGCAAATTAATGATTGTTCCTAACGCCCAACCAGGTGAATATCAAATAAATTTAACTGGGATAGCTACAGGCGAATATAATCTTTATATTGGCCAAATTCTTAGTAACAAAGATTTCTGGACAACTACTTCTGGTTCAATTGATAATGGTGGAGAAATAGGTTATAGAATTAATTTTGATCCTTCTTCACCAAAAGAAGATCCGATAATTGATCAAACTGGAGAAAGCCACCTTAAAAGCGCCCAAAACAAGCTTTTGGAGCTTAAAGATTATATCGCCCAGCAAAATATCCCCAAACCAACCAAAAGAACTCTTCTTTCTCATCTTAACCATCTTGTTCGTTTATTGAATAAAGGAAAAATTGAAGATTCGATTATCTCCCTTTATCGCCTCCGTCATCAACTTAACTTATGGTCCATGAGTGGAAAACTAAATGAACAAGATAATCGCTATCTTAAAAATAAAATTCAAGAAATTATCGAAGAGCTTGAAGAAGTTTATGTTATTATAGAAACAAATAAAGGAGGGACATACAATCAAGGTCGGCTAACCCGCGAGCTTAAATTGGCCACCCAAAATTTTCAAAGAATGGAAGCAAAGCTTAAAGCTTTAGTCGAACAGGGAAAGGCAAAACCAGATTATGGGATTCCTTATTCACTCGCTTTGGAAAAACTAAACCAAGCTAAGTCTTCAACTTCTTTTGAAGCCCATATCAATGCTCTTGGTGCCTATTTTCTCTCAAAAGAGGGATTATTTTTGATTAGATAATAACAGGAGGAAGCTTCTTTTGGAATTATTTTTTAAGATTATTTAAATTGGTATTTATTTGGTCAAGGCCTGAACGAATCATATGCTGAGTACCTAATTGTAAAGCCAATTCCAATCTCGAAAGGCCGGTTGAAACTGGAACAGGTATAAATTGAGGCGAATTACTTACACTACTATTCCTGTTTTTTTGCCCTTCCATGAACAAAATATCTTCAACAAAAGTTAAAACTTGTTCGCTTATACCATAACCATAAAAGTTGAGTTTGTTTATTTGGATAATTTTTTCCTCTGGTTGAGATTTTGTCTCGTTATAAGCCCTAGTCAATTGATTCTTTACTTCTTTTTCAGAAAAATTTGTGGTGCTTTTTCCTGAAGGATATATATAGCATAAATCTAACCCATGAGGAAAAATCAGACACTGATTAATAGTGGCTGGTGATGGTTCATATAAACAAAGGCTAACCCAATTGTTATTATCTTCCAAGGGATGAGAATGACAAGATAATGTTAGCCAACGAGAAGCATTCTCTTGTTTCCAGCTCAATCTATAGCCTATTTCAATGGCATCTTCTACCTCTTTTAGAGCTAGCTCAAAAGTTGTTTTAAAAGCCAACGACATCATTGCTCCTATACTAGATCCCTTTCTTTTTTCTTCTATAAACTTTAAAACCTCTTCGGGAATTCCTTTGTATGATTGATGCTTAATAAATTTATCAAAACCATATTTCTTGGATAGAGCGGCAATAAGTTTTGATTCAGAAGTTGTATTTAACTGTAAAAGACTCTCTTCCAAACGAATTTGTTCATCACTTGAAGACTTTTCTTGAGAAAAATCCAAAACAGACTTGACAAAAGATCTATGTCTTGTTGAAGTAAAAGAAATAAATTTCTCGATATTTGGGTTGAAATTTTTCTCGATTAAATTATCTTTTAAATCAGTCAGTAATTCAGGAAATTTTGTTATTTCTATATAACGATTAGGGAAATTGAAAAAATTTTCATCAACTGTCTTTAAAAATAT
>Ga0315294_10009403_pt1 | contig 10745 bp, 13 predicted proteins | sample YL17G13_40_MG_FD_203626 | JGI IMG/M metagenome (GOLD analysis project Ga0315294, IMG submission 203626) | Sediment microbial communities from Yellowstone Lake, YNP, Wyoming, USA - YL17G13_40 | ecosystem: Environmental > Aquatic > Freshwater > Lake > Sediment | place: USA: Wyoming | collected... | reverse complement strand
GTTGGATGAAACAATAAATAATATTATCGCCAATGGCGGCAAGATAACTCAATCTAAGGGAACAATACCAAGTATTGGTTGGTTTGCGGTTTTTCAAGGACCAGACGGCAATGCCTTTGGTATATTGCAAGGCGACCCGAACGCAAAATAATAAAAACAGAATAGAGTCTAGCATTAGTTCGTTTACACAAAAAGTAGTTGAAATTATTAAGAATATCCCCAATGGTAAAGTTGTGACTTATGGTCAGATTGCCGACCTTGCAGGTAATAGATTTGCGGCTCGACAGGTTGTTTGGATATTAAATTCGCAATCCGACCGACACAAATTACCCTGGCATCGAGTCATCAACAGTCAAGGAAAAATTGGCTTGAAAGGCGAAGGTTATAAAATACAGAAAAAACTTCTATTGCAGGAAGGCATTGTTTTTGATGAAAAAGATAAGGTTGTATTTCGGGAATTTCTATGGAAACCAAAGATAAAACAGTAGATTACTCAACGGTTATTAATCAATCGTTAAAAATTTTCTTTACGGATTTTGTTAAGGTCAGTCTGAAAAATCCATCACAGGCACTATTTTTCTATAAAACAGTAGGGTGGCAGAAAGATGCAGCAAAGGCCCGTGATAATTGGGAAAAACAAGGGGTTCATGTGCCACCGATTGCGATATTCAGTATCACCAATCGATGCAATCTGAAATGTAAAGGTTGTTATCACTGGGAACTGCATAAGGAATCTGGACCAGAGATGAACGTTGATAAAATGAGGAGTATTATTCAAGAAGCCAAAGATTTGGGGATTTCTTTTATGGTGCTAGCTGGTGGCGAACCATTCATGCGACAGGGAATCTTGGACATCACTAGGGATTTTCCCGAAATAATTTTCCTGATTTTTACTAATGGACTTATGATTAATCAGGAATTACTCGCTAAGCTAAAAAAACAGAAGAATATTGTACCGGTTATCAGCCTTGAAGGTTATCGTGACGATACCGACATACGACGCGGCAAGGGTGTTTATGATAAGTTAAAATCAATCATTGATGAATTAGACAAGCATAATATTTTTTACAGTGTTTCGATTACCATCTCAAAACAAACTTTTGATGCTGTTTTTGAAGAAGATTTTATTAAGAGTTTAGTTGATTTGGGCTGCAAGTTATTTTTCTTTGTCGAATACACGCCGATTAAAGAAGGAACTGAGGATTGGATTATAACCAAAGAACAGAGAAACCGGATTATGGATATCGTAAAAAAGTTCCGTGCTAAATATAAAGCACTTTTTATTGCCGTGCCGGGCGATGAAGAAGAGATTGGCGGGTGCATGTCAGCCGGCAAAGGTTTTATTCATATAAGCGCGGATGGTAATGTTGAACCCTGCCCTTTCGCACCGTATTCAGATACGAATTTAAGGGAAATGTCATTAAAAGGTGCATTGCAATCCAAGTTTCTTAAAAGTATCCGTGATAGTCACGAGCATCTGAGCGAGACCGAAGGTGGTTGTGCATTATGGATAAAACGGGAATGGGTGCGGTCTCTATTAAGTAAAGTTGCGCAAAAGTGAAAAATATAAAATAATCTTTATTGGAGGACATAATGCTAAGAAATCCAACTAGTAAAAATACAAAACAATTTATAAAAAAGCAATCTTTAAAGCATGATAAGGGAAGTAATGTACATGAACAATTATACGATAGTTTTAACAAAAATTTAGATTTTCTTAAACGCTTAAACAAAATTCTATCAAAAGCACTTATTGATTATCAAAAATTCAATTTTACAAAAGAAGATATACAAAAATTGGACATAAACGAATTATTAGAACTGAAAGAGATCCGTGCCGCTTTAATGACTTTATCTCAACAGGAGGCATCTAAACGTTCGATTAAAATAAAAAGCAAAAAAGTAAGTAGATTAGTTATTAATAAATTTATTAATGCATTACAAGCATCGATGATAAATGAATTTATTAGGGAAATGAGTTTAGTGTATATAATAACAGTTTTCGAACAATACTTAAGTGATGTTTTAAGATTTACTCTTAAAGTCAAACCAGAAATTATGAAATCTTCAAAGAAACAAATAACCTACGAGGAACTCTTTAGTTTTAAAGATTTTGATAAGATAAAAGAAAAAATAGCAGAACGAGAAATAAACTCAATAATAAGTCAAGATATAGAGAACGTTAATTCTAATCTTAAAAAGCGTTTTAACTTAAATTTAAGTAATAATCAATATTGGTCTAAATTTAAGGAGTATTTCTATCGAAGACATATCATAATTCACAATAATGGTTGTCCTGATGAAAAATATCGCACAAAAACAGGTTATAAAGGAAAACAAAAGAAGTTGTCTATTACAAAGCATTATTTGTCTACGGGAATTAAATTATTTGAAGATTATAGCATGACAATCCACGGTTTCTTTTTAAAGAATTTCGTCTCACATAGTTAAGGAGAAATTATGTCTATTAATGAATTGCTCAAGGAAATTAGAACATTTTATAAGAAAAATGCGGATGAAAAAATTGTCAACAAGTATGCACGATATTTTGTCGAGGGTTATGATGCTTACGGAATTGATGGTAAGCTCAGCGAAGCGCAAAGAAAATTATGGTTTGAAAAGTATAAAGATGATTTAGGTTTTGTTGGATTTCTTAAACTTGGCGATTTATTGGTAAAAGACGGTAAATATGAAGAGATCTTTTTTGCAATCTGGTTTGTGGGAAGATTTCAAAAGGAATTTACTTCAAAAACATTAGATAGATTTTATAAATGGATTGACGCTGGCGTCAAAAACTGGGCGCATTCCGATGTCCTTTCCGGTGAAATTCTCTCACCATTTCTGGTTAATAACATCGTTTCACTGGATGCATTCGCTGAATGGCGAAAATCTAAAAATAAATGGCACCGGCGAGCAGTGCCGGTAGCTTTGATAAAATATTTAAAGAATGAACCGCCAATTAAGACCCTTTTAGATTTCATTGACCTTTTAATGATGGATGAAGAAAAAGTTGTCCGGCAGGGACTTGGTTGGTTTTTACGCGAAGCGTGGAAAAAATATCCTGCTCCGGTTGAGAAGTTTCTATTAAAATGGAAAGATAAATGCGGACGACTGATAATCCAATATGCTACAGAAAAGATGCAGCCAGAAGAAAAAGAAAGATTTAGAAAGAAGTAAGGAAAGGGCAGATTGACTCTTTATCTGCTTCGACACGGCGAAAGCGTTGCAAATGTTACGCATACTTTTGCTTCAAGAAAACTTGACCTGCCATTAACCGATTTTGGAATACAGCAAGTCAACCAAATAGCTGAGCCAATGAAAAATATTGGATTCGAAAAAATATATACGAGTCCGTTAATTCGCGCTCAGCAAACTGCTGAGATAATTGGTAATGCTTGTGGACTTAAACCAACCATCATCGAAGAGTTGCGTGAAGTGAATGTTGGCATTCTTGACGGCAAGTGCATTGAAGAGCAGAACCGACAAATTATATATGATGATGTAATCAGTAAATGGGACAAGGGGCAAAATCAAGTTAGTTTTCAGGAAGGCGAGAATTTGAATGATGTAAAAAAGCGGATTGATAATTTTCTTAGTATTATTGACAATACTGACCAGAAATTTCTGGTGGTCGGACATGGGTTATTCTTTAATGCGGTGTTCTGGCTTTTTTGCGATAATCACGCTCCAAGCTATAAAAGCGGTCGGATAAACCGATGTCATTACTCAGTCATTCAAAATAATGGGGGTAAATTTCATATTCTTGAGCATGATATCGCACCCGAGAATAGCAAAAAAGGATTGTATTAAATATGTCGTCAAATTTGAATACGGGATAATTAAATTTTATTAATGACGAATTAAAAACGGAGAGAAAATGAAAAAAATAATTATCGGAATATCAGTAATAGCAGGAATTCTTTTGCCAAAACCCCATCAAATGAGATTATTCAGAGTCGGACAAATAACTATACTGGATTTGAGGAAAATTTAGGTCAGGTGACTGATTATGAAAATACCCCAGTCCCTTCGGTATTATTCAGACTTAACCTGCCCGGTTATAATATATTCTTATCCGAAAATGGCATCAGCTTTGTTGTTAACCAGCATGACAAAGAAAAAGATTCAGTTCATTTTGCACGTTTCGACATTGAACCAGCTGATGGAAAGATTGAGAAAAGTAAGATAGAAGTATCTGATGAAATTTCCGGATATAGTAACTATTATCTATCCCATTGTCCGGATGGCATTCTGTTTGTTAAATCTTATCGATATATTAAGATCAAGGATATATATCCAGGAATAGACTGGGTATGGAGATGTGACGATAAAGTTCACAATGAGTTCGAAGTAAAGCCAAATGCGGATATAAGCAATATAAAACTAAAAGTAAAATGGGCTGATATAGATATAAAGGATAGAAAACAGATTATCTATTCAACACCGCTTGGGAAAATACACGAGGGAGAAATTTATGTTTATGAAAAAGAAGGGGAAAAGATTTCGGCTTTCTACAAAAAGGATGAACAGGGATTTATTACATTTGATATAAAGGGATATGACAAGAACAAAACTTTAATTATCGACCCGCCATTGGAGCGTCTTTGGGCAACTTATTATGGTGGAAGCGGTCAGGATAATTGTGATGGTTCTCGCACAATGGGAGCAATTACAAAAGATATTTCGGGTAATATATTTGTCACCGGTTTTGCTTCATCAACCAATTTCCCAACTTATAATCCAGGTGCTAGCGCATATTTTCAAGGGACTAATGCCGGTACAATGGATGCTTTCATTTTAAAGTTTAGTAATAACGGAGTCAGACAATGGGCAACTTATTACGGAGGAACTGCGGATGATATTGGTATAGCACTTACAACCGACCATTGGGGCAATCTATTTGTTACCGGCGTTACTTTTTCTTCAACTAATTTCCCAACTTATAATCCGGGTGGTGGCGCTTATTTTCAGTCATCGGGCAGTAGTGGTGAAGTTTTCATTTTAAAATTTACCAATGCCGGAGTAAGAGAGTGGGCAACATATTACGGCGGAGGTTTAAGCGATGTCGGTTATTCAATTGCGGCTGACGCTTCGGGTAATATATTTATAACCGGCAATACTTTTTCAAGTAATTTTCCGACCTATGATCCTGGTGGCGGCGTATATTACCAAGCAACCAATGCTGGTTCTTTTGATGCCTTCATATTGAAATTCAGCAATGTTGGTGTCAGGCAATGGGCAACTTATTATGGCGGAACCGATGATGACAATGGCTATTCGATTGCGACCGATACTTCAGGCAATGTTTTTGTCACTGGCATGTGTCGGTCAACTAATTTTCCGATATACGATGCAGGCGGTGGCGCTTATTATCAGTCATCGATACTGGGGTATCGTACAGTTTTCATTTTAAAATTTACCAATAGCGGAGTGAGAACCTGGGCAACCTATTATGGCGGGAGCACGAATGATTATGGTTTGGCAATTGTCATCGACCGATTGAGTAATATATATGTCACCGGAAATACTTCTTCAACTAATTTCCCAACCTATGATATGGGTGGCGGTGCTTATTATCAAGCAAGTAATGGTGGCAGTGACGATATATTTATTTTAAAATTTTCCAATACCGGCATAAGAGCGTGGGTGACTTATTATGGTGGAACTACCGGCGATATTGGTCGGTCGATTACAACCGACAATTCCGGCAATCTATTTATCACTGGTAATACTTTATCATCCAATCTCCCCGTCTATAATCCTGGCGGTGGCGCTTATTATCAGTCAACTCTTACCGGTGGTCACGAAGCCTTCATTTTAGGATTTACTAATACCGGAGCAAGAGCGTGGGCGACTTATTACGGCGGAAGCAGCACTGATTATGGCATGTCAATTATAACTGATACTTCCGGTAACATATTTTTAACCGGGTTTACTTTATCGTCCAGTTTCCCGACTTATAATCCGGGTGGCAGCGCATATTATCAAGGAACCAATGCTGGCAGTTATGATGCTTACATTTTAAAATTTGCCAGTTTGACTTCGGGCATTGAAGAAGAACCAGGAATTTCCAGAAACCAAGAACTTAAAGTTCTGTGTAATACATTCTTTATTGACCGAATCGTACTAAAATTTACAAATTGTAAAGAAAGAGAAATTAAGCTTTCTATTTTTAATGCTTTGGGTGTTAAACTTTATGGAAAAACTTTGGCTTTTGGTTCTCCTTTAATTCTTGACGATGAAGAAATAAGGAATTTAAAATCCGGGATTTACTTTTTAAAAATTGAGTCAAAAAATCAAAAACTCGCAGAGCTAAAAGTTATTAAGAGATAAAAAATAAACTACTTCTTATATCATAGGAGCAAATATGAAAAAGATTACATTGAGTAACGATTTTTATCTGCCGATGCCGGTAACATTAGTCGGCATGAGAGTAAAAGGCAAGCCAAATTTTTGCGCGGTTGGATGGATTACGCGGGTTAATTATAAACCAGCGATGATTGGCATCGCGCTATATAAATCACACTATTCGCCAGCGGGCATTAAAGAAAATAAGACTTTCAGCGTATGTATTCCTAGCGCCGATTTAGTAAAACAAGCGGATTACTGCGGTATCGCATCTGGCAAAAGAGCGGATAAATCTAAGCTCTTCACAATATTTTATGGTAAGACCAAAACTGCACCAATGATTAAAGAATGCCCAATCAATATCGAATGTGAACTTTATAAAACAGTCGCTTTACCGGATGATTACCTATTTATCGGTAAAGTAATCGGTATTTATGCCGACAAGAAATACCTTACCAATGGCAAGGTAGATTATAAAAAAATCAAACCATTTATTTATACAATACCTGATAGTATTTATTCGGTGCTGGGTAAAAAAATTGGTGATGCGCATTCGATTGGTAAGAGTTTAGATAAAAAGAAGTGATGGTCAAGCTCGGCAATACTGACATTCAAATTTCTCCTATAGGAATCGGCACCTGGGCGTGGGGCGAGCGATGGGTTTTTGGCGCAGGCTATAAGGAATCGGAATTGCAGACGGTCTATGAGCAGAGTTTAAAATCCAATATCAATTTTTTTGATACCGCAGAAGTTTATGGTATGGGTAAATCAGAGCGCCTTCTTGGTCGGTTCCTGCATAATGATAATTCCTTGAAACCAGTAATCGCAACCAAATTTAATCCCAGAATGAAGTTTGGCAAGAACGCACTGCGTAAGGCATTGAAGAATAGCCTCAAACGTTTGGGCTTAGAAAAAGTCGATTTGTATCAGATTCATAATTCGGGCAAGATTAATCAGTGGGTCAATGCGATTGCTGATGTTTATGAAGAGGGGTTGACTCGCTCAGTGGGCGTGTCTAATTATAATCCTGACCAGTTTAGACAGGCTTATGAGATTTTAGACAAGCGCGGGATAAAACTTGTATCAAATCAGATGCATTACAGCCTGCTCTTTAGAAAACACGAGTTTGATGGACTCGTAAAGATATGCCAGGAACTGAATGTAACTTTTATCGCCTATATGCCTTTAGCTCAAGGTGCGCTCACCGGTAAGTACACGCCCGACAATCTGCCTAAAGGATTATTACGCAGAATAACTTATCGAAAAGGTCTGTTAAAGAAAGTGCAACCTTTGATAAATCTGATGAGAGAAATCGGTCAGAAATATAGCAATAAAACTCCGTCACAGATTGCGATTAACTGGGTGATTTGTAAAGGTGCTTTGCCATTGGTCGGAGTAAATAATCTAAAACAACTGGAAGAGGTGCTCGGCGCGATTGACTGGCGATTATCAAACGAAGATATTCTAAAGCTTGATGATATAACCGAGCATCAATTCAAAGATTTTTACTCAAGAACATTTTATCGGACAACCTGATGTCTAATACAAAATTTATTAAGGCAAAATATGAAACCACGAATAAACACTAATAAACACGAAAACGATTCTTTAAAATTAGTAGTTATTATTTGTGTCAATTCGTGTACATTCGTGGTTAATTTATAGGCGAGGTAAAATATGTTATTTAATGTTGCGGAAACCGAGAAGATAAATGCCAATGTTTATTCAGTAAAGAATCAGGGCGTAAATTTTTATTTGTTTCAGGAAGGCAATGATATTATTGCAATCGACACTGGCAATAATAACGAAAAGACTTTACAAGAACTGAAATTGATAAATATCGACCCCAAGTTAGTTAAGGCGATATTTCTTACCCAGGGTGATTATGACCATACCGGTGGAATAAACTTCTTTCCTAATGCTAAGATTTATCTGGGCGAAGCAGAACAAGATATGTTGTCAGGTAAAAGAAAACGGTTTTTATGGACTAAGACAAAAAACCTGCCACGTGAATATACTCTATTAAAAGATAACGAAGTGATTAGAATCGGCAATATAAAAGCCAAATCGATAAGCACGCCCGGTCATACGCCCGGTTCAACATCTTATCTGATAAATGACCGCTCGCTTTTTACTGGTGACACTTTACGATTGGTCAAAGGCAAGGTTAGACCATTTACCTGGTGGCTCAATTTAGACCGCAAGGCGATGAAACAATCAATTAGAAAACTGTCGCAATTACAAAACATTGAACTGCTCGCAACGGCGCATACCGGATACACAAAGAATTTCAAAGAAGCGATGAAAGATTGGGTATAATAAATGAGTAATCTGACTTTATATCTTTTACGGCATGGGCAGAGCGATGCCAATGCCAATCATATATTCGCTTCGAGAAGCATTGACCCGGCATTGACTGATGTCGGGCATCAGCAGATACGCTCGCAAGCCCGATTCTTAAAACCGCTTAGTATATCAGAATTATTTTGCAGTCCCTTGCTCAGGGCGCGTCAAACCGCAGAAATTGTCGGTCAATTCTGCGGGCTTGTGCCCAAGATTAATAAATCATTGATCGAAGTTGATGTCGGAACGCTTGACGGGCGGAGTATCGAGGTTTACGAAAATCGGGTTGTGTTCAGCCGGGTGATTGAGCAGTGGAATCTCGGGCACAATGATATCGGTTTCCCGGGCGGTGAGTCTTTGGACGAGGTAAAAAAACGGCTGCTTGATTTTATTAAGGTTTTAGACAATGAGGAAAATAAAAATATTTTAGTCGTAGCGCACGACATATTATTTATAGCATTTGTCTGGCTTTTTTGTGACAATCATATGCCTAAGTTTAATGATGATAACATCAAACCTGGTCATATTTCAATAGTCTCCAAGATTGATAGTAAATTTCACATCCTAAGACACAATATTGCACCAGAGCTATTAGATAGCAAACAATAATCTGATTTTAATAATTTAGCCACAGATTTACACGGATAATAATTATATAAATCCGAAACCCTAATTTCTAAATCCGATTTAAAATTTTATATGTATTTATCTGTGTGCATCCACGCACCGATTTTGGTGCGGGACGAGTCAGTGGCTTGTTTTGAATAAAAAAAGTAGCGGGTCGATTAGACCCGCTACTTTTAGTTCGAATTATGAATTACCAGCGACTCGGTCGACTTGGACGGTCGCTTCGGCTATTACCACCGAAGGAACGGTCCCGTCTTGGCTCTTGCGGTCTTGCTGCATTGACCACGATTGCTCTGCCTTCAATCTGGGTGCCGTTTAATGCGGCAATTGCTTTTTGGGCTGATTCATCGGTGTCCATTTCAACAAACGCGAAACCGCGCGGTCGATTCGTATATTTGTCAGTTACGATATTAACTGATGTTACGTTGCCATGCTTGGCAAACATTGCATTGAGGTCCGTATCCGTTGTTGTGAACGGAAGGTTGCCTACGTAGATTTTACTCATTTTTTTCTCCTACATCTATTTCATAGATGCTTTTCTTTCGAGTCAAATTTAATTTTACTTTTTCCACCGACTCGGATTTAAGTGAAAGAAGTTTTAAAGGGAAGTTAACCACACGGATTAACCTTAAAACACTAACGCTACTAACACTGCACTAACTTTACTGTCGGGGAAAATGGCTTCTCCTCTAAAACTTCCAGTAAGGCAGGCTTTCCTGTTAACTAGCAGAGTGCAATTGTCCCTTTAGGCCACTATTGCACTGATTAATAATAGCATATTTATCGGGTTTTGTCAAGGGCTTATCAAAATAACCACGGATTACACAGATTTCACGGAGTTTTGACTTTATAATAATGAATTTCTACAAATTTCTGATAGTTTCGGTATTATTTATATTGGTCTTTCTTGCTAATTTCCAGCAATTGAGTATATAAAACCGGAATGTCTTTTTGCACGGTTTCCCAAACCGCATCTAAATCAACCCCAAAATAATCGTGAATTAATTTATCCCGCATCCCGGCAATTTGTTTCCAGGGAATTTTTGAGTGTTTTTCTTTGAATTCCTGAGCCAATCGTTTGGATGCTTCACCAACAATTTCGATTTCTCTTATTACGCCTGCTTGTATTAAGTTGCTCTTGATAAAATCTTCATACTTGACACTTTTCGTATATTCGTTAATTCGGGATATTGCATCCAAAATATGCTTCAGATAAACACTATTATCTTTTATCATCCGTAAACCTCAACCATTTCTTTCCGGATACGGTCAATCAGGTACGGGCTTATTGATTTTTCGGTTAAAAGGTCAACCTTTATTCCCAATTTTTCAGATAACTCCTGTTCGATTCCAACAATCTCAAGAAGACTCTTGCGCTCAGTGAATTCTACGATTATATCAATATCACTTTGCGGAGTTGCTTCTTC
>Ga0315294_10009402_pt1 | contig 10745 bp, 7 predicted proteins | sample YL17G13_40_MG_FD_203626 | JGI IMG/M metagenome (GOLD analysis project Ga0315294, IMG submission 203626) | Sediment microbial communities from Yellowstone Lake, YNP, Wyoming, USA - YL17G13_40 | ecosystem: Environmental > Aquatic > Freshwater > Lake > Sediment | place: USA: Wyoming | collected... | reverse complement strand
GTCTTATACCGCGGAAAACATCCAGATTCTCGATGGACGCGAGGCGGTGCGAAAACGCCCCGCCATGTATGTCTCGAATACCAGCTCACTTGGTCTTCATCACCTCGTCTATGAGGTTATTGATAACTCAGTTGATGAGGCGATGGTGGGCTATTGTGACAAGATTAACGTCACCATCCATTACGACAACAGCGTGACCATCACGGATAACGGGCGCGGCATCCCTGTGGAGCCTCATCCCGCAAAGAAGGACAAGTCCACCCTCGAAATCGTCATGACCATGCTTCACGCCGGCGGGAAGTTTGATAAGAAGGCATATCAATATTCCGGCGGACTCCATGGCGTGGGCGTCTCGGTTGCCAATTTCCTTTCCGAGTGGATGGAGGTGGAGGTCAAGCGGGAAGGAAAGATATACTTCATGCGCTTTGAGCGCGGCGTCGCCAAGACCCCGCTCCAGGAGCTGGGCGCATCGAAAAAGACAGGCACCAAGGTTCGCTTCCGCCCAGACCCGACTATCTTTGACACGCTGGATTTTTCTTACGACATCCTGGCGAAGAGGTTCCGGGAACTTGCCTTCCTGAACGCAGGTCTCCAGATATCCCTCGATGACGAGCGGACTGGCAAGAATGCCATCTTCAAATTCAACGGCGGCATTGTGGAGTTTATCAAATACCTGAACCGTAATATCAACGCCATCCATAATAAGCCCATCTATTTCAAGAAGTCCAAGACCTATGAAAAGGCTGACCATTCCGGCGAGGATGAAATCCATGTTGAGGTCGCCATCCAGTATAATGGCTCCTATGATGAGAATGTTTATTCCTTCGCCAATAACATTGATACGCGGGATGGCGGGACTCATCTCTCCGGTTTTCGCCGCGCTCTCACTCGCGCCGTGGTGAATTATGGGAAGAAAAATGACCTCCTGAAAAAGCTCAAGAGCGAAATCACCGGCAATGACATGCGTGAAGGTTTGACGTCAGTCTTGTCCGTCAAACTCAGTGACCCCCAGTTCGAGGGACAGAACAAGGGGAAGCTCCTCAATGCCGAAATCCAGGGCGTTATAGAGAACCTGGTTTATGAGGCTATCATGGAATTCATGGAGGAGAATCCGACCGATGCCCGAAAGTTGGTGGAAAAGATAGTTCTTGCGTCTCAGGCTCGTGATGCCGCCCAGCGCGCCCGCCAGATTGTCCGCAAGAGCGTGCTCGAGGTCGGCTCCCTCCCCGGTAAACTCGCTGACTGCACGGAAAAAGACCCCGCCCTTTCCGAGCTCTATCTTGTTGAGGGAGACAGCGCCGGCGGCTCCGCCAAGCAGGGACGCGACAGGCATTTTCAGGCAATACTCCCCTTGCGCGGCAAGATTCTGAACGTGGAGAAGGCAAGGCTGGACAAAATACTCTCCAATGAAGCCATTCGCATCATGATTACCGCTTTTGGCACTGGCGTCGGAAAGGAAAACTTTGACATCTCAAAACTGCGTTACCATAAGGTCATCATCATGACAGATGCAGATGTGGACGGAGCCCACATCCGCACACTGCTCCTGACCTTTTTTTACCGCCAGATGCGGGATATTATTGAGAAGGGACATGTCTTCATCGCCCAGCCGCCGCTTTATAAGATTAAGAAAGGGAAGGTGGAGATGTATCTGGAAAAGGATGAAGACAAAGACCGCTTCCTCCTCGACGCCGGCGCCGAGGCGGTCACGTTCTATATCACAGGCACACGCAAAAAGGGCATCCAACTCACGCCGGCACAGTTGAAGCAGCTCCTCGGATATGTCCTTGACCTTGAAAAAATTGCCAGGACCATCCGCCGCAAGGGAATCTCCTTTACAGACTACATCCGCCTCCGCAAACGCGATGGGCATCTCCCCCTTTATCAGGTTACTGCCGGCGATACAGTCCACTACGCCTTTTCTGAAGAAGAACTTGCGAAAATCCTTCCAGAGGCTGAAAAGAATGAAAATGGGAACGGGAAGGAGAACGATACGCTGGATTTGTTCCCCTCAAAGGGCGCTCGTCAGGCAAATAATCTTGACACGGGTGAAGAGGAGGAAGAAGAGGAGCCGAAAATTCGGTATGATGTTATAGAGTTCCTTGAGGCGAGGGATGTGGAGCGCATACTTGAAAAATTGGAGCGCATGGAGATAGACACCGCATTTTATGATATTGACCACATGGAATCCGGCGGACTCCCTCAAGCGGACAAAGTCCCACCCCAGTTCATGGTTTCTGAAAAGGATGCGCAATACCCCGTCTATTCCCTCCGGGAGGCGATGGAAAGAATCAAGACAGTCGGGGCGCGCGGCGTCACCATCCAGCGATATAAGGGACTCGGCGAGATGAACCCTGAACAACTTTGGGAAACCACCATGTCACCCAAAACCCGCACCCTCCTCCAGATCACCATCGAAGATGCCGTCAAGGCGGAGGAGATGTTCACCACGCTTATGGGGGAACAGGTAGAGGCGCGGCGACGTTTTATCCAGAAACATGCCCCTGAGGTCCGCAACCTCGATATCTGATAAATGATAGAATTGCTTTGTCCAATGTGACATGAGAATGAACGGATGACCACAGCAAACTCAAAACCCTGGCAGAAAATTGTCAATGAACACCGCCTGCGGGTCACATATCGCGACACCGACCGGATGGGATTTGTATATTATGCCAATTATCTCGTCTGGTTTGAGGCGGGACGAACGGAGCTCTTGCGGCAAACCGGCCATTCATACAAAGAGTTTGAGGAGATGGGGTATGTCCTGCCTGTTGTTCGCTGTGTGTGTGAGTATAAAAAGCCCGCACATTATGATGACATAATCTGCATCAGGACGCATATCAAGGAACTTTCCCGCGCGGGTGTCACATTTTATTATCAGGTGCTGAGAGATGCGGAAGGAGAGCTCCTCGCCGAGGGGGAGACAAAGCACGTAATCGTAAGCAGAGAGGGAAAGATTGTCCGCGCCGGTGACATCCTTGAGGCATGGTTAAGACCGGTTCAGAATCATGCGCGAGGGGAAGGGGACAATTGCAAGTAAAAATTCTTGACATGCTTGCCTGCCCGCTCGACGGTCATGCGCCGCTTGACATAATCCCTTTGCGGCAGGTTGAAGAGGATATCATTGATGGGGTTCTTTTGTGTGGCGATTGCGGGCGGTGGTTCCCAATACGGGGCGGCATCCCGCACCTTGTGCGCGACGGGCTCAGGCGTAAAGAATTCGACCTTGCACTGCTCGCTGAATACAGGGGACAACTCCCCGCCACCGTCACAGAATGCGGCTCCCCTGTTAACCTTAATGGCTTATTTCCAGCGCCCAGCCCTGAAGAGAAACGCATCCTTGACGAGGGGGACTACTGGTCGGAATATGCAAAAGTCTACTATGCGGTCGGCGACACATCCTTCCTCGATGTCCGTTCCTATTCCACCCATCCATCCTTCTATAACTTAGGTGTCCTTGAGCGAGACGATAAGGACAGGGGGCGTCTTTACGGCATGTGGCCTGACCACCTATCAAAGATCGTCTTCGGCTTCTTGAAAAGCCTCCCACCCGGACTTGCCCTCGATATCGGTTGCGGAGCTGGACAATTCGGTCTTGAAGCCGCCTATCTGGGGTGGGATGTCGTTGCCATTGATATCGCCCCCGGCACACTTGAGGTCGGTCGCGACTACGCCTCACATATTGGCAAGGACGTCTTCAAAAGGATGCATTATATTTACGCCGAGCCGGAACATCCGCCGCTCAAACCAAAAAGTATAGACCTCCTCCTCTCAAAGGATGCGCTCCATCATATATCTCGCGTTGAGGATGTTCTAAAGAGTATGTATGCCATCCTGAAGGACCCGCCTTCGCACGAGGCTACGGCGGGAAGGATTCTCTTTTTTGAGCACGTGGCTTTTTCGCCAATTGCCCAGAAAATTAAAAGATGGGCAAATTCATATCTCCACCCGAAAATCCAGAGACGCTATCCCCGCGTTCCCGTTCCCGATGTCCTTAAGTATGGTGCCCCGTGTGAAGATGTCGGGCGCGACCTCATACTTCCGCTTACGGAAAAATATTTCCATATCCGCCGATGTGTCAAAGAACTTATGCTCTATCACGAATTGGAATTTCCCATTTATTATGCCTTTGGCAAGCGGCGGCGCTTCACACGAGCCGTTAAATGGTTTATCCGGTTTTTCATAGAAAAGCCCCTTATGTTATTCCAACCTGCCGAATTTGCCATCATCATTGGCGAGAAAGAAGAATCGGTGAGTGGGCGAATCGGTGAATCGGAGAGGACATCTATTTAATGCGGACAATTCTCAGGGCGTGAAATGCAAGGGTCAGGTGCCTCTTTGTCTCTTCAAAACTCATGGATGCATCAGCGCCGGGCGCAGAGCGAAACTCTATTGTATTTATTCCCCTCTTAAGGCGCCAGACCTTCTCAATCCGCATGAGGTTATTTTCAAAATCGCTCTGGCGCGATATGTGGAAGATATCAGCCTTTTCCCCGTTTATAAAGATAGTTAAATCCCTGTCCACTTTATAACTCTTCACCAGGGTGGAAAACAGCACATATCCATCAGAGTCTCCGCCCGTTGTGGACGCGGACGAATCTGCCTGAGGCAGATCTATCTTTATATTTGCCTTATCCCTCATCCAGCGTCCCCATTCTTCCTGTGAATACCACCCATCATCAAATGTTGCGTTCATTTCCCACCTCAGGCTGATTGGGGAGGATGTGGGCACTTCTTCCGTTTTGAGATGACTCATTTGTGGAATGGATTCTCCGCCCGAGGGTGTCAGCGACCCGCCTGAGGCGCGCTGATACTCAAGGGCAAAGACAGTTACTCCGGGTCCCTCAGCCATGGCTAAGAATGTAACATTGCGCGGGCGTTTTGCGCCAAGCGCAATCTCACAGATAGAGCCCCCCCGCTGGTATATTTTGAGACGACCCGCCTGAGGCGGGTCAATCGTGAAGGACGTCTTCACTAGTCCCGCCCTGTCAGAGATAATATTCAGCTCGCACGAGGTGTAAAACTGTCGCCCTGTTTCCACATTGTCCCCCTTTTGGGGGATTGTGAAACCCTTGCCATAATCGACTGTCGGGAAAAGATTTTCTTCTGATACGGGGACTATCTCATAAATGACACTACTCCATCCACTAAAGACGGGTTGCCCGCCCAGGTCGGACAGGCTAACCATGGGTTGTGAAGGCGAATAACGGTGCCTGAAAAAGAGGAAGTCGCGCTCAAGTCCGAGCGTCCCGATGTTATTCATGTCGGTCTGAATGTCCGACCATACAACGTAGCGGATTTTGTCTTTCTTATAGGACAGGTAATCGTAGCGGTTCTGAGGCCAGTAAAAGACCTGATTTGTCTCAGACATGGGGCGGGAATAATATGCATCCGTGGGAAGCGTGAAGATAACGGCGTCCCCTGGTTGCAGATTCTCGCGCAGCCATTTCCCCACCGCCTTGTGGGGGTCCTGGAAGTGGCTGTATCGCCACAGGAAGCCATTCTTGTATGACAAAGTCAGAAGCCCCGGTGCGGAAAAGGCTACAAGGATTATGGCAATGAGGGCAGCCACCGGTCGGAGAATATGCCTGAAAGACTGCAGGCCATGCCAGCGGCTGACCTGCTCGCCGACCTGCTCACCGAACAAGTTCTTTGGCAGGCGAGACAAAACAGACTCAATACTTTCAAGCGCCATTCCCAGAAGCAGGGCGAGAAACGGCGCCAGATAGGTGAAGTGCCTGTAAACGGATGGGTGCATCCGGTAATACTTCATGGATGAGATGCCAAGGAGATTGATAATGACAAAGGTCAAGACCGCCAGTGTTGGAGAGCCGGTGAATGGGAGAATGGGAGAATCGGAGAAACCGGGACGGGGCTGTGCTCCGACGCTAAGGCTTTGGCGCATCTGCGATAATTTGTAGTTTCTGATATAAAGCGCCATACCGACGCTCAGAATGAGGATAAAAACGATGGTTAATAGTGAAGAGTCCCCGGCAAAATGCCATATAAGCATTCCCGTGTTATTCCACAAAATAAAAAGGAATTCTCTGAGACCGTAATTTGCCCCGAATCTGGCGCCAAGGATGTCCGTCACGGATGTCATGGTCGCCTCAGGTATGGCAAGATAGCGCAACACGGCGAAGGGTGCCGCAATGAGGAGAAAGGAGGTCATTTCCCGCCACTTTTTTGATATGAGGTAAAAAAGAAAATAGCACAGGCAGAGAAGACCCGTTTCAACTCTCACCCAGAAGGAAATCGCCATGATGATGCCTACGAGTCCTCCCGCGGCGAATCTTGCCCGTCTGCCCGAAACGGACTGAGCCCTTTTATCCAGATATATCATGAAGGACAGGACGGCGAAAAACATGAACATAGGCTCGGATAAGACAGCAACCGCATGGAGAAGATGCCCCAACCCGATAAAGGAAAGGAGAAACACCGCATACAGGGCGCATTTCCTGGAAAAATGCCTGACGCCGATTTTGTAAGTGATGATGATAGTCAGCGTTGAGAAGAGGACGGAAAGCGCCTTGCCTGCCGCCATCCCATTGCGGAAAATCAGGGCGGCGAGGTAGAGAAAAAGGGTATAGAGAAAATGCTCCGAGCGTCCGAATAAAAAACCCTCCCGGAAACCTCTCCTGAGGGCGCCCTCTGCAGACAGGGCGTAAAGAAAGGCATCCTCCGTTTTGTCAGGGACGATAAGGAGAAAAAGGATCTTGTAAAGGATTCCAGAGAGAAGGACAATAATGAAGATTTTGTCTATATATCCTTTTTGACCGTCATTTGAAATCCGTTCCTCGTTCATGTTTATAATATGCGCATCAGACCGAATTATATTTCAGATCTCCGCTTCTCTAATTCTCCAATTCTCCAATTCTCCAATTCTCCAATTCTCAGATCCTCAGGGCGAGTAGTCAAAGTTTGCCATGATGGTGATTGAGGGCTCACGGATAGAGTCAGGGAGCGGGGCAAGCGAGACCGTCAATTCCAAAGCCTCAGTGGCAAATCGGTCAAGGGATGACTGCCCCGTTGACCTGACCACGCGAATGTCGGAAATCTGTCCCTCCCTGTTGACGCGGAATTCCGCCACGCAGAAAAGTCCCGCATATTTCTGGGAACGCGCCAGTTTGAAATTGCCCGCGATTTTTTGCTGTGCCATGAGGAGGTAGTAATTTGGAAGCAATGCCTGGGTTACCTTCAAGGGACCCTGTGGAATGATGGGGATGGGCGGCTGGGATATGGGCTGTTTTGATGGCTGGGCAGGCGTGGATGGCTGGGAAGGCAGAGGGGGCCAGGGCGTCCGTTGCGGGACGGGCGTAGATTTAAGTTCCTTTGGCGGTAATTTGGGCTTTTCCTTTGGTTGGGGTTCTTCCTTCGGTTCCGGTTTTACGGCGGTCTTTTTCGGGATGGGTTTTGGCTTTGTTTCCTGTTTGGGTTCCGGTTTCACAGCCTCCTTCGGAGGGGGAGTTTTGACAGGCGGTTTGGGCGCGGGTGTAACCAGTGGCTTCACGGGTGTCGGCTGAACCCTCGGCGTCATGGCAGGTTTTGGTGGCAAGTTATAAAACTGGACACGTGTCACATTGACGGGTGTCAGTCTGATAAAGCGCGCCTGCAGGTAAAAAAGCGCCAGAAAAAGCGTGAAGAAAATGACGTGCCCGACAAATGATAAGAATATTGATTTTCCCATAGTTACAACCTGAGGCGGACAACGCACATGTCAAGTTATAATACTATACAACTACGGTTCGGTCGTGGGCTCGGTAACAAGCCCGACACCCGGCACCCCCGCCTTCTGAACGGCATGCAGGACCTTTGCCACAATCTCATACGGAGCGGTCTTGTCCGCCTCTATCAGGACGTCAAGGTTCCTTTTTCTCTGGTAAAGCGCCGTGATGTGGTTTGTCAGGTCTTCTAACGCAACACGCTTGTCATCAACGTAAATCCGCTCCTCCTCACCGCGCTGAGGCGCCTTCCTGATAACTATAGTGATGGAATCCTTTGGCTTGAGATTGGACGCCTTCACCTGGGGCAGGTCTATCTCCATCCCGTGCTTGAGGGTTGGCGCAATTATCATGAATGCAATCAGGAGATTGAACGTGACATCCATGAATGATGTGAGATTGATTGAGCCAAGCGGTTGGACATTGGGGTTTCTCCATTTCATAATATCATCCCCTTGAACACCTCTTCAGGACATTTTTCTGCATGATATTGGCAACTTCATTGCCGAATTGGTCCATGCGCCTGACCAGCTCCTGTACTATGTTCAGGAAATAATTATAGGCAATAACGGCAGGGATGGCGGCAATGAGACCTGCAACGGTTGTAAGGAGGGCGGTGGAGACCCCCGGCGCCAGGCTGCCAATGGCGGCAGACCCCTCCCGCGACACCACCTGGAATGCGCCGAGGATACCCCAGACTGTCCCGAAGAGTCCGACTAAGGGGCAGATGTTGTAGGTGGAGACAAGGAAGGGAAGACCGGATTCCAGACGACGTATCTCATTCACCACCGTCACCTCAAGGACATGCTCAACCGTCTCCTTTGCCATTGCCATCCGGGCGTCTATCGAGAGGGCTTTCTCGTCCTGGAACCAATTTTCCACCTCCAGCTCCGTATAGGCATCCCTGAGGACCTGAGAAAGGGGGCTATCCGGATATTGACCGGCAAGGGTGTATGCGTGTGCAAGGCTCCCCTTTCCTGACATGACCCTTTCAAGGAAGAGTCTGGTTTGATAGCGGGCAAGGCGGAGATACAGGAATTTGTATGCCATAATGCCCCAGGAGACGATACTGTAAACGGTTGTGACGAAAATACAGGCGAGTCCGACCAGGTCATTTTGCTTGAGCGCCGCAAGGACATCCACCGTGAACCACACGTAATTGGACTTCAGCACGGCGGGTATTTGCGGGTCATGCGTTATTGTATATGATATTGAATGTATTATATTTATCATGGCTCTCTCAGTCTCCCTGTTCTATGCCCAATGCCTCAAGGATGCGGTCAATGTCCTCCAAGGTAGTATAGGTGATAATGATTTTGCCCGAGGTTTTTGAGACCTGGTGTATCCGGACGCGCGTCCCGAGGGCGGTCATAAGTTTTTCCTCAAGCGCCGAAATGCCGGGCGGCGGGGGTGTTTTTTGCTTTGTGGCGGGCAATTGTTCCTTCATCTCGCGGGCGCGAGTCTCAGCCTGACGCACGGACAGCCCATTTTTTACAATCAATGACCAGAGGCGAGTCTGCAATTTGCGCTCCTCCAGGCTTAAGAGGGCGCGGGCGTGCCCCGGTGACACCCTCCCCGTCTCAATATCTCCGAGAATCGGGGCGGGGAGTTTCAACAGGCGGAGGCTGTTTGTGACGGTTGAGCGGTCTTTTCCCACGCGAGCCGCCGCCTCTTCCTGGGTAAGACCAAACATGGTGATTAGTTTTTCATATCCCCGCGCCTCCTCAACAGGGTTTAGATTTTCCCTCTGGAGATTTTCAATGAGGGAGAGTTCCAGACATTGCTCGTCCGTTGCCTGGATGATGAGAGCGGGTATTTGCGGGAGACCCGCCATTTTGGCGGCGCGGAGGCGCCTCTCGCCCGCCACGAGTTGATATTTTCCGGCGCTCCGCCGGACAAGTATGGGCTGGAGAACGCCTCGTTCTTTGATGGACGCCGCCATCTCTGTGAGTTTTTCATCATCGAAGGTATGGCGCGGCTGAAGGGGGTTCGTCTCGATAGATGTTATCGGGAGGGTGGTCACACCGGCGGGAGGGGATTCCCTTGTCGCCTCCAGCGCCGTTGAAATAACCGCCTCCGGGAAGAGGGAATCCAGACCGCGTCCAAGCGCCTTTTTCTTTCCGGTAGTCACTGCGCAACCTCCTGAGGAAGGATTTCGCCCTGTGTTCGGGGTGGCGAGATGCCCACATTTGTTGTCCTGGTCTTTTCTTCAAGTCTTGAGAGGAACTCCTCGCAAAACCGGATGTGGCACCGGGCGCCTGTGGAGTTAGGGTCATAGAGTGTAATGGGCATGCCAAAGCTTGGCGCCTCGCTGAGCTTGACAGTGCGGGCGATGATGGAATTAAAGACGGATGAGCCGAAGTGGCGCCTGACATCCTCCATCACCTGACGGGCAAGGTTGGTCCGGGAGTCAAACATGGTGAGGAGGAGTCCAAGGATATTGAGTTCGGGGTTGAAGGCGCTTCGCACGCGCCGCACTGTTTCCATGAGGAGGGAAAGACCCTCAAGGGCGTAATACTCGCATTGCACCGGTATGAGGAGCCAGTCTGCCGCCGTGAGGACATTGATTGCAAGGAGGCCAAGGGATGGCGGGGCATCAATTATGATATAGTCGAAACGGTCGCGAATATTATGGATAATGTGGCGCAGTCGCCGCTCTTTGTCGCTTGCCCCCAGCAGTTCCGACTCCGCGCCGATGGTATGGATGTTCGAGGGGAGCAGCCAGAGGTCCTTGATGATGGGGTTGAGAAAGACCCTTTCCGGCGGTTCGGGCGAACCGATGAGGAGGTCATAGATAGTCATGGGGAGGGTCTGCTTATCGATGCCAAGTCCGCTTGTGGCGTTCGCCTGGGGGTCCATGTCGATGAGGAGAGTCCTGTGATGGGTAGAGGCGAGGCAGGCGGAGAGATTAACTGCGGTTGTTGTTTTTCCAACACCGCCCTTCTGATTGGCGATGGCGACAACGTGGGTCATTAACATCTTCCCCGTGTAGAGGGTGATTGAAGGAAATATCTGTAATGT
>Ga0315294_10009401_pt1 | contig 10745 bp, 10 predicted proteins | sample YL17G13_40_MG_FD_203626 | JGI IMG/M metagenome (GOLD analysis project Ga0315294, IMG submission 203626) | Sediment microbial communities from Yellowstone Lake, YNP, Wyoming, USA - YL17G13_40 | ecosystem: Environmental > Aquatic > Freshwater > Lake > Sediment | place: USA: Wyoming | collected... | reverse complement strand
CAGCCCCGCTTGCTCTGCACGTTGAACATCCCGGCCCGCTCGCGGTAGAAGGCCACGAGCTCAGGATCGAGGAGCGGTGGGGCCATCTGGCGTCCCTCGAGCAGGACGCCATCCCCGCCCAGAATGCGCGGGACGGACCGTGCGTCCGCCAGGGCATCCACCAGCCGGCAGATCTGCTCTTCCCCCTCCCCCACGACGCCGTAATCCGCGCCGAGGTGCGCCAGGAGCTCCTCCGGGCAGAGGGAGAAGGCCGGTCCGCCCAAGACGATCGGGGCCGTGGTGGCCCGGCGAATCGTCTCGATCAACTTGCCGTCCTTCTCGACGAACAGCGTGGGCGACACGGCCAGGGCGTCGCAGTCGTCGAGGTTCCGCAGGGACACCCCGACCACTTCCGGGGCAAAGGCGCGGATCGTCGCAGACAGCGCATCCTCCCGCCCGTTGGCGGCGAGCATGTCGAACTGTCGGACCGTGTGTCCCTGCGCGGCCAGGGCCCCGGCGACCACCGCCATCCCGAGAGGGTAGACGGGATAGGGATGGCTCACCGTGTTGCTGGACAAGAGCAGGACCCGCGTCACGGCGCCTCCCGCCGATCTCGGAACGTGCGGCGCTCGTCCAGTGCGAAGCGCCGGTAGGTGCCGTCGGCGATCTCCCGCCGGAGCACCCGGGCAAAGAGCTGTCCCATCTTGAGCTGGTACCCGCTGCCCGCATAGAAGGTATCCCACGCGTAATGGTACATCTCCTGCAGCCGCTCGGGGGTCATCCGCTTGGGCTGGAAGACGACCCGGTCGGCGGTGTACTCAATCCAATTGCTCGAGAGGATTCGCCCTTCCTGCTCCAGGCGATCCCGGATGGGCGAGTGGGGAAACGGGGTCAGGATGGTGAACTCCGCCACGTCGACCCCGACCTCCAGCAGGAACTCCACCAGGCGCTTGATGGCATCCTCGTCGTGCTCGTCCGTGCCCAGGATCACGGTGGCCTCGACGCCGATGCCATGATCCCTGAGGCGCCGGATCCGGTCCCGGATCACGGCGGAGGTGTCGAAGACGGCCTGGTAGACGTACCAGCACCCCGCGTCCGCCGCCAACCGGAGGACGGCTTCGTCATCCAGCAGCGGATGGGAGACCCATTTCTTCCGGAGCGGTGCCATGGCGGTGAAGAGGTCGATCAGCCATTGGCGATCCTGCGCCAGCGAGTTGTCCACCAGGAACAGCCGGTTGTTGGGGATGGCGGCCATCTCCTCGATCGTCCGCTCGATGGGCCGCGGGCGGAACCGCCGCCCGCCGAGGAACCCGGCGCAGCACGGGAAGCAGTGGAACCGGCAGCCCCGCGAGGCGTGCATCAGGTCGAGCATCTGCACCCCCCGGTAGTTGTACAGATGCCGCTTCAGGATGGAGCGCCGGGCGGGGCCCACCAGCCGGACGTCCGCCGGATCGTCCAGGTAGTCATAGACCTTCCGCAGCCGCCCGGCCCGGAGATCCTCGATCACCTGCCCGAAGCGTCCCTCCACCTCGCCCAGGAACACGGAGTCGGCATGCCGAGCGACCTCTTCGGCGTGGAGCATGGCGGCGATCCCACCGAAGATCACGGGCACCCCGCGCGCCCGATAGCGCGCCGCGATCTCGAAGGCGCGCGGAAGCTGGCAGGTGAGCATCACCGAGAGGGCGGCGAGGTCCGTGGGCGCGTCATGGGGGATCTCTTCCCGGTTGTCGTCGATGAAGGTCAGCTCCACCTCGGGCGGAACCTCGGCGGCAAAGACCACCGGCCCGTGCGGCGGCAGGTGGAATTCGGTCTGTCGCGTGAGCTTGGGCCACTTGGGATAGAGCAACGTCATCCGCACCGGATCAGTCCTGGCGCGCCGGATCGGCATCCCGGCGCCGGAGCAGGCAGGCCGCCAGCTCTCGCAGGTCTCGCACGGCGTCCCCCCCCAGCCTGAGGCTCCCCGACGCGCCCAGGGTAATCTCCCCGTAGGGCGGGACGCCGGGCCGAGGTGTTCGCTCGCACACCAGGAAGACGGCCCCGGCCGGCTCGGCGGGGAGCGTGCAGTACGGGGGCGGCGCGGGGAGGTCGCAGATGCCCGCCAGCATGGCGTCCGCCTCGCCCAGCGTCACGGAGAGCCAGGCCATCTCCAGCGCGGCGACGCCGCCTGATGTCCGCTCCGTCACCACGAAGGTCGGCCCCGCCAGGCCGAAGCGGAGGGCGGCCTCCCCCAGGACGCTGTTGGGCAGCGTGTAGGCAAAGAGGCTGGGGCTGGCCATCCAGCCCCCCTCGGGCATGACCGTGTCGAAATACGCCAAGTCGGTGGCCAGGCACCCGTAGCGCGAGGCGGCCACGATGCCGATGTCGCGGCGGGAGGTCCACCCCTCGAGCGAGGCATCCTTGAGCGCAAAGGCGACGGCCGCCAATCCCACACGGGAGTAGTCGTCCAGCCGCCCGAATCGCGGGTCGGGCTCCTCGGAGATGGCCGCCCGACGGACGCGCGGCAGCGGGCCGAGGGGCATGGCGAAGGCCCGGTCCGTGCGGCCGCGCCCCAGGCCGGCCGCGGTGACCCAACCGATGCCGGTGACCAGCATCGTCATCCGTATCCCCCGCACCCCAGGACGAGCGCCGCGTTGATTCCCCCGAACCCGGCGTTGCCGAGGAGGATGGCGTCCCCGGCGAGGGCGGCCGGCGCGGCCGACACGAGCCCTTCCGCGCCCGGCTCCGGGTTGCGGAAGCCGACGGTGGGCGGGATCACGCCGGCCCGGAGGCACAGCAGGCCGATGACGGCCTCGATGCCGCCCGCGGCGCCCAGGGTGTGTCCGATGGCCCCCTTGACCCCATAGATGGGCAGGCGGCGCGCGCCGAACAGCGCGCGCAGGGCGGTCAACTCCATGCAGTCGTTGTAGACCGTGCCGGTGCCGTGGGCCCCGTAGGCCGCGATCCGGTCGGTCACGCCGGCCATCTCCAGCGCGCGGCGGGCGGCCCGGATCAGCCCGCAGGCGTCCCGGGCGGGTGCGGTGATGTGCTGAGCGTCGTTCGCGATCCCCCACCCCAGAATTGTCCCCCACTCGGCGCGCCCCTCCCGGCGCGCCCGATCCTCGCGCATCAGGAGGAGGGCTGCTGCCCCCTCGCCAAGCGAGAGGCCATGTCGCTCGCGATCGAAGGGCCGGCAGGGCTCGGGTGAGAGGGCCTGCAGGGCGGAGAACCCGGAGAAGACGAACTCGGTGACCAGATCGGCGCAGACCACCAGCACCGACTCGGCCCGCCCCGCGCGGATGAGGGCCGCCCCGCGCCCCAGGGCGATCGTGGAGGAGGCGCAGGCCGCGCTCACGTTGATCCCGCCCGTGAGATCGAAGCGGCCGGCGACGGCCTCGATCATCCCCGAGAGCAGCACGTCGCCAGGCTCGGCGGGCGCGCCCCGCGCGGCCCGTTCCAGATTGTCGATCCCTCCCTTGGTGGTGGCGGTGAGCAGGACAGTATCCCCCGGCACCGGCCCGAAGCGCGCCCAGAGCCGCTCGAGGAGCGCGTGGAGCAGGGAGCAGCCCGGACCGGAGGTGAGGTCCTCGATGCATGCCGCGATCCCGGCACCGTACCGCTCGACGGCGAAGCGGCGGACCGGCCGGATGGCGGTCCGCCCGGCGAGGAGCCCGTCCCAGAGCGCATCGCACGTGTCCCCCATGGCCGTCACGGCGGCGGCATCCACCACCCGGACCGAGGTCACGGAAGCTCCCCCCGCCCCCACCGCGCCTGGAACTCCAGGAAGAAGGCGGGAGGGACCAGCAGCACCCGCTCCTCCCGGTCGAGCATCAGGTGGACGGTGAAGCCGGTCGTGGCCACCTCCCCCCGGCCATTCCGGATGGTGAACTCGTACCGCAGGGGGGGTGGATCGCCCGGGCGGGGCGGAAAGTAGGGCTTGATCACGCCGGCTCCTCCGCGGGCAGGAGCAGGAAGCTCGCCGCCAGCCCCTCCGCCACACTCAGGCGGCAGTCATGCGCCGGCCGGCCCTTCGCCAGGCGCGCCCGGACCGACACCTCGACCTCCTGGCCGGGCCCGATCTCGCGCAGGAACTTGGCGCCCTCCACGGCCCCCAGCGCAAGCGGCCTCCCCTGCGCCGCCTCGACGAGATGCTCGGCGGTGAGCAGCTGGACCACGGCCGGCAGGACCGGGTGGCCGGGGAAGTGTCCGGCAAAGCCGGGAAAGTCCGCCGGGAAGCAGTAGCGCCGCAGGCAGACCCCATCTTCCGACCGCTCGATTCCGCCCAGGGCCGAGCGGGCGATGGCCTCTTTCAGCCTATTCATCACCCGAGAGGACCTCCTCCTGCCAGATCTCGAGCCGATAGCCGGCGGTCGCGTCCTCCAGCAGGATCCGCGTCGGGATCCGCGCCCTGCCGACCTGCCGGTAGTCGAAATACGACGTCCGCCAGGCCTCCGCGCTCGCCGCTTCCACACTGCTCAGCGTACCATCAGCCCCGCTGAAGATGAAGCGCAATTCATGGCCGTGATCCCGGGCAGCTTGTCCATCGCGGGATGCACGAAACGGGGCCGCATGCCCGCCTGTAGAGCGCCGGGATCACCAGTAGGGCCGCCGGGATGGCCGCACCGAAGCCGAGGAGCACGGTCAGCCCGATGGAGTGCATCGCCGGATGGCGGCCGGCCACCAGAGCGCCGAATCCGGCGAGCGTGGTCAACCCCGACACGAGGACCGATCGGTCGGCGGCGTGCTCCCCGCCCCCGGACAAATGGCAGACCATGAAGATGCCGTAGTCCACGGACAGACCGATGATGAGCACCGTGGCGACGATGTTGAACAGGTTGAATTCCATGCCGAGGAACCCCATGCCGCCGAGCATGAACAGGAGGCCGGTCACGACCGGGACCAGGGCCAGGAGAACCTTGCGCACCTCCCGGAAGACGCCCACCACGAGGGCGAGGACGAGGGCGAAGGTACATACGATGTAGAGGACGAACTCGCGGCCGAGGGCGCGGCTCACCGACTCGCGGAAGCGGCTGGGCGACACGAAGTGCACCGGCGCGTCGGCGGGGCCGCGAGGAAAGAGGGCGGCCACGGCCGGCGTGTCTGGCACGAGCGTCAGCACGCGCCACCCCTGCGGCCCGCGGATGATCAGGGAATCCACCAGATCCCCGAGCCCCAGCGCCCGGAGGTCCTCCGGGCCCCAGTCCGCCGGCTGGCGCGAGAGCCGGTCGAAGAACGGGGCAAAGGCGTCCGGGGAGAAGCCGAGCGTGTCCCCCGCCTCTCGGAGCAGCGTCCGGGTCATCCGGCCCCGCCCCGCCTCCCAGAACGCCGTCCAGCGGCGCCGGTTCTCCGCCTGGGTTTCCGGCGAGGGGAGGATCGGCGCGAGCGACACCAGCTCCGCAACGGGGACGCTCCCGGCCAGGCGGGCGTAGACCTCGTCGTTGACGCGCAGGGCGGTGGCCAGGTCTCGCCCATCGGCAAAGACCATGGCGCGGCTGCGAAGGTTTCCCCAGGCGCGCCGAATCTCCCGGTCCGCCGCCTCGATCTCCCGCGAGACGAAGCTCATCGTACGCAGGTCCCCGTTGAATTGCAGATACGTGGCCCCCCAGCCGGAGAGCGCAAGCATCCCGAGCCAGACCGCGAGGACAAGGCGGGACGGCAACCGGCCGTGGTCGGGGACGGGGGCGGCCGATCGCCGCCCCTGCGCGGATCCCGCGGGCACGAGATGGGGGAGCACGACCAGCGAGAGCAGGACGGAGGCAACGATCCCGATGATGGAGAAGACTGCGAGCTGACGCTGGCCCGGCAGGGCCGAGAAGAGCATCACACCGAAGGCGGTGACGGTGGCTAGCCCCCCCGAGAATACGGGCCGGGTGATGGCCTCGAGGATTTGTGGCGGGGGCGCTCCCCCCTTGCGGAGGGCGAAGAACACGTGCATGGCGTACTCGTCCGCCATCCCAAGCAGCACGCCCCCGAATCCGATGGTCACCGCGAACACCGTCGGATAGAGGAGCGCCACGCCACCGGAGGCGATGAGCAGCACGGAGGCCGGCACCAGGAAGACGAAGGCGGCCCACCAGCTTCTAAGGAAGACCACGTAGATGGCCAGAATGAGGGCCGAGGAGAGGCCGATCACCAGCGCCAGGTCGCCGCGGATGGCCTCGGCGTTAGCCAGGGTGTAACCGTGCCCGCTCAGGATCGTGGTGGTGATGCCCTGCGGGACGGCCGCGGACGCGGCCACCGCAAGCCGGTCCAAGAGGTCCCGCGCCCCGCGATAATCGGTGATGGCCACCGGCGTCTCGGCGATCACGAGGACGCTCGTGCCATCACCGCTCACGAAATGCCGATCGTGGACGGTGAGGCCCGGGATCAGCGCCAGGGACCGCAGCTTCGAGAGCGCCAGGCCATGCTGGTCGAGCGGATCCCGACGGAGCAGCCCCTTGATGGCGGTCCCCTCGGGCGTCAGGAGGCGCTCGCGGCCCTCGCGCAGGCGCGTTCGGACGGCCGTCGGCGTGAGTCCGGCAGCGAGCGCCGGGAGGTCGGACTCGCTCAAGAGGTTCGGCAAGGCGTCGAGCAGCCGGGGCAGCGCCGCACCGCCGAACACGTCTCCGGCCCCCGCCACGACCCGGCTGAACCACGGAGGCTGCAGCGCCGCCGCCAGGCGGTCGGCCGCGGCGAGGAGCGTCGCGGCCTCGACGCCGGGAGAGGCGGCCCGCAGGCTGATGACCATCCGGCGGGCAAAGGGAGCCTCCTGGAGCAAGGCGAAATCCCGCGCCGCCTCGGACTGGCCACCGGGGAGCATGGCGGCGATGTTCTCGTCCAGCCTGACCCGCTGGAAGAGGAGGGCCGAGACGAGCAGAAGGACCGTGACACCGCCCACGAGCACGACCCGGTGGCGGGCAAAGACGCTGTAGAGGCTGCACACAAGGGACACGGGCCCCATCGGCGGTCAGAAGAGGTCGGCCGAAAGCGGTGCGTTCAGCACCATCTCCGTGAACGTGATCCGGGTGACGTCCCCATCGCGCTCGGTGAACTCGACGCACTCCACGTGCGTGCCGTCGCCGGAAAACGCGACGTCGAGTCGGCGCAGGATGCCACTCTCGGCCTGGGGGACAGGCTCCAATCGGAGCGCGACCGGGTGCTCCCCGAGAACCGTGATGCGGTACTGGAGGCGCAGCCGGACGAGGTCGAACCGGACCCAGGCGAAGAGCTGCTCCGCCACCGCCTGCATGGCCGGATTGCGGTCGAGGTGGAAGGTCTCGGGTGATCCGCCCCGCTGGTGCCAGCGGCGGCCGGTTCGTCCGGTCAAGGCGAAGCCTCGCGCCACCGGCTCGGTCACCTCCCAGCGCAGCCGATCCGGCCGCGCGTAGTACAATCGACCGCGCGAAACGAGCGGCTCCTTGAGCATGGCCAGGCGCTTCTCCTGCACAAAGCTGCCGGCCAGCGTCTGGATCTCCTCCGCCGCCTTCTGCAGCCGCTGCAGGACCGGCTCCAGCTCGGGCGCCACCCCGCTGCCGACGGCGGCAGCGAAGAGCAGCGGCAGCACGCACCACGCCAGCCGCCACGCCCGCCTCATGGGTCGCCGCCCCCCGGCGCCTGCTCCTCGGGGATGTAGAGCTTGATGGATCCCGACGCCACGACCCCTCGGTCGCTTTGTACCTCCCCCTCAACCAGCACGAACCCCTGCAGGGCGCCGGTGGCCTGGACGCGGACCCGGAGGGCCTCGCCGCGTAGGGCCCGTCCGGTGAACCGGACCGCGCGGATGCCAACCAGGAAACCCATCTGGGCCGGCAACCCCTTGACCAGATCGCGGTAGCCCTTCACCGCGGCATACGCCTGGGCGATCAGCTCGACCAGCGCCGCCGGGTGGAGGGACCCGTCCTCCTCGGTGAGGAGACCATCCGCGGAAACGACCGCCTCCGCCGTTCCCCCGGCACCGTCCAGGGCGACGAGGCGGCGGATCAGTTGCATGGGCGGCCGGTGCGGAATGAGCGCGCCGGCCTCTAGGGGGAGTGCCGGATGAGTGACCATGGAATCAGGCCGCCCTCCTCGCGGTCCTCCAACACAGGGGATCGGCCGCCGTGAAATCGCCCGTGAGCTGGTAGGCCGAGCCCCGGCAGCCATAGCAGCGATCCAGGAGCTCGCATGCGCCGCAGGCGCCATGGAGGTGCCGGCGGATGTCCCGCAGGGTCGCCACCAGGGGACTCTCCCGCAGGATCTCGGCCAGGGGATTCTCGCGGACGTTGCCCACGACCACGTCGATCCCGGGACAGGGAGAGACATCGCCCCGGCTGGTGACGATGCAAGAGTACTCGTGCCGGTTGCACGCCAGGCCGGCGATGGGGGGGTGCGGCTCCCACACGCTGTCATACCGTTCGCGATCGAGGCGGGACAGCTCGGCGAAGAGCGCCTGCAGCTCCGCCGGCGAGACGGCGAGGTCCGGGTTCGCCCGGGCGCGCCCCTGGACGGTGAGGGCCTCGAAGTACGGGATCAGGTTCTGGTCCCGGGCCCAGCACCACAGCGCGGGCAGCTCGTCCAGGTTGTGCCGGCAGATGACGGTCTCCACCCCCAGGGGGCAGTCGGGGTGGGGGTATCCGACGGTCAGCAGGTGATCGAGCCCCCGCCGGATGGCCCGCAGCGTCCCGGGGACGCCCGCCAGCCGATCCTGGACCGCCTCCCGCAGGCTGTTCAGCTTGACCACGGGGGCGACGCGGAGGTCAAGCAGCGCTTCCGCTGTCTCCCGATCGAGGCACGTGCCGTTGGTGAAGAGATCGATCCCGACGCCGCGCCTCCGGAGATGGCGCAGGACGTCCATGAGGTGGGGGTAGAGGAGCGGCTCGCCGCCGCCGATGACGATGATCCGCCGGGCACCGAGGGCGATGGCCTGATCGGCCGCATCGCAGATCTCATCCAGGCACAGCTCATCCGCCAGCCGCTCCCCCGCGTCGGCATAGCAGTATATGCACCGGAGGTTGCAGGCCCGACTCAGCTCCACTTCCAGCGACAGCAGGCGCCCGTCTCGCTTGGCAGCGTCGATTTCCTCCCGAGTGAATTCCATGCGGAAGCGGCGCGCCGGGTCAGTCATGTGCGCCCCCGCGCCGATCGATGAAGGTCACCGGCTTCCGCTTCCCTTCCTGGTGGGTCACCCGGACGATCTCCTCGGGCGTGACGATCGCGACCTCCGGCTTGACGCGGGTGCGGGCGGACACCGCCTCGGCCACGACCAGGGGGGAAAGGTCGGGACTCCGACTGCCCACCACCACTCGGATCCGGTCGGAGAGATCGTAGTCGCTGTCCACCACCAGGTAGTACCCGGCAATGCCGTCGAGCTCTTGCAGGGCCGCGAACACCGCGGAGGGGTAGACCGTGGTGCCGCGGACCTTGAGCATTTGAGCCTTCCGCCCGATGACGGGTCCGAGTCGCGGGGCAGTTCTGCCGCACGGGCACCGCTCCGCGTGCAGCCGGACGATGTCCCCCGTCTGGAAGCGGAGGAGCGGCATCCCGGTGACTCCCAGCGGGGTGGCGACCACCTCGCCGGCTTCCCCCGGTGGCAGGAGTCGGCCCGTCTCGTCCACGATCTCCACAGCGATCAACTCGGGCTGCAGGTGGCCGCCCCGTCTCGCCTCGCATTCCGCAAAGGTGGTCGCCATCTCGGTGGAGGCGTAGGTCCCCAGCACGGCCGCGCCCCAGCGGTCCCGCAGCCGAGCCCCCAGCGGGGAGAGGGACAGGTCCTCCACCCGCACCGGCTCTCCGATGCAAATGGCCCGCCGCACGCCCAGTGCGGTCGGATCCGCTCCGGTGCTCCGCAACTGCTCCGCCGCAGCCACCAGCAGCGTCGGCACCCCGACCAGGGCCGTCGGGCGGTGCCGGTGGACCAGTTCCGCCAGCAGGGGGACGGAGGCGGAGCCAGCCCGGATGACCATGGCCCCGATCCGCGTCAGGCCCAGGAAATAGGCCAGTCCCGCCATGAAACACCGATCAATGGCCGCGGCGATGAGCACGCGGTCCTCCGCCGTGAGCCCGGCCGCCCCGAAGGCGAGCGCCTCGTTGGTTCCGAGGCGCGCGAGGTCCGCGGCGGTCTGGAGCATGGCCACCGGCGTCCCGGTCGTCCCCGAGGTCTGGCAGACGTCCACGATCTCTCGTTCGGGGACCGCGAGGAAGTCCGGATTGTGCTCTGCGAGCGCCTCCTTGGTCGTGAACGGGATTCGGGCCAGATCGGCCGCTCCGCGCACGGCCTCGGGATCGATGCCGTGCGTCGCGAAGAGGCGGCGGTAGTAGGGCGAGCGCTCCGCGCAGTAGCGGACGTGTGCCCGCACCAGCGCGTCCTGGGTCGCCTGGATGACCTCCGGGGATTCAAACGCGAGTCGGCCGTTGCTCTGTGGTTCCGCCATTGAGTTGCTCCACCATCCGGTTCCGGACGAACCGGCGCAGGTCGAGGTGGCCGGACGGCCCTGGAAACTGCGACGGGTGTACCGGCGGCAGGGCCCGCAGGGTGACGCGCGCCGGCTGCAGCCAGAAGCGGCCAGGGGGCAAGAGCACATCCGTCCCGGTGATGCACAGGGGAATCACGGGGACGCCCGTCTCCCTCGCCAGCTTGAAGGCCCCCCCATAGAATCGCTGGAGCCGCCCGTCCCGGCTGCGGTGCCCCTCTGGAAAGAACAGGAGGAACCCGTGGGCCGCGAAGACGCGCCGGCCCGCCGCCACGCACTCCTCCCAGCTCAAGTTCTCGACGTCGAGGTAGCGGGCAAGGCGCATGAATCCCCCGTACCAGAACATCCGGAAGGAGTGCGTGG
>Ga0315294_10009399_pt1 | contig 10747 bp, 8 predicted proteins | sample YL17G13_40_MG_FD_203626 | JGI IMG/M metagenome (GOLD analysis project Ga0315294, IMG submission 203626) | Sediment microbial communities from Yellowstone Lake, YNP, Wyoming, USA - YL17G13_40 | ecosystem: Environmental > Aquatic > Freshwater > Lake > Sediment | place: USA: Wyoming | collected... | reverse complement strand
CATAAATATTTTCTTTTAGTCTCTTTTTTTCTTTTTGTTTCTTGGATCCTGTCCTGTTCCAGCCGTTCCGGCAATGCCGTGAAATCGCGCAACGAATCTCTTGTTATTAATAAAGTCAACTACATAGCGGATCTGGTGAGAATGGTAACACCGGCTGAAAACGCTGAATTTAAGCTTAAGGATCAGATCAGGGTTTCGCTCATTCCCGCCGGTGATGAGAAATTAATTGACTCGGTAAAGGTGTTTTTTGACGGAAAGGCAGCGGCTCTTCTGACATCTGCTCCCTGGGAATGTTCAGTTGGTTCCTCATTTACAGGCCTGACCGGAAGAAAATCCGTTAAAGCAGTTGCCTACACCAGGGAAAAGAGTCAGTCGGTGACACGATTTGTGATCGTCTATTCAGATATCGTTCCAAAAAGATACAGCTACAAGGTAATCCACACTTATCCTCACGACACTGAAGCATTCACCCAGGGACTGTTTTATGATAACGGGATACTGTTTGAGGGTACCGGCCAGGAGACAGGATCGAGCTTAAGGGAAGTTGAGCTTGCAACAGGCAGGGTCTTAAGGCAGCATAATCTCGACCCTTCACTTTTTGGTGAGGGGATAACCCTGTACAAAGACAGGATCTACCAGGTTACATGGAGAAACAAAGTAGGCTTCATTTATAATAAATCCGACTTCAGAGTGATAAATAAGATATTTATTCAGACGGAGGGCTGGGGTCTGACTACAATAAATGACAGGATCGTGATGAGCGATGGTTCAAATGTTCTGTATTTTCTTGAGCCCGAAATGTTTAATGCTGTTTCAAGGATTGAAGTTTATGATAATGAGAAAAAAGTCGATCAGCTGAATGAGCTTGAATATATTGATGGTGAGATATGGGCCAACATATGGCAGGCTGATCTTATTGCAAGGATCGACCCGCTCAGTGGCAAAGTGAACTCATATATTGACATGTCGACATTATATCCCGAATCAAAAAGGAGGGTGATAAACGCGGATGTTTTCAATGGTATTGCCTGGGATGCTCCGGGCGGACGAATTTTTGTCACCGGCAAAAAGTGGCCGAACCTCTATGAGATAAAGATCACGGAATAAGCTTTTTTCCGTAAATTATATTAACTGCTGAAGGTATTATGCTGAATTCGACAGGTGTATGTCCCAGCGATTCACCGTCAGCATCAATAAACAATAATGAGTCTGATGTGACTTTCAGATTGTTGCTCCTGTAGCCGTCAACCTTTGGATGGCTCATAATCGTTCCATCGTACAATAATTGGAGGCTCCTGATTATCTCTAACCTGCCCGCCTCCCTGATCACAGTAATATCAAAAAGCCCGTCGTCGGGAAGCGCATCGGGCGTCTGTCTCATTCCTCCGCCACAGTACCTTCCGTCACCTCCAGTTGAAATTATTTTTCAGCATCCGCCGGCAATCAATTCCCTTGTGAATTCTGTAGCATGACCTTTCCTTTGAGTACTCTTGACATTAAACCTGATATCGTTGTTCCCGATAATATCGGATATCCTGTTCCAGTCCTTTCTGCCTTTTCCGTTTCCGGCATTGGGATTAACGATAACAAACCAATCCTGGTTTATTTCAATTTTCTCCATGGTTTTGATATTTAAAACAAATATCTGAAAAATATTGTGTTAATAACATGTTGAAAAGGACGAAAGAAATGTTTACAATTACATTATTGCCTATCCAAGGCTGAAAACTCATAAATCGTAAATTTGAAGCTCAAATTAAAATCAGCAATTTCAAATAAGAATCGTATGGGAAGGATCATAGCTATCGCGAATCAAAAGGGAGGGGTCGGAAAAACAACAACGGCTATAAATCTGGCAGCAAGTCTGGCTGCTCTTGAGAAAAAAGTGATAATAATTGATGCCGACCCTCAGGCTAATGCCACATCCGGAATAGGCATTGATTCCCGCCAGATAAGATGCACTGTTTACGATTGCCTGATTGACGGGAGGGAGCCTTTGGATGCAATCCATGAAACAGGGGTGGAGAATCTTTCAGTAATGCCCTCCAATATTGATCTGGTGGGAGCTGAAATAGAGATGCTTGACAGGCATGAAAGGGAAAAGATCCTTAAAGGCATACTCGGCAAAATTGCCGGTAATTTTGATTATGTAATTATAGACTGTTCTCCGTCGCTTGGCCTGCTTACAGTAAATGCACTCACAGCTGCAAATTCAGTAATTATACCTGTTCAGTGTGAATACTTTGCCCTTGAGGGACTTGGAAAACTGCTGAATACGATTAAGATAATTCAGAACAACCTTAATCCTGATCTTGAGATTGAGGGATTCCTTCTTACAATGTACGATTCAAGGTTGAGGCTCTCAAACCAGGTCGCAGAGGAAGTGAACAAGCATTTCCAGCAAATGGTCTTCAAGACAATCATTCAAAGGAATGTCAAGCTTTCTGAGGCACCGAGTTTTGGGCAACCAGCAATACTATACGATGCCGATTCAAGAGGAACGGTCAATTACCTTAATCTTGCCAAGGAACTGATCGAGAAGCATGATCCCGCCGGGAAATAAACTGTTAACAAAAATGACCATGACAAAGAAAAATGCATTAGGTAGGGGACTCGGAGCATTGATCGATGGTGTTGAGAAAGAGATCCTGGAGAGAAAAGTCGAACCTAATATGGATATCTCAATTGATTCTATTGATGGTAATCCCTTTCAACCAAGGACCCATTTTGATGAACAGGCTCTGGAGGAATTAGCCGGCTCCATGAAAAAGCTTGGTATTGTACAGCCACTTACAGTTAGAGAAACCGGGAACGGAAGATACCAGCTTATTGCAGGTGAAAGGCGACTCAGAGCTGCCCGTTTGGCCGGACTGACACGCGTACCTGCTTACATAAGAACAGCCGATGATCAGGCAATGCTTGAGCTGGCGCTTGTTGAGAATATCCAGCGCGAGGATCTTGATGCAATTGAAGTGGCGATCAGTTTCCAGAGACTCATTGAAGAGTGCAGACTGACCCAGGAACAGCTGAGCGACAGGGTCGGGAAACAGCGGTCGACAATAGCCAATTATCTCCGCCTTCTCAGGCTCCCCGCTGAAATCCAGCTTGGCATACGGAATAAACATGTTATGATGGGCCATGCCCGTACGCTCGTCAATATAGAAAATCCAAAAACACAAATGGATGTTTATTACCGCATTGTCGATGGTGATCTTTCTGTCAGGCAGGTCGAGGAACTTGTAAGATTGCTCCAGACAGAAAAGATCAAGGATCCGGCAAAGCGTGAAAGGAAGAAGAAACTTAATGAAGACTTTTTACAGCTTTCAGAACATCTGAACCGCATATTTTCAACCAGGGTCAATTTCAGGATAAATGAACAGGGAAAGGGGAAAATAGTCATCCCCTTTGAAAATCCCGAAGAGATGGAGCGCATTTTGGGACTCTTTGACCGTCTTAACTACTGAAATTAATTATATTTGTCGCTCCGGTCCCGCGTCAAGCGGGATAAAATCCGGATTATATTGAGTTTGAGAACAGTTCAGGAAATAAAAATTATTCTCATTACGTTATTTTTTTGTCTGTCGGTTGATTTGATCGCTCAGGATACAACAGCTGTTTCCGGACCGGTGAGACGTGCTTTCAAACCTGAACCGTTGAAAGCAACAATGATGGCGGTGGCATTTCCGGGTCTGGGACAGGTTTATAACAGGAAATACTGGAAGGTACCATTTGTTTATGCAGGGTTTGGAGGTCTTGCTTATAGTGTAGGCTTCAATACGACAAAATACAATGAGATGATGAAAGCTTATCAGGATTTTACCGATAAGATTCCGGAAACTGACAGTTATATTAAACTTATAAAGTGGGCTGAACCTTCTGCTTACGACCCGGTTCTGTTTCCCGATACATATGATGCATCAAACAAATCATGGGTGGAGGACAATCTTCTGAAAGCTGTAGATTACTATAAAAGATACCGCGATCTTACTTACATCGGTATAGCAGCCTGGTACCTGATAACCGTGCTTGATGCAAATGTTGATGCAAGCCTTTCAAATTTCGATGTCACCAATAACCTTGATCTTGAGGTTACCCCGTTGCAATTACCTGTACCTGGAGTAATGGGGGCAGGATTAAATATAAGCCTTATTTTCACTTTTTAAATGAATATCCTGATAATGAAATTAAAGACACTTCTGATAACACTTTTTCTTACAGTTCTGATTAACAATGCTTCTGCTGTTAATGATACAATAATACTGAACTCTGAAATTTACTCTGAAAAGATATCTGCGGATCTCGACAGCCTTGTCAACAGCTGGTATGTCAGGATGGCAATGAAGGACTACCCTGAAGATTTTAAAAATGATTCTGTTGGAGTGGAATTTTCTGATTCTGTTTATGTTGAAAGGCTCAATAAAATAAATTCACTTATAAAACTCCGCTATAACAATATTATAAGAAACCATATTCAGGTGTATACAATAAAGCAGAGAAAACACTTCAGCGCGGTACTTGGACTTATGAATTACTATTTCCCGATGATTGAAGATATTTTTGATTCTTATGGACTGCCTGCCGAACTTAAGTATATGGCCATCATTGAGTCGGCCCTCAATCCCAATGCAGTTTCAAGAGCCGGAGCAACAGGTTTATGGCAGTTCATGTTCAGCACCGGCCGCATGTATGGTCTGAATATTAATTCGATTGTTGATGACAGGAGAGATCCTGTGAAAGCCACTCATGCTGCCGCAAAATATATAAAGGATCTTTACAAAATATACAATGACTGGATTCTGGTTATTGCTGCCTATAACTGCGGCCCGGGAAATGTGAATAAGGCAATACGGCGGTCGGGAAACAAAAAAGATTACTGGGATATATATTCTCGTCTTCCGCGGGAGACAAGGGGCTATATTCCTCAATATGTTGCCGCTACCTATGCGGTAAATTATTTTGCTGAGGAAAAGATCCGGCCTCTTCCCCTTAATATACCTGTTTCGACCGATACTATCATGGTAAACAAGGATATTCATCTTAACCAGATATCTGTAGTAATGGGTATTCCCCTTGGAGAGCTCAGGGCTTTGAATCCCCAATACCGTACCGGTCTGGTTCCGGGCTCGGCAAAACCTCTCGCCCTGACCCTGCCGATGAGCCACCTTGGCGATTTCATTGATCTGAACGACACTATCCGTAATTATAAACCCGAGCTTTATCTCTCAAGAATCAACCTTACTGCCGATCCTTCCCGTTCAACTTATGTGCCCGTTGACGTAAAGGGAAAAGCAAAACATCTTTATACTGTCAGGGACGGCGATAACCTTGGTTTTATTTCGGAATGGTACCGGGTGGGACTTTCCGATCTGAGGTACTGGAACAATATTTACAGGAATACTATACGGGTCGGCCAAAAGCTTGCAATTTATGTTGATCCTTCAAAATCAGATTATTATTCAAAAGTCAACACAATGACTTTTGCGGAAAAACAGCAGATGATCGGAAAAACAGCACTGTCCAACCCTGTTACAACTGCCTTGCAATCCGGGCCGGATGGGGATTATATAACTTATACTGTCCGGTATGGCGATACAATATGGGATATTGTAAAGATGTTTGATAATGTCAGCACCACTGATGTACTTTCATTAAACAGCATCAGCGACCCGGGCAAAATTAAGGTTGGACAAATACTAAAAATTAAGAAGAAGAGCTGAGCTCTTTGCCGAAATGCGCCCTTTCAGGTCATTTTTACTATTACTGATCATCCTGATCTGTTTTACAGGTCTTTCCTATATTTTGCCATGGAATCTCAATCTGCCTTCTTTTGAAAGCCTGATACCTGAAAAGCTGATCCGGAGCTTAGTTAAAGATGATACTTCCAGGAGCATATCTGAAGAAATAAGTGTTGCTGACACTTCAGCGCCTGTCACTACGGCACAACAGGCTGTTATTGCAGACACAACCTCTTCTACACCCGTTTCTCCTCCTCCTGATCCGATGGAAGTATTCCTTGATTCCCTGCAATTCTCCGAAGGACAGATAAGGATCCTTTATTACGGTGACTCCCAGATTGAATACGACCGTATCACTTCCTATCTCAGACGATTTTTGCGCAAGGATCATGGTGGTACGGGACCTGGAATGTTTCTTCCGGTGATGCCTGTAGCATATACCAAATCATTTTATGTAAGGGCTTCCCCGAATTGGAAAAGATACAATTATCTTTCATTCAGGAACGGTGAGATAAATCACAACGATCTGGGCCCCTTTATGTCATTCTGCCGTTATCTGCCTGACGGACAGATCTCTCCGGGCGGAGTAAAATCGTGGGTCAGGATAATTCCCTCTGTTTTCGCCGACAGTACAGAATCAAAATATGAATACCTGAGGATCTTTTACAGAAATAAGCTTGACTATGTTAAGATTGATGTCAAAGCCGGTAACAATCCTGTTATAACTGACACTCTTGGGATCAGCAGTGAGATCACCGAATTTGTTTGCCCTCTTTTTAATTCAAAGAATATCCTTATAGATTTCTCCGGAAAGACAAGTCCTGATATTTATGGAATAAGTATCGAAAGCAAAACTGGAGTGATTGTCGATAATATTCCGCAGAGAGGAAGCGTCGGGCTGGAGTTCACCATGGTCGATAAGGAAAACCTCAGGGATTCCTACACTCTTTTGAAACCCGGTCTTGTTGTCCTGCATTACGGACTTAATCTGGCCACGACAATAAGGAATGATTATTCTTATTACGAGAGAGGACTCTCCCGTCAGCTGAAACTGCTTAAGGAGATATGTCCGGGCACCGGATTAATGGTTGTTGGCCTCACTGATATGGCTTACCAGGATGGAGATGTCATAAAATCATACCCCAACATCCCCAAAATCATTAATGCCCAGAGAAATGCATCTGTTGAATCTGGTGCTGTTTTCTGGAATGCACGCAATGCCATGGGAGGCAGATCAACGATAATTAAGTGGTTCAGCATGAATCCGCCACTGGCTAAGAAAGATTATGTCCACCTGACCGATCAGGGAGCCGATACTCTTGCCAGGATGATGATCTCTGACCTTTTTACTATCGAAGAATATGAACCTTTCATAATAATGCCTCCGGATGTTCTGATTGATACATTAGCACTGGCAAAGGCTGATAATATTCCCGTTCAGGAGAAAGCTGAGGAAGAACAAAATTCGCTGAGATCATTGGTTACGATGATTTTCAGTTATGATCCTGATAAACTTTTCATATTTTCGGCCCCGGCATTCTGGATATTCTTTCTTCTGGTGCTTGCCGGATTCAGCCTGGTCTATAAGCGGCTGTTCCTAAGGAACCTGTATCTCCTTCTTGTAAGCCTCTTTTTTTACTACAAAACAGGCGGACTTTTTCTCTTTCTGCTGCTTTTCGTAACCATTGTTGATTTTACCTGCGGACTACTGATTCACCGGTCAAAAACCAGATTCTGGAGAAAAAGTCTGATCCTGATAAGCATAATTTCAAATATCGGGATACTTGCCTATTTCAAATATACAGGCTTCTTTGTCCAGACCATAAATGATCTTCTGGGGACTGATATTGTTGTGAAAGACTTTCTGAGCGTTTTTTCGAACAGATTTCTGGGGACCAGTTTTAATGTAAGCAGTATCATACTTCCTGTGGGGATCTCCTTCTTTACTTTTCAGTCGTTAAGCTATACGATCGATATGTACAGGCGGAAACTTGAACCTGTCAGAAATATTTTTGATTTCGGTTTTTATGTTTCTTTTTTCCCCCAGCTGGTTGCCGGACCTATTGTACGGGCTTCAGAATTCATTCCACAGCTGTACAGGAATTACAGCCTTTCACAGAGGGAGTTCAGCCATGCTGTGTTCCTGATTCTGAAAGGATTGATAAAGAAGATAATAATTTCAGATTTCATTGCGGTCAATTTCATCGACAGGATCTTCGATCTGCCAACTGCCTATTCGGGATTTGAAAATCTTATGGCTGTTTATGGTTACGGATTGCAGATCTATTGTGATTTCTCAGGATATACCGACATAGCGATAGGTCTTGGATTATTACTTGGTTTCAGGCTACCCTTTAATTTCAACTCCCCTTACAAAGCATCAGGCATTGCCGATTTCTGGAAAAGATGGCACATATCGCTTTCGCGGTGGCTCAAGGATTATCTCTATATCCCGCTCGGAGGAAACAGAAAGGGTAAATTCCGCACAATCATCAACCTGATGATCACGATGCTGATCGGAGGACTGTGGCACGGAGCGAATTTAAGGTTTATAATATGGGGCGGCTTGCACGGAACAGGGCTGGCCATAAATAAATTATGGACTTTCATATTTGGAGAAAAGAGACAGAAACGACGGTTTACAAGGGCAATTAGTGTCTTTTTTACATTCCAGTTTGTTAGTTTTTGCTGGATCTTTTTCCGGGCACAGGATATGCATAGTGTCGGACTCATCCTGCGGCAGATTTTCAGGGATTTCATGCCCGGATCCTTCAGCACTCTGTTTCAGGCATACAGCGGGGCCTTTGTTCTGATGGCCGCAGGATACATCATTCATTTCCTGCCGGAGAAACTCAAAGAATCATACCGCGGGCTATTTATTAAAATCCCCCTTGCAGTGCAGATTGTAATTGTTCTGCTGACGGGATTCCTGCTTTACCAGATGAGAACCACTGAAATCATGCCTTTTATTTATTTCAGGTTTTAGAGATAAGCAGTGCCGTAATCTCCCGACTTCACGAAAGGCGCAATCGCTCTCAGGTATATTCCCTGCACGTATGCTATTGCCATCCCGTAGTTAGTAACCGGGATTCCGGCCTTTAATGCAGGCAGGAGCCTGTTATGGAGTTGTTTGCGGGTTATCATGCATCCCCCGCATTGAATCAGCAGGGAGTAATCAGTAATAGGACGGGGGAGAACATCAAGACCAGCAACTACGTCATATTCAATCCTTTTACCGGTAAAATTATTGATCCACCTCGGGATCTTTGTCCTCCCGATATCATCGCATGCAACATGATGGGTACATGACTCAAGCAGGAGCACCCTGTCGCCGTCGCGAAGCTCTGATATTTTCGGAGTACCTTTCAGGTAATTCTCAAAATCGCCCTTGAACCTTGCAAGCATAATGCTGAAGCTTGTCAGGGGAATATCTGCCGGTATTGAAGCATCGGCCTTAATGAAAACCTGAGAATCAGTAATTGCAAGCGCCGGTTTAACACCAGTCTTTTTAAGGAATGCATCAACTTCACGCTCCTTAAGTACGATCGCAACTGCATCATTATCAAGGATATCTCTGATTGCCTGCACCTGTGGAAGAATGAGCCGTCCGGCAGGGGCCTCCACATCAATTGGTGTTATAAGAATAACAATATCACCCTGATTGATCAGGTCGCCAAGAAGCGTGGGAGTTTTGTACGAATACTCAGGAATTGTATTCTTTATGAGCCTTATAAGTTCCTCATAATTGCGTCCGTCAACTGAAGAAAACTCAAAAAGATCCCTGCCTGTCTTCAACTTAATTCTTTCCCTGAATTCCGGAGATGGTACAACAAGATCCGATTTATTATGGATTGTGATGAAAGGAAGATCCTGGTCACTGAATTTCATTACAAGGTCATCCTCATATTCTCCCCACGAGTTATCTGTGATCACAAGCAGTGCCAGGTCGATATTATCGAGTGTCCGCAATGTACGATCAACTCTCTTTTCCCCAAGTTCACCTGAGTCATCAATCCCGGCAGTATCGACAAGTATTACAGGTCCGAAGCCCGTTATCTCGAATGATTTTTTCACAGGATCAGTAGTGGTTCCGGCCTGTTCGGATACGATGGCAATATCCTGTCCGGCGAGGCAGTTTATGAGGCTGCTCTTGCCATTGTTACGGCGGCCATAGATTCCGATATGTGGTTTCGCGTCTCTGCCTTTTGACATAATTTGAAATTTCATTTCAGATCGTCGAGGGAGAATCCCAGCTTTAAGAGATTACCGGGCTGAAGGATATCTTTAAGCTTCTTTTCTTCTATTATTTTAAGGATCTCGTTTGCTTCAAAAATGTCGAGCTTTTTCTCTTTCATAAGCTTTGCCAGTTCTGCTGCCTTATGATAACCGACATGAGGTGTCAGAGCTGTCGTAATCGAAGGACTATGAATAAGTGAATAATAACCGGGGCCCTCGTTTACGACCAGACCGTTAATGAGATTCTCATCTGCTGTTTTGCAGGAAGAGATAAGAAGATTTATACTCTCCAGGACAGCATACCCGATCACCGGCAGATAGGCATTGAGCTCAAGACATCCCTGTGAACAAAGAGAACTTACAAGGCTGTCGTTGGAATATACTTTATGAGAAGCTGATATTACATATTCCGGGATGACCGGATTTATCTTCCCGGGCATTATGGAACTGCCCACCTGCTTTTCCGGGATTATAATACTCTTATCACCAACTAAATCCGAAGCAAGAAGCCGAAGATCCGATACCATCTTCTCGAGATTTACAGCCAGTGCTTTAAGAATAGCATGTACCTCAACCCATTTATCAAGATTTGAGGTGGTATCTGAAAGATTTTCGCTGTGCGATACGGGAAGCCCTGTCAGATTACGCAGCTCAGGGACAACCTGCATAATAAAAAATCTCGGAACAGCAAGTCCGGTCCCGATGGCACCTCCCCCAAGATTCACAGGTTTTAACCTCTCAATACATTTCGACACTCTCCACCAGTCGCGCGAAAG
>Ga0315294_10009398_pt1 | contig 10748 bp, 21 predicted proteins | sample YL17G13_40_MG_FD_203626 | JGI IMG/M metagenome (GOLD analysis project Ga0315294, IMG submission 203626) | Sediment microbial communities from Yellowstone Lake, YNP, Wyoming, USA - YL17G13_40 | ecosystem: Environmental > Aquatic > Freshwater > Lake > Sediment | place: USA: Wyoming | collected... | reverse complement strand
CTTCCCCAGCCGTGCCAGCCCTAGACCCTACATTGCCGCTATGTTGTGCTTATGCCCCAGCTTCTCTTCCTGATAGCTCGGGCGCACCGACAGCCCGTACAGTGGCCGCCATGCGTTATACAGATCGGCCAGAAACCGCTTTATCATATACCGCTTCGCCGCCCTGTCCCGATGGCCCAGACTGACATCTTTCCACGGCGTCATCTTGCCACAGTGCATGACGGGCTTATCGCTATTCTCCAGACGGTTCTTGTAGTCGTCGTAATACTGGCGGTACGGGCTCCTGCACTTGATGAAGCCGTCCGCCAGAACACCAACCAGCGCAGTCCTGAGCCCCTGATTGAACGGCGACACGAAATGCTCCGTCAGCTTATCGGCGCGAATCATCGTGTCCGTGAGCACCAGATACATTTCCTTTTCCTTGCCGTCCTTGCCCATCGTTGTCTGCTCGCCAATAAGCTGGCCATCCGATTCCTTGTAGTCCTTCTTCTCGATCAGCTTCTTGCCGCGAACCATGTCGGGATTCAGGCCAGTATATTGCCACATCTTCGACACCGTATCCGCCTTGAAGATGTTCAGCTCGCTGATGATGTAGCCAGCCGCAATCGGGCCTACTCCCTTGATTTTGCTCAGGAATGAGTTGTAGACAGGCTCCCGTGTGAGCTTTTTGGCCAGTGACTTTTCGAGCGTCACTTCCATTTCGCGGCAGCCGTCGGATATGCCCGCGATGAACTCCTTGTTGGTGAGTTCCCCCGGCATTCGCTCAGTCGCGTGAGACAAATCCTGATCGGTTCCATCGGCTTTCCTTCCCAGCCTGTTATCCGTGCGCTTCCGCATGGACTGGAAATCTTCCCGAGTACGAACTTCGAGGCGGACTTCGCGCCGCAGTTGTTCGTATTCCTCTCGGCTCGACACCACCTTCAGCTCGGCCCCCTTCGCCTCTACTGGCTCTGGCGTCTTGGCAACCTTCGCTGCCGCCTTCTTCGACTTCTTGACTGACTTCTTCATACCGTCGCTCCTTTATGTTTTGTTTGTATTTTCAACTCCGTCGTGGAGCTGCTATTTCTACTACATTGCAAGAGCAGCAGGAAAATCCAGAGAAATTGAAGGTTTTTTATTCTCTGCTCTGTTTCTCCTGCGATATTGGCTCGCTCATGTCATATGGTTGCCTGCCTTGCATTGGCTCGCTCCATCGCATTGGTTGCCTTCCTACTTACGGCCCGCTTGACAGCTTTGGTTGACTTACCCTGTCTTAATAAACCTGACTCGCTTCCGCAGTTTGGTTGTCTCCAAGTTGTTGACTCGCTTCCGTGTATTGGTTGTCTCCAAGTTGTTGACTCGCTTCTGTGTCTTGGTTGTCTTCGCAGACCTGACTCGCTCACGCAGCATGGTTGTCTCACAGTGTATGGCCTAAAAAATCCTTTCCCCTAGAATCCGTTTTCGTCCAGAGCCGATTTCAGTTCCGCCATCGTGGCCTTGACAGTTGGCTTTGATGTGTCAATCCACTTGTTATTTAGCCAGCGGATCAACTGGCAGGCCAACTGCACGGCACTCATGCCCACATCCTTCTCGTAATGGTCGTCATACTGAGCCTGAGTAACAATCTGCCCGTGCATGCTCTCCAGCCCACGCTTGACAGGCTGCGGGTAATACTTGATGCCGTTTGCCGCGCTACCCAAAACCATTACGACCTGATTGCCAATCATCTGCACCTTTTCAACCGGCACATGGAATGCCTTGGCAATATCGGCAAGACTCATTTTGAGCCTTAGCATTTCCGCCATGATAAGCTTCCTGCTGAACCCCGAGAATTCGTGACCGTGCTTGATGTTTGTTTCAACAAACACCGTCAGCATGTCGGCCTTCCCCGCGAAGCTTCGCAGTTCCACCTCCACCTTGGTACTGGGCGGGAACTCCTGCTTCATGGCCGTCAGGGTATGGTTCCCCGAAACCACCCTCATCGTCTTCTTGTCCACAATCAGTGCGGGAAACTTATCACCTGTCCGCATGGACTGGCGATACCTGCTTACCACACATGGATCAATTGGCCGCATCTCCAGCAGCCGTTTGTCGAGCTTCAACTTCCTGATTTCTACCTGCATACTGTCTCCTTTCATATTTTCGAGCCAATACGGCTCGCACTATCATTATACGCTATCCAACCATCACCCAGTCCTCCGAAAGCCTGTCCATCTCGTCTTTGGAGATGTCCAGCGAACGCCGAATGGCATCCTTGGCTTTCTGCACCCATTCCTCTTCCGTCATACTCGGAGTGCCAGTCACGAACACCTTGTATTCGATGCCGCCGTCCTCACTCCGCAGTGTTATGTATTTGCCGTACATTCGTTCTTCGCCCCCTCTCTGTTCTTCTTGTAGTTGTCCACACATCGTCGGGCCATCTTGGGGCCACCGTGAATAGACTGAATAGCGGCAGTTCCCATTTTGTACATCAGTGTCTGTACCGTAGAAATAATCGATACCAGCTTCAGCGGGGATATACCCTGAATGCTATTGCCCAATTCCAACAGTATCATGGCCGCCAAATCGCGAAAATCACGGTCGGCAAACATGTCAGGATTCGTTTGCCTGAGATACCGAAGGGCGTCCTTCTCCGTGCGGATGGAAAGCAGGATAGGAGAACGTGAGTCGGCCTTGTCTGTATGCTTTGTCTGCTTCATGTTTTACTTCCCGTTCAGCTTCAGGTGGGCGTCCCATCCGCTGAGATACCCGCGATTCAGTGCTTCCTTGTCGGCCCATGCCTTCACCGTGGCCTCATTCTCCGTCACACTGTTCGCCCCTCCATCCGTCACCGGCCACACATCGGTTGCGTATATGAACTTCAGCAGGGCCTTGAACTCTTCCACCGTCATCAGGTTGCTTCGCATGATTTACCCCGTCCTAAACTCTTATCACACTGTTCCTGAATCAGCGTTGCCAGAGAAGATGCCCAAGCCGCCTTGGCTGTCATCATTCGTTCTTCCCACAGATCAACATCTTCCATTCGTTCTCGACACTCTTCGATCTTTTCTTGTAGCTGCTCGACTTGGTGTTCCATCATTCCCAAATCTCTTTGATTTTTCTTCTCTTGGCGATATGTCATCGGACGCTTGCCGTAGCAATATTCAAACCACTTTTCGTATTTGCTCTTCTTGGCCATTGATGCCTCCTTCCACTTCATTCTTCCGCCCTCGCGTTGATCTTGCCGCGCCAGTTGCACTCGGTATCATAGAACCTGATCTGTAGGTTCTTCCGATTCTTGCGCCGCACAACAATGGCTATATTCCCGATCTCATACGCGCCAGTGCTGGGCTTCAGCACATCGCCGACCTTCCAGTGCTCACCCCTGATTTTCGGCTTTTTCATTCCCCCTCCTGTTCTTCCACCAGTCAAACTTGGTCCACCCCCGCTCGTTCACATCCCTGCGGGCCATACTCAAGCTGGGGCACTGCGCAACACACAGCCCGTCGGAAACCACATCGTAAACAGGGACACTGTATTCATATCGGAGATACATCTTGCAGTCCCCCATCTCTTCGATGAGCGTGTCAGACTCCCAATACTCGGGGCCATAAGACGCGCCACACCACGGATTTTTATATCGGATTTGCATCTGGCACCTTTCCTTTATACCATTCCAGCACGGCAGGCGGCACTGGCTTACCCTCGTCTATTGCCTTCTTCACTATCTCGGTATGCTCTCCCGCAACAAGCTCGTGTGCGCCGCCGCTTAAATACCCATGAGCTATCGCCCAGACTTCGCCCGTAACCTGCCACGCCGCCTTGCCTTCGCATTCGGCCTTGGCCTTATTTATCTTCTGCTCTCGCCTTGCCTTCTGCTCTTCGCGCTTTATACTACGCTCCACTGAAAACTTGTCAATCTGTCGGCCCTGAGCGTTCACCCTGCCTTCATCAAAAGCCTGTGCCTTCGATTCATAGTGTTTGGCGTTCTCGATGGCTTCGCAAGCATTCACAGCCTTGTTGACACTGGCTTCGATTCGCCTTTCGCCACCGGGCCTGCCGAAGCCTGCCCCGAGCGGAAACGACTGAGCCATCGCAGCTTCATGCGCCGTTGGCCGTGAAAACTTCGTGGCCTTCGCTCTGGCATACGCAGCCTTCCATGCAAACGGATTGCCCGCTTTGTATCTAGCAACCAGCTCTTCGTGGCTCATCAGTTCAACGGACTTCATTTCGGCTCTCCAATTCGCACGACGGGGAATGACCAGCCGCGAGCGGGATTCTCATTGAACCCGACTGCCTTGCCGTTGGCCAACTTCACCCAGAAAAACACATTCTTCTCTTTCCCCAGCCATGCCGCATATCTGCCGTCAAATTGTTCCACGACTTCGACATCGGCATACCTCCGAGCCTGACTGTCATCGTATTCACAGCCCATGAACTCGTGCGGCATAACATCTTTCAGTTTCATGCAACCTTCTCCCAGCCAGCCATCGCGCAACGGAACCTCTCACTGCCGAATTCCTCGACGACATCACCGACACTGGTTGAGCGGGGCCGCTTCTCCAGCAGCTTCAATCCCACTCTCTCGTAGCTCTTTATTACCGTCACGACTTCGGGGTTCTTCGTCCAGTCCGAGTCAATGTGGTTCGTCACACGGAAAACCTCGTCGATGTTCTCGCACTTGACAATTGCCACTCGCTCGTATGCAGCGGGAAACGCGGGCTGATCGCCGAATCCGAAGTTGGACTCTTTCGCATGCCACACTATGAAGTTTTTCATAATTTCAATCTCCCTTCACCACTACATTGCAGCAGGAATGGAATAATCCAGAGTTAATGAAAGTTTTTATTCCTTCTCTTCCTTTCGCTGCTCTGTTAGCCAGTCTTCGGCTCCCAACAAGAAGGAAGCCCATCTTAGATACTGCCCCTGCAACGCTCTGTCGCACAAAAACATTCTGTAATCGTTCGGCGTGTAATCTGACACATTGAACACATACTTTATCGGAATCCATTCGTGCAGCATCCTGTCCGTTTCGTATATCCATTCGCGATGACCCCAACCCGGCTTGTCCTTGGATGGAATCCATTTGCCCTCAATCGGATTAGCTCGTTTCTCCTGCGGCCATGATACCCTCACCGCCGACTTGTCGCGCTTTATGGCGTCAACCTTGCAGAAACGAGGCATCTCGGCATAACCGTATGCCCTCTTTGGACGCACCACTTCCTTGTGTAATTCATCATCGTAACGGTATGACCGCCTGTCGCTATAATGTATGGGCGGAAACTGGATGACAATGTATTTGCCTACCTTCAGGGTTGAATTCAACTGTTGCTGGTATGTCTTCCAGTCAATCTTGTTACAAGGCAGGCCCATCTCCTCGTCTCTGACAAGATTCACCCATTCATCGATCTCGCCAGTATGGCACAGGTTCACAGGCGGGTGCGGGTGAAACACCTTTGAACGATCAAGTAGGCCCTGCAATAGAATGATGATGCGGTTGTAGTGCTTCAGTAGCGCATCCACCTTCTTTACATGGTCATCGAATTCCACAGATTCAGGCGTAATCAATTCCTCCGTCACAACGCGCTTCGCACCATGTGATAGATTCTTGCCGTAATCATCATCAAACTCCCAGTTCTCAATCCTTTTCTTGAATTGTTCTTCGCCTATCTCGTCACGCTTCGGAATCAACCGAGGCGAGAAATCTATCTCACTGGCAATCCTGTAAACCCGCTGGCCATTTCGGATCAGCAGATAGGTTTGTTCGTTCGCCTGATGCCAACTTATTTGCATAAGAGCTTGGCTTATTGAGAAACAAGGCCCGTAATCCTTTTCACTTCGCCTAACACGGAAAGCCACGATGCCCTTCTGTTCGGGTAGAACTCTGTTGAGTGTCTCAGACTTGCAAACCCACTTGTCAAACTTCTTGATGCTATCGAAATCCATTCCGCCTGTCTCGTAATCGAACAGCGTCTCCTCGTCCATGTAAAGCATCTGCTGGCGCACGGTTATCTTGGTTTCAGCAGGAGCGGGCTCGCCATCAGCTATCTGCTTCACCTCTTCCTGTAACCCGCAGTAAAGCTCAATGGTGAATATGCGATCTTCTACGACTCCCAGCTTGCTCTTAACAACCCCCAGCCTCACCAAGTCGGGCAAGGACAACTGGGTAGCGGTTACGCCGAATTCCTCGGCAAGTTCCTCTATTTCCTTGCTGATCGCCGGAAGTGATTTCTTCTGAAACTTCACAAGCTCTCTTTTGTATCGCTTCGGCTCGTCCGCAACCTTCATTGGCAACATGCTCTGATTCGGATCAGGTGCGGGAGCCGACTTATCGGGTATCAAGTACAACCGCTTGCCTTGGTCTACCATCTCGCGAGTCTTCTCGGCAATCTGCAATTGAAGGGTGTTCATTTTATCCTGAAGCACCTGCTTCCAGTTGGGCTCTTCGCGGCATCGGGATATGAATTTATTGAAATGAATTCGCACATCCGTATAGGAATGGTTGCGCCCCGATCTCGTAGTGAAGCCAACATAGTTGGAACCAACTTCTTCAACACACATCAAGGTTTCATGTTCGCCGACCTTGACATGCTTTTCTTTTTTCGGATCGTATTCCGTATCGTCAAATTTCACCCAGAACCAGTCTCCCGGCTGAAGCGTATCCAGCGGATCACGGCTGATTCTCGGCAGCTCGAAGTTTATCAGTTTGTCAGTCATTGGAATTTCCGCCCTGCCGCAGCATACGCTCCCGCCACAAACGATAGGAATCGAGACGACATGAAGTTGTTGAAATCTGGAATAACCTCACGACGCCACGGAAACAAAAGATTACCATACCGCTTCCACGCTCGCACGCCCCTGCGATACTGGCGATGGTTCTCTTTTGTAACATTAGCGTTCATAAGCCCAATCTCTTTGCCTTGTCCAATTCACGCTGACTGCTCGGCAACAACAGCGATAAATGTGTCCGCCCATTCCTTCGTGCATTTGTGCTGGTTCATGATGGTTTTCCGCATCGTGTCCAGTGCCGTTTCCACAACATTCGACTGCGCTTCATACCGCTTGGACAGCGATACTTCGGTGTTAACCAAGCCGAAATACCACGCCACGCCGCATACGAAGACCATAACCAACAGAACCAACATAGCGATACCTATCCGCAGACCTTTACTCATTTACCAGCCCTCCTCTTGTTTTGTTTTGCCTGTTTGACTAACTTTGCTCCACAGAACACACAGAAGTTCATCTTGCTGCGATTCTTCAAACAGCAATAGAACTGCCGCCATTCGTTGCAATGGCACCATTCAGATATGGCCTTCATCAGCTTATCCTTTCGTACACATGGAACACCAGCACACCCATTATTGACGGCACTTGAAATGTCCCGATGTACTTGCGATGAAACGGCCCATTGTTAGTCGGCATGGTGATACCCGTCGGGAAAACTTCAAACATGCGTTTTTCCTTCGGAGCGTCTACATCCACTTCTGCCCAAAGAGACAATTCTCGCGACCTGTCTTCCTTGACCTGAGCGCAGAGAATAACCGCGCCCTTGGGCATCTCGACTTCCTGTAGTCCATCCGCTATGAGCGGGAACCGCCATACCTGCTTTGTCATGACTTTTCTCCTGTCCATTGCTGCATTATGGTTTTCACATCTTCCACTGTCAGCGCATCACAGGCTTTCGCCGCCGCATTGTGAAACGATTGCTTACTTCCATACCAATCGGGATTGGGGATCGGGCCTTGGCAGATAAGCTTGTCATCCACAGTCCTCATTTCCCATGTCCCTCTGAAGCATATGAACTTTATCTTCATGGCTTACTCCTGAATCCTGCACACTGGTTGCCTTTTCGCCCACACTCATTTATGCTGAACGAACATTCCAGCAGAAAGTATTTGTCGTAACGGCATCGAGATTTCTTGACTAACCAGTTGCGACATTTCTTACAACAAGTTGAAAAGCATCCAAAGTCTTTCATTTGCCTTCGTCTTTCTCCACCCATGTCTTCACGGGGAAGTGGCACCGCTCGCCACTGAAACCCTCGCGCTCCAGCAACTTGCAGACTGCCTTCGCCTGCGATTCCGTGTCATGGGTATCGGTGGTGACGTTCTCCCGTTCCGCTCCCACAACATGTCCCGGTGGCCATTCCGCGCATGACCTGTATTTCATGTTTTCTTCACCTCGTATTTCGGGCCTTCCTCATCGGCAAACGCACGGGCCTTTTTGAACCGCTGGATCAGCTCGCCGATGACAGCCGATTCTCGGGAGTCCATGTTGTAGTTTCCCCAGATTTTGTAGGATTCTTCTTCCAATTCTTCCTTGGAAAGTTTTTCAGCCCGCTTATCTTCTTCCCCCATGCGCATCAGAAAGTCCATCATCTCAGCGGGGGACTTCACCTTGATATTGTTCTTGGAGAGAATCCGCCGCGCCGTGTCTTTGACACTCGGGCTGTTTTCAACCACGAGAAATGCCAGAAAGTTTACCTGTTTCCTGATGGCCTCGGCCTCAGTGCGAATAATGTCCGCGTCCCTGAGAAGCATCTGGATCGTGGCCTGACAGTCAACCGCGTTTGTCAGATCATATACGCCAGCCAGCTTTTCCTGCAATTCTTTGATTTCCATTTTTCACTCCCACTTCCATTTTCCATTGCATCATTCCCATTTCCACTACATTGCAGCAACCGCACAAAAATCCAGAGATAAATCACCATTTTTACAGCAGCGTGATATACACTGTCCTGTTCTCGTGATCGACAACCGCGCTGTCCACCTTGGCAGGCCGCTCATCTGTGGCCTTCAGCAGGATGCCCTCGGCATTGACATAGGCCGCAACCTGCGCTGCCGTGGCGTCTGATATTTCCAAAAGCGTTTCATTGTCATCATTCAGCACCACGATTTTCATTCCCGAGCCCTGATTCGATTGCGTCTGCACGGGGAATCTGCTGAACCTTCCATTGTCGAAGAAAACGAAAACTGGCGTTTCGGGCACAACATCCGCAAGCTTGTCATGATCTATGCCATAGATGCACTTGGTTATTGCGCTGCTGACTTTCTGCCACACGCCCGCTCTGTCGCCATATGCAAACCGCTCACCGATTCTCACTCTGTCCAGTCTCATTTTTCACATCTCCCTGCTGATTCGTCTGTTTCTGGTAAAACTCTTCCATCGCCAAGATGTCCGTGATAAACTTTCTCTGGCTTTTCGTCAACTCCCTGAAATCGTTCTGAAGCACCCTGTCACAAGCAGCTTTGCACTGTTGAGACACAAGCGGCAGCATCTTCTCAGCCTCGGCATACTTGCCATCAACACATAACCCGAGATACTTATGGTTCTGCGGCGTGTAGAACATTCCGCTATTGCCGTATTTGAACAACCATAAGAACTCCAGTGCTTTTCTCTGTGCCGTCGTCAGGCACACAGCTTCTTCCCCCTTCTCAGTTCGGCTAACAATTCCGATTCCAATGAAGCATCGGTTCCACGGAGCACTTCGAGCAGAAGCTCTGATTCTCTCAGATAAGTCTTCAGCCAATCCCTCGGGGTTTCCCCATCGTCGATAGATTCCCGCACATTGTCTATCCTGTCCGCCAGCTTGATTATCTTGGCTTGAACGGAAACCTTGGCTAGGTGCTCCCTGTCAATCCTCTTGCGTGTAGCCCTTGGTGCCTTCATCCCCTTGGACGGGTTTGTCAACTCGACAACCAGCCTCACAACAGGACGGGGAATGCCGCGCCTCAAAAGCCCATCATACTTGATCGAAGAGTCCTCAAGTACATCATGCAGAATTGCGGCAGCAAGCACATTCTCATTCACGCCCCCGCGCAATGCGACTCGCGCCATCACGCGAAGCGGGTGTTGAACATAAGGCACATAGAAATGTCCATATTTACGGAACTGCCCAAGATGGGCCTTTTTTGCAATCTTTATCGCTTTTCGCAGCAACTTCATATCGTCTCCTTCTACCACTATACGATTCAACTACCGGCGATTCTCACAATATCTCACCCACGAAGGAGGTTGTGGTTTGTTCCTATCCCAACGCACGGTGTAAGCAAATCGCTCTTTTCGTTTCAATACACCCTTCTCTTCCCGTTCGCTCAGGTGAATTCCATTTTCCTTGCATAACCCAAAAAGCATATGGAAAGTATTTCCGTAGAGTTTATCCAACAATGCCAAAACCGTCATCTCCTGTGGGAAATTAGTTCCAGACTCCCACTGGAAATAGTTTGAACTGCCTACTCCGAGCGCACGGGCCAATGCTGAACCGCCTATTTGCGCATTTAACCGCTCTTCCCGAAGGTATCGGCCAAATGCTTTCTTGTATGTCTTGTCCCGCCTGTCCACGGGAGCATAGCAACAACGCAGTTCTTCTTTGATCGGCGGAACAAAGATACCATCGTCCAGCTTGCACAGGAATCTATCCCATTTTATCTTGCCCAAATTCTCCACATATTCACGGGATATGTTTATGAGCCGATAAGGTAGGCCCTTGTAGAGCAACGCCAGCTTCTTGAGCCGCACAATGCTGGCTGGAAAACAATAGCCTGTCTCCCAGTAATTGACAGAAGCGTGGTTGGCGTCAACCATATAGGCGACATCGTAAATGCTCCAGTCCTGTTCTAGGCGGCTTCTCTTCAGATACTCGCCGAACAAACCCTTTAACCTCAAAGCTCCGCTTTCGATTTTCATTTTGCCTCCACCAATACATTGCATCAGGAAGGCAGAAATCCAAAGAAATTGAAGGTATTTGAAAAGGAAGGCTACTTACACCGCGCAACGCGCTTCAATCC
>Ga0315294_10009395_pt1 | contig 10748 bp, 2 predicted proteins | sample YL17G13_40_MG_FD_203626 | JGI IMG/M metagenome (GOLD analysis project Ga0315294, IMG submission 203626) | Sediment microbial communities from Yellowstone Lake, YNP, Wyoming, USA - YL17G13_40 | ecosystem: Environmental > Aquatic > Freshwater > Lake > Sediment | place: USA: Wyoming | collected... | reverse complement strand
AACGGGTCATTCTCTGGGCCATTCAACTTCAACGAGATGGATCCCGATCAGGACGACCCAGTCCGATATCGTGCGACCGCACAGAGGACGCCACTTTCTCGCCTCCAGTACTGGGGCGAGGACAACGACTGGCATCGCTTCCGTCGGGGCCGTGCGCGGGGCAGGGGCGGCAACGTCTCCCCTGTCAACGCCGCACGTCGCGAGCGCGAGATGGGACGCATCCGTGGTGGCGGTGTGCGTGGTTACGGCGGAAAGTTCGGATCGTCGCGGCCCGCGACATCCCAGTCCTACGCTGAGTACCTCGACAGGACGTGGGGTGATGCCAACAAGGGTGATCCGGGCTACATCTACACCGGAACGCGGAGCCTCGACCACATCCGTCAGGGTGGCCCGCAGCGGTCTGGAGTCGCACCCGTTTCCTTCTGGTCGTCATCCGACTACATCGGGAACCGCTTCGGCGGCGGAGCCTACGGAACGTCAGGACGGAGTCCCGGCCTTCTGAGGACCCGTGGTGGGCCTGACCCTGACTCCGCGAGCGCGAGGCTCGATCAGCGCGTTCCTCGCCGCGACCTTCAATATTGGGGCGAGGACGAGGCATGGCACCGCTTCCGCAAGGGACGGGCACGCTTCGCCGGAGGCCCCGTCGAAGGCCCTCTGGCTAGACGGCTCCGCGAAGGTCCGTACCGGCCTGCCCCGCCTCCTCCCGTCGAGCAGCCCCAGCCGACCTTCGAGCCGGAATGGATGCTCCGCGCACGCGAGCAGCGTCTTCCGCCCAAGGTTTTCCGCATGGCTGGTGGGCCGGTGCGAACCTTCACCGTCGCAGACCCCATGGGTCTCCACATGCGGCCCTCGAGCGTGTTGGCCCAGGTGGCCCAGCGTTACCCCGAAGCTGCGATCCAGATCCACAACCTCAGCAACGGGGAGGGTGGCTTCAACCCCCGGAGCATGATGGGCTGGGCCCAGCTCATGGCGATCCCGGGCGACGAGATCCAGATGATCGGCAACGAGGGATCTGAGCTGGCCCTTCACCAGCTCGCCCGTCTCGGTGGATCCCCGAAGCTCACCGGGCTTGCCAGGCGGCGCCTGAAGAGGCGTTCGAGTGAGAACTGGGCGGCGTCACATGCCTGGCGTGGGATCCGCATGGCTGGTGGGCCCGTTTCGCCTTACGGGGGCGGACCCTACCGGGTCACCCACAAGCATCGCATTCCGGGTGAAGGCACCTTCAAGCATTCCCATAGTGGGCCTGGGGAGAACCATTCCCATGGGCCGGACTGGACACCAGTCGATGGTCGGGATGGTGGGAAGTGGGTCTACCGCGAAGACGCCCCGAAGAGGGCCGGCGCTGGGGCCATCGCTCTCCGGGCGACCCTGGCGAACGAGGGTGGCACCTTCCCGCTCTACGGTGGACCCCAGCCCCCGAAGGGCTACGCCGTGGGCATCGAGACCGGAACCAGCCAGCTCGCTGACCCGAACGATCCCCGTGACTTCTTCCGAAAGTACAACGCCCAGCGCAAGGCCCAGATGGCGGCCGGTGACTTCCCGCCTTTCGTCGGGACCTGGCTCCACGAAGGCCAGATCCACATCGACCCGGCTGCCGTCCTCGGCCGTCGCCGCGAAGCCGATCTCGTGGCGCGGGCCAAGTCCCAGCTCGCCTTTTTCGACCTGAAGCGCTTCGACGAGATCCCCACCAGCAGCAAGAAGATGAGGTCAACGGCCGAGCGGGTCAACCAGCTCATCATGTCCGGCCGCAAGCGCCAGGAAGGTGGGCCAGCCTCCGCTTTCCGTTCGTCGGGCAAGCCATCTGAGCTGATGCACCGCTACGGCCTCGGACTGGGCTCTCAGGGGCTCGGGCCATTCGAGCCCGGTCCCGGAGTGTCGCATGACATCGACCGCATCCGGGGCATGACCAGGGAGCATTGGCTGGGTGTTGAGGAACTGGTAGAGGGGCGCCCCTTCGTCATTGGTGAGGCTGTTGGAGACAAGGGATCTGTTTCCCTGAGCGGAACCAAGATGCGTCCTGGGATCCCTGCTGAGAGCCAGCGACGTTGGAGAAACTTCGGATACGGGCGTTCGAGCCTGAATGACACCTCGGGTTTGATTGGCATCCACAACCATCCGCTCTACAAGGGTTCGACCGACATTTGGCGCCCTTCGCTTCCCGACATTCGCACGATGTTCGCGGGTGAGGGGCGCGAGTCATGGGTCGTGACCCCGCAATCAACACAGATCATGCGTCCAAGGGGTCACGGTCACCGTGACCCGGGCCAGATCAGGCTTGCCCGGAGCATGGCCGAAGAGCTGGCTCAGGGCATGGGGGTTCGGGAGGAAGAGTTCATCAAGCCCAGGGCGGTCTTTACCGTCCCGCCTCCCGGCGCAAGAGGATTGGACTACTTCACTCCCGCCTTCATCAAGGCATTTTCGTCGAAAGAGGTTCTCCAGAGCTTCGATCTCCAGCGCCGGATGCTCGACCGTGCCGGTGAGGAATACGGGTTCGATTGGGAGCTGTGGAAGCACCCGCCGGGTCCATACACGAAGACCGACCCGGCGGCGATCCCGCGCCCCAGTCGGGTTTCGCGCCCATCTCCTGACCAGCTCACCTTTGGCATGATGGCTGGTGGATCTGTCCGTGGAGATGCCCGACGTGCCCGTGCCTACGGCATCACTCACGCGCACGGAAATATCAAGGGTTGGGAAAACGCCCAGTGGCGCCATCAGGAGATGCTCGAGATCGAGGATGCTCGCCGGGCTGCCCGTGCTGCCCGGGAACCGTACCGCATCCCTGGGTTTGCTCCGAACGCATGGGAAACCTTCCCCTCCCCTGCTGAACCTCTCGTTCCTCTGACCGGCGAGACAGGCAAGTTGTGGGGAGATGAGAAAAGGGCTGGTGGCCCAGTCCACGCCAAGCATGGTGCTGTCGTCGGGCGGATGACCCAGGAGGAGATGGACTTCGCCGGGAACTTGCGAGCAGCAGCGGCTCGGATCTCTCCAGACCAGATGAAGTTCGGCAAGGCTTGGTATGCCGATGCCCAGAAATGGATCAACGAGCAGTCCGTTCGCTATGGGATCGACCCGACCACTGTTCGCGGTGTGACTGCCGCTCTCTCGGCCGGTACGTCGTGGGAAGCCAACAAGACCAAGGCCCACAGGATCCTCCAGACGCACGGAATGGGCCTGTTTGGTGAGTCGTTCCCCTACAACATGAGGCTCGATGCACACGGGAAGGCCAGGGCTATCCTCGAGGGAGCTGACCCAGAAGGGGTCCTCGGGCATACCCCAAAGGTCGGAGCCTTCTACCGGAACCTTGGTGGCGACCTTGATGCCCTCACTCTCGACCGCTGGGCCTTCAGGACTGCCACTCGCGGACATCTCTCCGCGTATGGAGAGGGCCCCGTTCGGAATGACATTGATGCCGCCTACCGTCAGGTCGCAGCCGAGCTCGGTTTGCACCCGGTGGAGCTCCAGGCTGCTTCATGGCTCTACGAGAAGGAGACCAACCCGCACCTGGGCAGAAAGGGAAAGCCACAGAGCCTCGGCCAGCTCGAAGGCATGTTCAGCCCGATGCACTCCCGCGCCTCAGGTGGCGTTGCTGTTGCCGGTCAGCCCCATGGCCTCGTCCACCCCGGTGGCGGCTTCATGTCGCAGATCTTCCAGACGGCTGCTGACTGGGCCAACGACCCCTTCATGGCGATCATGTCGTACCAGTCCATGCAGGCCCAGCACCGCCAGGAGGGCGGACCCGTTCGCAAGCTGTTCACGGTAGCCGACGAGCTCGGTCTCCATATGCGTCCGTCGGCCCACCTCGCAAGGATGGCGGCCGACTACGACGCCTTCATCACCATCCAGAACATGACCCGGGCCATGCCGTCGAAGGGCACGGCTCAGGCGAAGTACATGCACCATTGGCTGGCCCTCGGTGCCAGCCAGGGCAATCAGATCATGGTCGAGGCGTCCGGTCGCGACGCCCTGAACGCCGTGCGCGGCATCGGTGGGATGCTCGAGAGCCCCGGCCTGACCCGCATCGCGTCGGCCAATCGCTCGCTCGAGAAGGTCTATGAGGCGGCTGAGGTCGATCCAGCTCGTCTGCGAGCCGCCGAGATCTACTCCAAGCTCACCGGACGTGCTGGCGGTGGCAAGGCCGGCGAGGGTCTCTACATCGTGGGTGAGATCGGACCCGAGCTCTTCGTCCCCAATCGTCTCGCTGGCCGCATCCCGAAGAAGGTCATGGACCAGATCCCGCGTGCGGCGAATGGCGGCATCGTCGAGATCGGCCGCAAACGGAACGAGCTCTTCGCTCCTCCCGAGGACGGGATCATCATCCCCAATCGGTTGATCGACCAGATCCCGCACGCCTACCGTGGGATCAGGAACCCCGAGGGGGCCGGGGACATTGATCCCATGTGGTCGGATCCCAAGGACGCGGTGGAGCGTCTGGTTGCCAACCTCACTACGCCCCAGATGATCCCTGCCCCCCTGCTGGGCATGGGCGCAATCGGTCCCCAGATGCGTGGGCGTGGCAACGTCGCGATGACGCCTGATGTCATTCCGATCGGAGCTGGTGGTGTTCCTGCGATCACCGCCACCACCGTGAATGTGACGGCGTCCGGCGCAACCACGGTCAACACCCAGAACGCTACGGCCGCCGGAGCGGCTGGGGCTGCAGTTTCGCGAGCGGGAAGTGGTGGTTTCCAGCAAGTTGGCGGGCAGATTAGGCCGGGCGCAGCCGAAAATGAACGCCTCCTGGCTTTGTATGCAAGCGGCGGTATCACGGCAGTTCAGGCTGACATGGAGGGCCAGGGAGGGGCTGCTCCCGAAGACCCTATTGCTGCAATGCGTGCCGAAGCAAAGGCAGAATACAGAGAGGAAAAGAGATACGGAGAACAGCCTCCATCCCGGATGGAAGAGAGACTCGAGGAACTTCAGGTATCGAGGGCGGGGCTTTCGTCCACCATGCGTGGTAGCTCACCCAAGATGGCTATTGCCCAGATCTCTTCTTGGCTTTTGGGCGGACGACAAGAGTTCACCCAGGCAGGGGCTGGTGTCACGGTAGCTGCGAACGCTTTCCGTAGAGTCAATCGTGAAACCTCCTCTGAAATCGGTGAGCTCACGAAGTTTATTGACAAATTGGGAGCAGCCACGGGTGGATCGGCCGAGGAAGAGGCAGATAGAACAAAGGCTATCGAAAAGGCTACAGCCGACCGAGCTGTCCTCGAAAAGCGGCAAAATGATGCCGTGGAGAACCTGGATAGAGCCAACCAGAAGGCCCTTCCAACGAATGCTGGAGTCCTCAAGAACCTCGGCGTGATCATTGGGGCCACTTCGCTGTACGGAATGGCGATGCAGGCTGCCTCGACGGTCCTGACCGAGGCCGCTATCCCGGCTGTCGGAAAGCTGATCGACGAGTTCACCGGCTGGGGATCGACCTTCACCAAGACAACGATGGCTCTTGGTGAGCAGGCTCGTCAGATGGGCGGCAATGTCGATGTCGCCATCGCCACCACGGGGGCGCAGGCTGGCCTGTCAGCCGGGACCGCCAAGTGGATGGGCTCCGTTCTCCAAGCCAGTACCGTGGCGAAGGCTGGATCAGAGAACTTCGCAGTGGTGGCGGACCTCTTCAAGACATCATTCGGTGCCCCTGGTAGGGAGACCCAGGGTCTCTACGGGGCATACGGTGGCATAGGCGGCACGTCGCTCTTCGCTGAGCAGATTGGCGGCAGCCAAGGCTACTTGCAGCGGGTCGCGGGAACGGCTAAAGCAGCGCGTGGTTCGGAAAACATCGCAGCAGATGTCATTGATCTTGTAACCCAGCATCCCATCTTCTCAATCCCGGCCGCATTGACAGGTGTCAATCCACCCGCTGATTTCACAAGAAGCCTTCGTGGTACTGATACCGGGGAGCTGACGAAACTCGCAGACGACATGGGGGCGGCCATGGGGCGCGTCTCCAAGAAAACCGGCGAAGCTGCTTACGGGATCGGTCTCGTCACCGAGGCAGAGAAGCAGCGCCTCAAGGCAACATCGGGAGTGCCTGCTGAGGTGCAGGATCTTGCCAGGTATGGTCTTGCTTTCAAGGATGCGTCTGGAAACCTCATCACGGATCTCAAAGAGCTCGATAAGGCCGTTCTCCAGTCCGCCAAGGGCTACACCATCCCCGATCCCCAGGAGTGGATCGGGATTATGTCCCAGCAGATCAAGGGCCAGTTCGCCACGCTCGACATCAAGAGCGAGATCAATCGCACCCTCCTCATTCCGCTCGAGTACGCCACGAGCCGTATCGCGGAGCCCCTCGCCCCTCCCGGAACCGGCCTGATCCCCGGGTCTCTTCAGGTGGGACGCATGGCTGGCGCTTTGCCGGGCTTTGTTGGCAAGGCCATGTACCAGGGTCTCGGTGCAAGTGAGAGGGGAGCTGGCTGGCTGGCCGATGCGGCCCAGATGCAGGGAGAACTCAGGGATCTGAACGACCAGGCCCTCTTGGATGCCCGGGCGCGGGTCGTAGAAATGTCCACGATCCCCGGGACAACCGTGGCGACTCCTCAGACTCCTCCAGCCACACCTTCGCCATCGAAACTTGACACCTCGAACCTCGAGGCTGCCAGCGACAAGCAGATGACCGAGTGGCTGGCTGCCCAGGCAGAGGTCATTGCAGAGAACCGCGATCTCTACGGCAAAGCGGCACAAGGGGATGTCACAGCCCAGCAGTGGATTAATAGCGAGGCTACGCGACGGGTGGGCATGCCCACGACGAACGAAGCCCAAAGCCTGATCAGTTTCCGGGCCGGTGAACGGGTTAGTACCGGTCCTACTCAGGTGACGACGCCGTCCACTCAGGGTCCACAGATTGCCCTGTGGGACAAGTACATCGCGGAGGCGAAGGGTTACAGCGCCGAGATCCAGAGCATCAACAACCAGATCGGCACGATGTCCGCGATCCTCAACCAGACCCAGTGGGCCAATGCTTCTCGTCTCGCTCACAGGGCCTTGGCAGATGCCAGGGATTATTGGAAGGGCGTGGACTCGCAGGGCGGGAAGTCTCTCGGTTCCGTCCAGAGACGGCTGTGGGACATTGGACGCGCCCAGGCGAGCCTTGGCCTTCAGCTCCAGCAGCGTGCGATCACGACCAACCTCGCTGTGGCCCAGTTCCAGGCTCCGGGCGAGACGGGCGAGGAGCGGTACTTCCGCCAGAAGGAGGCCATCGCCAAGGCCGGGATCGAGCAGCAGCAACTCGACCTCGGGGTGGAAGCCTTCAAGGCTCAGGGCAAGGAATGGAGCATCGTAGCCCAGCGCAACATCAAGGACCTCAGTATCCAAGCCGATGTCACGGAGCAGCAGATCGCTCTCGACAAGGACCGTCTCGCCGCAGACGCCAAGATTGCAGCCCTGACTGACAAGATGGGTCTCGCCCTGAAGAATGCGAGCGATATCTTCGGGACGGCTGAAAGCAAGTTCGAGACAGGGCTGGGCGCTGCCTCGAAGTATGTCGAGACCTTCGGCGGGACCATCAAGGAAGCTCTGGTCGAGATCTGGAAGGGTCTCGGCTACACCGTTACGGAAGGCCGGAACGGGGCGGTCAATGTCTCAGGGTCGTCTGGATCAGGCGGCACTTCCCAAAGCGGCACCTACTTTGGTGGCGGCTATTCAAGTACCCCCACCTCCCCGAGCCCGGGTGCCGGCTACGAATGGAATGGCTACAAGTGGGTCGCGAAGTCTGGTGGGCGGAACGCCATGGGTTACCTCGGTACCTTTGGCAAGGGTGCCCTGATGACGGTGGGCGAGGCCGGCCCCGAGACCGTCGCCATCCTTCGCAACCCTCGTGCCGCCTCGATGAGTGACTACGTTGGTGGTGGCGGCGGCGGCGGATCTGCCAGCGTCACGGTCAACATCAACGGACCGGTCGTCCGCAACGACCAGGACATCTCGAGCCTCGCCATCCAGGTTGCGGCAGAGGTTGAGCGCAGCCTGTCTCGCAAGGGCCAGATGTTTGGTCTGCGCGGACCGGCGGTGTAGCCGTGACGGCCCCCGTCTCGGTGGTTGCCATCACTGTCGCGGAACGGGACGTCTCGGACAGGGTGGTCTTCGCCCAGACGAACTTCCAAGTCTCGGCAGGGGCCCAGCCCGGATCCTGCCAGGTCACCCTGCGCGGCCCGTTCCTGGTCAACGAGTTCGTGGCCGGACAGCAGATCTGCCTGTACGTGGACGGCCGCAAGATGTGGTGGGGCTACGTCTTCACGGTCGAGCAGTCCTTCGTCTTCCCCGACGACCCCGAAGCGCGGATCGTCCTGCGCGGTCCAGACCTCAACATCCTGTTCGACAAGCTTTACATGTACAACCGGACCAAGCCCACGTGGTACCCCGACGGTGCCGGTGCGTACAAGCGGACGAAACAGGTCGGGAGCGACGGCAAGGTGACCGGCTACATCGTGGTCGTGCCGCCCAAGACGAGCGACCGCGACTACATCTGGAACATGCTCCACGACTTCGACCTCGACCTCGTCAGCCCCACCATCCAGTGGGGCCAGGACGTCCCGTCGGACAGCCGGATCGACGAGATCGCGGAGATCAACGCGGGTGACTACGGTCCGGTCTGGACTCCTCCGTCGGCCGGCATCACCCTGCGCGGCTTCTTCCAAGATGTGGCTGCCAACGTCCTACGCAGTGAGCCAGGATCGGTGATCTTCTACATCGACCCGGAGGGCTACATCGTCTGGCGCGAGCAGGACTACGAGTGGTCCAAGATCGCGGTGGGCGACGCGGAGGGTGCTGTCCCGACCAAGAACCTGTCCGTGACGACGGACGTTAGCAGACTCAAGAACGACGTCCTCGTCTTCACCGGCACCCTCGACCCAACACCGCAATCAACGCAGGAGTTCCTGCTCTTCGTCCACAAGATCAACAACCCATCGGTGAACCAGTTCGGTCGCTTCCAGTGGAGCGAGGTCATGGGCTCCGACTGGCTCAAGCCCCTGATCAACGCTCGAGCCAACAAGGTCCTCACCCAGGAAGGCACGCCGGCCATGAGGGCCGAGTTCACGATCTACACCCCTGGCCTCTACCCGGGCCAAATCGTGCAGATCTGGTCGAGCGCCCACACCTTCATGCTCTACGACCCGACTTTCGGCTTCCGACAGGTGGACAGCATTCCCCTCCCGATCCGCTCGATCGACATGAACTTCCCGACGCCCGACACCGTGGAGTACAGGGTCACTGCGAGCTATGACACGCAGGATCCGTGGGGCCTACTGCTGGCCCTCAAGCGGCCCGCCACGAGGGGCCTCGTCCAGCCCCAGTTCCAAGTCATCGACATGTCGAATGCGAAGCAGACCTACACCTACGTCGAGGGTCAGCCCATGGCCCTCGTCAAGGAGTGGCCCGAGCCGCTGTCTGGAAGCAAGTGGCAATGCTCATACGCCTACGTCCGCAACTCGATGACCGTCGTGGTCAAGCATCTGCGGCTGATAGCCGTCCCCGAAGCCGCGACCAGCGCGGTGGGCTTCATCGAGACGGACCCGAACAACGGCATCTTCTTCTGCGACGCGGGGCGGCCCTACGTCGAGTACCACGTCTGGCACAAACTCGAGTAGGGGGAACCCGTGAAGATCAGACATGCGTTTGTCAGCCCAAAGAGTGATGGTGGAGACCCAGATCTCCTCCAGCCTAGTCATTGGGCTGCTGATCATATTGTCGATGCCGCCCCCAATCCGTCTGCCTATGACGACGAGTTCGACACGCTCTCTGGCTGGACGACGTTGGGAACGTTGGACACGCTCAACGTGACGGACTTCGACGGACAGCTTCACATGGCCCGACAAGGAGCAGTGAGTTCCACCGAGGTGAATGGCATCTACAAAGCGGCACCTACGATGCCGTACGTCATGTCGGTGAAGATCTCAGATTTTCTCATGTACCAGAACCATCATTGGCTCGGTCCAATGCTAACTGACGCTACTCCAACTCGGCTGTTTGTCTCTGGAATGCTCTTTAGCGGGAACCCATTCTATATGTGGGGACGCTGGGCTAGTCGAACGTCACGCGATGGTAACGCGGAGTCCTATGGTACTTGGAATGTACTACCGTACCATCGACTAGTTGTTGTGAACAAAACGAGCGTGTTTGTGTCAGCGTCTAAAGATGGACAGGTATGGTTCCCAACTTACTCGGTAAGTCCTGGACTAATCCCGGCGTACGTCGGTCTCGCTATTGTGCAGTGGTCATCTGGCATCAACTACATGGAAGCTACGTTCGACTGGCTTCGGTTCGAGATCCCGGGTACTCCAGAGATACCCGTTATGACTAGCGCATCAGCCCCATCTGGCGTAGCTTCCGAGGAGTCGTATTACAGCAGCACGAGCTACCAGGCGTGGTGTGCGATGGGCGGCAACGGTGCCGCTGTCGGGTGGCTCTCCGCGATCTCGCATATGCCCACATGGATCAAGTACGACTTCGGTTCGGGTAAGACCATCACGAAGTATTCGTTGACCCCATGGTGGGTTGACACTTACCCCGGCCGAACCCCCAGGACATGGAAGCTCCAGGGATCCAACGATGACTCTGGGTGGACCGATCTCGATAGCCAGACGAACTGGCGTCCGAACCTGACCACGCTGCCCGTGTTCACGGTCGCCTCGCCCGGGAACTACAGGTACTACCGGCTCTACATCACGGCGAACAACGGCGACTCGTACACCGGACTCGGCTCGTTCATGCTCTACACATGATCGCCACGTCCTAAGCAGCAAAGCGGGCCCACCTTATGG
>Ga0315294_10009394_pt1 | contig 10749 bp, 5 predicted proteins | sample YL17G13_40_MG_FD_203626 | JGI IMG/M metagenome (GOLD analysis project Ga0315294, IMG submission 203626) | Sediment microbial communities from Yellowstone Lake, YNP, Wyoming, USA - YL17G13_40 | ecosystem: Environmental > Aquatic > Freshwater > Lake > Sediment | place: USA: Wyoming | collected... | reverse complement strand
CTACCCTAGCCTTCGCGCCACAGCGTCAGTATCGGACTAGAAAGCCGCCTTCGCCACAGGTGTTCCTCCTGATATCTACGCATTTCACCGCTACACCAGGAATTCCACTTTCCTCTCCCGTACTCAAGACAGATAGTTTCAAACGCGGTTTTTCCGTTAAGCGGAAAAATTTCACGTCTGACTTATCTGCCCGCCTACACGCTCTTTACGCCCAGTGATTCCGAACAACGCTTGCTCCCCCCGTATTACCGCGGCTGCTGGCACGGAGTTAGCCGGAGCTTCCTCTGTGGGTACCGTCAGTCCCCTTACGGGGATATTCTTCCCCACTGACAGGAGTTTACATTCCGAAAAACTTCATCCTCCACGCGGCGTCGCTGCGTCAGGCATTTGCCCATTGCGCAAGATTCCCTACTGCTGCCTCCCGTAGGAGTCTGGGCCGTATCTCAGTCCCAGTGTGGCCGAACACCCTCTCAGGTCGGCTATCCATCATAGCCTTGGTGGGCTTTTATCTCACCAACAAGCTAATGGACCGCGGGCTCATCTCAAAGCGATTCTTGCGAACCTTTGATCCCGGAATGATGCCATCCCGGGATGTTATTCGGTATTAGACCCCCTTTCGAGGGCTTATCCCCAGCTTCGAGGCAAATTGCCCACGTGTTACTCACCCGTTCGCCGCTTTACGCCTCCGTATTGCTACAGAGGTTTCACGCACGACTTGCATGTATGAGGCACGCCGCCAGCGTTCGTTCTGAGCCAGGATCAAACTCTCCATTAATAGCTCATCAACGAAGCTTAGAAAGCTTCTATTGTTCGAAATCGAAGACCCGCATCTTCTTCTTCAAACCTATGCACGCTATTTAATTTTCAAAGAACAGCTTATTTACAGCGAAAAAAATGTCTGCCTTTAACTATCGCTTTCAGGCAGACATTTAATATAGCCTATTTGCGATAATTGTCAAGGAGATTTTTCAAAAATTTTCAAAGAATCCTTTTTTTCTTGCAATTCCTTATCCTTGTTGACAGTGGAGTAAATCTAAACTCCCAATGTCTCTATCGGCAAACCTATTATAATGTTTAGACTTAACCTTGTCAAGTATTTTCTTAATTTTTTTTCTTCAGGTATTATACATAATCTGATAGACCTTTGTTTGAACAATTATTTTTATTTTTGGGATAATGGAATTTACCTGATCGCAAATCAGCTGGTAGCCCCACCTTGCCCTCAAGGTGGGTCATTCTAACCCGCATCTGTTTTTAACTGCTTTTAGACTATAGCCTATTGCTTTAGCCTGTTTTTTTCAAAAATCCTTTGACTTTGTGAAAATTTTTCATAAAATTAATCTTCAATCTAAAGTCTAGCAGCTAAGAAAAATTGAAACAATGGGAGGTTCAAAAATGTTTAAAAAATTGCCAGTCAAGTTAATTGTTATACTTTTTTGTATAGCATTTCACAGTTTAAACACACAAGCGGGTGTTTTCAAACCAAAACCTGGTTCTAAGGTTCTGGCTAATAGTATAATCTCAGCTATTAGTCAAGAAGATTCGGTTATAATTGAAGGTTGTCAGATATCACAACCATTCTTGGTGGAAGGATCATTTGGAAGGCCTCACACTATAAAGAGCTTCATAGATATATATAATAGCATCTTTTCGGATTCAGTTTCTTTAAGATACTGTTATTTTGCTAATACTGTCCGCTTACGCGATGTCACTTTTAGCAAAAAATTCAACCTTTCTGAAAACTTTTTTAGGGAAGAAATCAGTTTTGTAAAAATTATATTCAATGAAGCATCTTCCTTTGATAGCTCAACATTTAATCGAGTTGCTACCTTTGAGAACAATATATTTAACGATCAAACCTCTTTCTCAAAAGCTACCTTCAGAGAGAGAGTTTATTTCACAGGCACAACCTTTAATTACTATACGGAATTTGATAAAGCCTATTTTTATGGATCTATCTCCTTCCTTGGGGTTGATTTTAATGGATTGACCAGTTTTCATAAAACCGTCTTCACAGACATTGTAATATTGGAAGCTAAACAATTTCAGAATATATCAATAACATGGAAACAACTTGAAAACTATCTTTGGTTGCCCCATCTTGACTATTTCAGGCTCATGAAAATATTCGAAGAGAAGAGACAACTAAATGATGCTGATGAAGTTTATTTGTGTGCAAAAAATTTAGAAAGAATGAAACAACCTTGGTATATACGATATTCTGAATACTGGTTATTTCAAGTACCTTTCGGATATGGGGTGAAACCTTTCAACACATTATGTTTAAGCATATGCATTGTTTTCTTTTTTGCTTTTTGTTTCTCTAAACCCAATGCCCTCAAGGAAATTGAAAAACAATTTAGACACGAAGAACAACAAGGATTATTTCAAGTTGTACCAAGTAATTTTTCAAAAAGATTTTATAATGCACTCTACTTCAGTATTCATACTTTCATCATCGGTATCGTTTCGAATTGGTATCCTTCGGATGAATTTCTTATTAACACAAGAAGAATCAAGTTATTCAAATTTAGAACGCTCTCAATGATCGAAGGTGTTTTGGGGTGGATTCTTTTGGCAGTATTTATTGTAATCTTGACTAGAAAATTTATTAGATGATTTTGTGTCCGACAGAAACATCGGCCATAACAATAAAACTTACAACTACAAGGGTTGTCCCTACACCTTCTATATACTTTCCCAGCGGAATTGAACGAAAAGCTGAACTATATTATAAAATTCTAAGAACCAATTTAAGATATTAACATTTCCATCTTGAAAATGGTTAAACCAAAATTTAAACATCCCAGGTATGACTTCATTCTGAACTGTCATAGGAAACCAAAATTTCGGCTCGGGTTCATTAATTTCATCGTTAAAAGGTGCTTTTGTTATAAGAATTTGAATATCTGATTGAGGAACTATTTTATCCTTACAAGAAAAATAATGACCTTTTGCAATACATTCTAATACTGGATTAATTCTCTTCATTTCACCTTTTAATTCAAACCCTGTGACAATCAAGCCAGATGGCAGTTTTCTCCAAATGCGTGTTAAATTTTTCATTGTACCAATTTTATGTGCTGGATGCGCATCCCAGCTTCTTTGACGTCTTTTATGTACTTCATCTGGCACATTTTTTCCACACCAAAGAGTCACATAATCCCTAAAATATTCATCATCTTTGTCGCGCATATCGTGACATTGATTGCATATCGGCACGGTGATCAGCTTTGACCAATATTGCTTAGGGAAAATACTCTTTGGAGGAAGATGATCCTCCTGAAGTTCTTTAGAACTTTTTCCACAAAGATAACAAATTTTCGGTAATTCATTTTTACCCCTAAATATTTCTTTCAAATTCATTTCTGCCATCTTTTTACTCATTAAAAAACGGGCAACCACCGGGGGTCGCCTTTACATAAAATCCCTACCGTGAACTATCCACTATGAACCAACCACTTGCGAAGCAGAAGCCACCGACCCGAATCGAACGGGTGACCGGCTGATTACGAATCAGCTGCTCTGCCATCTGAGCTACGGTGGCGGAAAGAAAGGTTCAAAAGTTCAAGAGTTCAAAGGTTCAAGGGTTAAGAACTAAACTTCTAAACTCCTAAACCTTCTAAACAGAATTAAATGCCGAGGGGCAGAATCGAACTGTCGACACACGGATTTTCAGTCCGTTGCTCTACCAACTGAGCTACCTCGGCAAGTATAACAAAAAACTTGGTATTTTTTTCTTTTACACCTTCAATCTGTGCCCTTACAGGTATATATCGAAATAGATTACGAGTAAAGGACACAAAAAATCAAACCGAATTTAATATTCCATCCAGCAGTTGTCAACAAAATATTTTAGCCGTCAATCTCCTTTGCTCAAGGGAAGGTGCGGAGATTCTCTATTCTCGTCCTTGAAACGGATCCGTAGGATAATAGAGGGTTAGGGTGAGGTCCCGAATGTAGCGGAAACCTTCAGGTTTCCATATGAAATGGAAGTTATGAGGAAGCTCTGCCAAAAAAAAGCAAGGCTGAAGCCTTGCCCTACGAATTGACCCCTCCCCATCTCTCCCCTCAAGGGGAGGGGAGTAAATTCCCTCACCTTTTAGGAGAGGGCTAGGATGAGTTTTTTTTCTTCTAACCCTTGAACTCTTGAACCCTTAAACCTTTGAACCTTTTTAAAATTCATTCCGGCGGAAATCTTTTATCTTCTTCTAAAGCCAGGGTCAGAAGACTTCTCATAAACTCTATTTCCTGCCTGATTCTGGAAAGCTCCCCTTTTAAATCTATCTCCTCTTCCTCTTTCTCCTGAGCTTTCAAGAGCCTGGATTCCAGCCCGGAAATTCTCTGATCGAAATTTTCCAGAAACTCCCGAAGCTCCAGTAGCTCTTTTTTCAGCTCAAAAAGGTCCTCTTTCAGAGCCTTTTCTGAAGAAGCCACACCCTGCAGACTGTTTTTTACTTCGGAGAGTTTTATAGAGAGCAACTGCAGTTCTTTTTCTAACGTTACACCGACTCTTTCTATGGCTTCGCCGATTTCTTCAATATCTTCTTTTTCTAAACCCATTCTTTCCTTCTTACTGACCCTGAGGTCCTGACTCTCCACTAAATCCTATTTTCTCCAGAGGCTCAAGCTGAATTACGGATTTCAAGATATGCCTTGCTTCAGCGAATCTGCGCACATTGGAGGAGGCTCCTAAGACGACCACGCAGAGTTTTTCTTCTATGTTTTTGAGCATGACTGCCAGACACCAGCCGGACCTCCCTATAAATCCTGTTTTACCGCCCAGAACCTCGTAATCGTCTCTGAGAAGTCGGTTGCTGTTGCTGAGCTGGTGCATCCTTCTCCTTTTATTCACACAGAAAAACTTGTACGATGTTTTGGTGGTTATCTGGGAGATCAAAGGATAGCTTAAAGCCATTTTCAAAAGCTTGGCAGTTTCCCAAGCAGTTGACACGTTGTCTGCATCCAGTCCGGTCGGGTCTGAGAATTCGGTATTGACCAGGCCTAAGGAATCAGCTTTTCTGTTCATCTGTCCCACGAATTCCTGAGGGCTCAACCCTGTGGCTCTGACTAAAGCCCGGGTTGCCCGGTTATCTGAGGGCATTAAACTGGCGTGCAAAAGGTCGATCAGATAAAAAGTCTCCCCTGATCTCAAATGTGACCTGGCTGAAGCTCTAGTATCTTCTCTGCTTATGGTTATGGTGTCGAAAAGGTCAATCCCGCATTCTAAAAATACCATAGCGGTCATCAGCTTGGTGAGACTGGCAATAGAGCGCACTTCCTCGCTGTTCTTATCATAAAGAACTGTTCCCTTGTCCAGATCCAAAACTAAAGCTGATTTGGCCGTTAACCTGAACTCTTTGCTCTTGGAGAACCTGATCCTGGATCTACCGTATGCGGAGTTATCCGAAGAAAAGGAAAATCCTGAAATAAGGATAAAGCAGATAAGAAAGACTGCCCCGCTTCCTTTCCAGTTTTTGAGGCTAAGCATACTTGTCTCCTTTTTTCCTTTTGACTTGTTGAAACCTTACCTTCCCACACTTCGGGCAAATCCATTTTCTCTGTTTGTGAAAAGGTCTTCTCTCCTCCTGCATTTTATTTCTACATCTGGGACAATACATTAGTTCTCTTTAAATATTCCATAGACTCCAGAAATTTCGAACAGCCGAACCTGACCGGGTCTGTTGCCGGAAGATTGGTCTCTGCCTCAGTTTTCTCAATCTCTCGCAGAGCTTCTTTTTCGCTCATCTGAGCAGTATAAAGGGCAACTCCTATGACTTTAGATGGTTTCAAAGGTCTGGTTATCTCCTCGTGCAATTTGACAAATTCCGAAAGCGGAGGCAGAGGCAGATTGTAATTATTGAAATTTTTCTTCCCTGGAAAATGACAAAGAACCATAGCATCCGGCAAAGTCCCGTGCAGGAGGGCTAAGGATACTCCAGAATAACCCGGATGTAAAATAGTCCCCTGGCCTTCGACAACTAAAAGGTCATACGATTTGGATTTCTCAAATAGGAACTCTTCCATTGCTCCTGCCATAAAATCACCTTTGATCGCATCGATCGGAACCCCTTCTCCGGAGATTACTATTCCGCTCTGGCCAGTTGCAACAAAATAAGGGTTCCAGCCGAATTTTTTTGCCTCTTCGGTCAACTCAAAAGCCGTAATCATCTTCCCTGACCTGCAGTCTGTGCCAATAGTCAATACTACCTTAGCCTTATTTTTTTCAGGCAGGTAGTCTGCAACCTTATTATACCCCTCTGCCTCTCTCAGATCAATAATCTGGACATTTCTGAAATTGGCTAAGGTAGCAAGTTCAGGGTCTCTACTTAATTTATCGTGCATTCCGTTGAGAATATTTAGACCATTTTCAAGGGCGGAGATAATTTCTTTTCTCCACTCTAAAGGAAGTTTCCCGCCCCGTGGTGCAATCCCGATTAAAAGCGAATCCGGATTATAAGGAAGAGCGCCTTCCACATCCTTAACCACTGGAATATTTCCGCCAAGACCTAAAATCTGTTGAGCAGTTTTGCCCACCCTGGTAGAATCTATAACCGCCACCACCTCTTTTGGCTTATACCTGATCAGCCCATACGCCGTCTTCGCCTCCAGAGCAGTAAAACACCCCTCCGCTAAAATCACAATCCTTCTTTTTACTTTCCCCCCTCCCTTCAGAGAGGACATTAAACCTCCGTGTAAGGAGTTACTTCAGTCATCAATCCAATTGCAAAACATATTTTACATATATGCAAAGTTGTAGAAAGTAACCAAAGCAAAGTCTCATACCTATGTGGCAAAAAATAGCTGGATTCCTTTAAATAGAACTAAAATTGTTATTTGAACTGTACACCTTCCCTCTTGGATAAAGGTAGATTAAGTAGTATTTCATCGAACCCTACAGGTTCCATGGCGTAGACTATCTCGGATAATCGACGGAAGGCAGCCCTTCGAATAGAGTCTGAGAACGTGTCTCTAGATTCCAAAATACTCAGAAGCACATCGAAAAAAGCTTGTTGATCATTAGCTTCACAGAAGCCAGCCTCACTAATTACAAGCCGCCATGCATTGACAAGTTCTTCATTATCCGACTGTTGAATCATAGTTAACCATTCTTCACCTTTTTCAGCCCATTTTAGTCGACATTGTGCCATACCTTCTATATATCTTGGACGCCATATGTCCAGTTTATCATTAGCAAGCTCCCAATATTTATCCCCAACCCATGCTTCTTTAATTTCCTCTCGTTCATAAAAGAAAGTTCTTTCTTGCGAAATTGCTGATAGGGAGACTGCGGCTAAGCGAACAACTTCCAAATTGTCGTTTCGTAGCATGTTTACAAGAGTTGACTTAACACGCTTATCGCGGTCTATAAACCAACTGTGTAATGGAAAGCGAGAGATATTATGGACCATGCTATACAATTTAGAAATATGTTTATCCTCAATAATATCAGCACTGAACGAAGCCCAGTATAAAATACTGAGTGAATCATACTTCGGATCTATTAGGGTATAATACTTCGCTAAGAAATCTTCGAAGATGTACTTCAGTTTGCTCGCAGTTTTTAATTCTTGCTCTGTCTTCGGGTCATGCCATTTATACAAAACAAGTGGAAGATCAAACGCAATACGTCTTTCTTCTTTTGCTAATTGCGTAGCAGTTGTATCAAGGATCATCTCACATAACTCCAAATCGTTTAATAGTTGTCTATACGTTGGCCTAAGACTCCTTAATGATATACCGCGACAGTCAAACCAATTATTCAATTCAGTGAGAATTTCCGAATCTAAAAATTTCTTAATAGTTTCATTGCGATGGAAATCTATCCAATAATAAAGTTTAGCTGGATGATTTTTTATCTTTTCGCTTTTTTTATTTATCAGTTCATTAAGTTCTTCGAGTTCTTTCTCGAATTGTTCTTGAGACTTATAGTACTCAGAGACGGTATAAAGGTCCCTGTGACAAATAGACAATTCTTTTTCAACCGGTAAGTCGAAAATGTTGCTGATGATACTGCGGAGTCTCGGTTCAATTTCTCTATTCTCATGGAGTGCTTCTGAAATTTTTATATATTTCTTCAGGTTACTTGGTTCGTTTAGGAACTCAAATAATGCAATGAGAAAGTTTGTAAAAGGTTGGTTTTCTTTTGAGAAGACTTCACAAAATGACCTGACTAAATTCGAATTCTTGGTTAATAATGCGATTACCTTTTGGTTGGCAATTCTCGGTAAGCTAACCTGAACTAACCAGTCCTTTGCTTTGTATCCTATCCTTGAGGGTGCCAGATGATACCACACCGCGAGTTGGCAAACTGCCCAGAAAAGGAGTGAATTTGTTTCACGGTTTTCCTCAGGCTTTACCGAAGATAGCCTTTGTATACTTTTCGAAAATTCAGGTTCAGAGGTAGACATGTATCTTTGACATCCTAGCAAAAAAGCTGTGGCAAGTGCCATACTTGCTTTTGAAGAAAGCGAAAATCTGAAATAAGAGCCGAGATTGGCCCAGTAAGGTTCAAGAGTCCACGACATCGTTTTGTAAGGCACAACTCCAACCAGTTCTTCAAATAGTTTTATGCCCCATGATTCAACCAGTTGGTGTTTGAATACTTCGGACAAAGCCCATAATTTCATTTTCTCAGAATCAGACTCAGCTGCTCTCTGCATAGCAGACCGCAATGGCTCGTCAACATAAAAAATCTTTTCATAAGCATCAACATATAGTTCCAGATTTTCTAGTGCTACATTCTTTAGTCTCTCCTTCATCCAAGGACGAATTACACGCTCTTTATATTCATCAGGAAGGTTTTTCAATTCATTAACTACTTCATCACCTTGTCTTATAAGGGTATTATCAAACAGGGTTAAACCATATTGAATTGCACCAATTTCATTGTGGGGTTGTCGCAAGACTCTATCATCTACCATTTCCAAGACTAGCCCAGCACCTCTTCTAAGAAATCTGTCCGCTCTCTCTATATCTATCTCACGACATACATCTATCATACTTGGGGCTTCGCCTGGGCGAGTTCTACCTACTCTTCCTGCGAAAAATAAAGCCACATTGCGCCAGTAAGGAGACCTTATGATAGCTCCAAATCTCAAATCTCTTTCTTTAGTATCTTTCGCTGTATCTACTAGATGGGCAGCTGCAAAGAATTCCCTGGTGGTCGTCAAACCAAATCCAACCTTTCCTTCTTGTGGGCTTTCTATTAAAACAAGACGTTGACTGGCTTCAGTAATAATTTCGTCTACTTTAACATTTAATTCTGTTTCACTAAGTAATGGATTACTATGAGTAAGATATTCCTTAACTTTTTCCTTAAATTCGAGCACATCCATTAATGCCGCTGTTTTATCTTTTTCAGCCCGTCTATGAAGTATATATGCAAGGTATCTATGAAGGCCATAAATTATATCCTGTTCAGTTCTCAATAATTCCGGACGCTTTTTCTGTTCGCGCTGATAGATTATATCCATATATCGCTCAAATAATTCTTCTCGTTGTTTTGGAGGAGTACCTCTTGCTCTAATAATGACTAGAAGAATAGTTACCTGTAGAGGAGTCTGCGTTAGAACATTAACCACTCTGTCCTTTAAGCATACATCAAATGTACCGCGAATTCTTTCTATTTCTCTGGGATTTGGTTCACGAGAGTCTATCCAGCGATTGGCGTAGGCTAAAGCCTTTGCTGACGACAACTTTTGCAGGACTAAATGCAGATAATTCGCTGGATCAAATTCTTCTGAATACCCGTATGGTCTTGTCGTAGCTATTACTCTTATATCTCCTTTCAGTCCCTCTCTTATTTGACGAACAAAAGATGTTATGTTATTCAAGACTCTTTTTCGCAATTCCTTTCCGGGAACTTCGTCAAGGCCGTCCAATACCAGAAGAATCGGATTAGTTTCTACTATCGTTCGCACTTCTTCAGGTTCTGTATCTCGCAACGCATCCCTGGTAATTCTGTATGCTATGAAATGAAATAGGCTACCGGAATCATCGCAGGTAGTAATCCACTGTGCATATTCCTTTAGAAGAACTCTGAATGACAGACGAAGGGTACATTTTTCAAACTCTTGAGCATTTTCGCCTAGTTCTTTCAACCTCCCAGTTAAACGAGCTCTGTGAATTTGCGCGACGTACTGCCCCAAAGTAGACTTGCCTTCGCCAGGTCCGCCGATAAGGACGACTCCGGCAATAGAATCGTCGAGTAGATAGGAAAGAGCTGATGTTCTTTTCTCGTCTTCAGCAGCCTGCTTTAGCCAGTGCGGAAATCTCTCCAATAATTTCGGATCTTGGGGAAGTGTTGGAGCATTGATTTCCAAGTCGATAAAAACCTGTTGAAGCGTAACCGGCTTATCTTCTACATCACCTGCATCATCAAGAACTGCACACTGCTCCTGCTTATAGCACTCCTCGCTATAAAGCTGAACGAGGGCATCCAAATCGATTTGTTTGCTTTCTATCTTCTTCGCCAGACTAGCAATAATGTCACCTGGCACCACTAAATGCGCATATGTCTGTCGAATGCCTGGGTAATTATCGAGAAATCTGCAAATCTCATCCGACCCCAAAACATCAATATGCTTCATTGCATGCCGATACTTAGGTATGATTTCATTCTCAATCTTATCTTTTATTCCTTTTTGAAATACAGGAGTAAGACAAACATTTGTCATAAGGATATAATTATCACAAGGGTGCTTATATTTTTGTGTTATTTTCAACAGTTCACCGTTTAACTCCATT
>Ga0315294_10009392_pt1 | contig 10750 bp, 8 predicted proteins | sample YL17G13_40_MG_FD_203626 | JGI IMG/M metagenome (GOLD analysis project Ga0315294, IMG submission 203626) | Sediment microbial communities from Yellowstone Lake, YNP, Wyoming, USA - YL17G13_40 | ecosystem: Environmental > Aquatic > Freshwater > Lake > Sediment | place: USA: Wyoming | collected... | reverse complement strand
GTAATCTCGAAAACCTCGGCGACCTGCTTCATCGTTAGATGTTGCTGATAATAAAGGATAATAATTTGTCGCTGCCTCGGGGGCAACTGCTCGATCGCTTCAGCTAACTTATCGGTGAGCTCATCTCGTTCGACCTGCTGGTCAGGGGTGGCCATATTGACTGCCGCTAATAGACTACCAAGCGGAGGCGTATCCTCCCCAAAGCCGTCAAGCGAAACAAAATGCTGTGCACGGGCGTTTTCGAATGTTTCATAAAGTTTATCAACTGCTATTCCAAGTTTTTCGGCTAACTCCTCATCGGTAGGTGCGGTGCCTGTCTGCTCGATGATTTTCTGACTGGCCTGCAAGGCATCGTGAATCTGCTTGTTGAGATTTGCGGGCACAAATGACCACCCCCTCAGTTCATCTAAAATAGCTCCTTTGATTCTAATATAGGCGTATGTTTTGAACTCGGCCTGGTGGGACGGGTCGAACTCGCGGGCAGCTTTAACCAGCCCAACAGTTCCCGCAGAAACCAAATCTTCAAACGATAACGGCGGTTTCAGATATGTTACTACCTGCCTGGCTATCTTATGAACCATCGGCAAAAACTCGGCTATCTGCTCATTATCAATCAACTGGCCTTTTTGGCCGGAATATGCGCGCGTAGCAGCCCTGTTGAGGTGTTCCTGACCATCTTTAGCAGGCTGTTGTTCGGTGATATTTTTAGTCTTTACCGCCACCGCCTTTTTCCTTTTGTCGTTCCATCTGGTTCGTAATCATAGCGTTAATCAAGATATGGTTTATCGCCTTTACAGCCCAGCTTGCTGCTATGTATGCAAGCACAGCTCCTGCCAGTGCTCTCTTGCCGCAGGTAGATGGCGGAAGACCGCTAATCCAGCCAACTATGCTCAAGGCGAAAAAAAATATCACTGCAATGCTTACAGCAATTGACCGTACGTGTAATGGCATAATTATTTGCCTTGCTCTTCTAACATTTTCAAACAGTCACAAGTTCCTGTTCTTTCGCTTCTGCTGCTTCTGTCGGTTCAGCCTGCTGTACCGATATGACTTCTACCGGTTCTACTTCGGTACCGAGGACAATTTCATCGTATGCTACGACCGGCATCAGCGGTATCGTCCGTGATAACATTGTCGATAGCGGCCAGCGCAATCTTGAATCACACAGCAGAATCACCTTATCTTTACCTTTGTCCATTGCCGCTTTCCAGGCGCTTGCGATTTTTCTGCTTATCTCCATCGCCGTCTCTGCCGGCAAAGTGAGGGTTATTGCCTCAGCATCCTGTCGCAAAGTTGAAGTCATCTGATGCTCCAGTACAGGGTCCAGGGTTATGGCCGAAATCCTGCCTCTCTCATCTTTATGCTGCTCTGTAATGGTTCTGCTTAACGATTTTCGGACCATTTCTGTCAAAACAGCAGCGTTTTTGGTTTTCGAAATGTGTTCTCCCAGTGATTCGAGTATCATAGTTAATTCACGAATCGGCGTTCCATCTTTCAGCAGGCTTTTAAGAACGCGTTGAAGCAGCCCGATGGATACCTGTCCCTCCGCCCCGACAACTTCGCCAACCAGCGATGGTTGAGTCTTGCGGAGCCGGTCAACAAGCAGTTGCACGTCCTCGCGGGTCAGTAATTCATCAGCGTGTTTTCGAAGCGTTTCGGATAAATGCGTGATGAAAACCGATTCGGGGTCAATCACAGTATATCCGTTCAATTCAGTTTTTTCTTTGTTGGCTTTTGTAATCCATAAAGCCGGTAGTCCGTAAACCGGCTCGGTGGTTTCTATGCCCTCCAACTTAGCCTGGGCATTACCCGAATCCATAGCAAGGAACATATCAGGTTCCAACCGTCCTCTTGCTACTGTATGGTCGAAGATTCGAATCTCATAAGCAGTCGGCTCGAGATTGATATTGTCTCGCAGCCGCACCAGCGGTATAACGATGCCAAGCTGCTGAGCAAATTTTCTCCGCAGCGCCCCAATGCGGTCGAAAATAGCGATGTCTTTACGAGGGTCAACCATACTAATCAATCGCACACCGACCTGTACGGAGACTCTGTCAACGTCCAGCAGCTCTTCAACCGGCTGCTTATCAGTTTTTGCTTGTGGCAGGGGTGTCTGACGCTTTTTCGCGTGGTCTTTTTCAGATTGGGCTGCTGCCCTTGCCATCAAAATAGTACCGCCGGACAGCAATAGAAACGGTATTTTAGGCAGGCCGGGCACAAAGACCATCGATGCGATGATGAACGCTGCTATCAGCAGCGGCTGGCTGGTCTTAAGGAATTGCCGGGAAAGGTCTTGAGCTACACTGTGGCGTGACGAGATTTTACTTACCAGAAAACCTGAACTTACAGCGATTATTACAGACGGTATCTGGCTAACCAGTCCATCGCCGATGGAAAGGATAGAGTAGGTCTTTACGGCACCGGCAATTGTCATACCGCGAGAATAGCCCATAGCTATGCCGCCGATTAGGTTGACCACTGTGATTACCAGTCCCGCCTTGGCGTCTCCACGAATGAATTTGCTGGCACCATCCATTGCACCGTAGAACTCGCTTTCCTTGACAATTTTTACTCTGCGTTTGTTGGCCTGCTCCTCGGTAATGGTTCCGGCGTTGAGGTCCGCATCGATTGCCATTTGCTTGCCGGGCATTGCGTCAAGAGTGAAGCGTGCGGAGACCTCGCTTATTCGTTCGGCGCCTTTCGTGACTACTATAAACTGGATAACAACGATGATTAAAAAGATTACCAGCCCGACAACCAAGCTGCCGCCGGCAACGAAGTTGCCGAAAGTCTGGATAATCTTGCCGGCATAGCCCTGCAGAAGTACCAATCTGGTTGAGGCCACGTTAAGGGATAGGCGAAACAGCGTTGTGAAAAGCAATAGCGAAGGGAAGGTGGATAATTCGAGGGCCTCTTTTGATGACAGCGTAACTATCAAGATGGCCACCGCCAGCGATATACTGCAGGCCAGAAGCATATCCAGCAATGGCGTGGGCAGTGGAATTATAAGGGTGGCAAGAACCACCACCAGGCCCACAGCTAAAATAATATTGCTGTTGGCTGCCAGAGACGTATTGAGCAGTCCTATGGAACGTGATTGTGTAGCGCCTGTCATTATGATTTCTTGTCCACCTTGGTGCCTCTGGCACCGGAATCATTGAGGTTGAGAATCTGCTTTATTTTTACGGCAAAGCACTCATCCACCACCACTACGCTTCCAGTGGCAAATTTACTATCCCGCAGGTACAGCTCCACCGGCTCGTCAATAGGTTTACCAAGCTTCAATACCGAGCCAGGTCCAAGCCGCAAAAGCCTCCGAACCGGTATCTCTGTTTGGCCGATAGCAACCGTAACAGGTACGTCCATATCAAGCAGGATATCGATACTTCCACCGGAACCGACAGAGTCGTTCTCGACAGCCTCGGCAAATTCAACAGATTGCACCTGTTTTTTTGAGTCTGTTTGTGGAATACCATTTTGCTGGTCTTGTTTCTCTTTGACTGCTTTATCTGCTTTGGCCATTGTTTAGTTTCCTTTATCTATGTCGGTCTTATATTTCGTGATGTGTCGCAAAGTGGTTCTGTAATTACCATAGCGTACTCGCCCGCCGATTTTGCAGGCCGGCCGCGACAAACTGTTCGCCCATCTACAATCAATTCAACAGGCTCATCAATTTTCTTATCAAGTATCAGAATGTCATCAATTTGAAGGTTCATTATCTCCTTAAAACTGAGTATCGTAGAGGCCAATTGGACAGTAACCCGAACCGGCACTTGCTGAATATGCTGAAGAATTGCTTCTGAGATATCTTCGGCGGAAAATTTGCCGGCAGTTTGCGCGGTGATTCCCGCAGCACGCTCTATCTCGCAACAGGGTATTAAAAGGCCAAGTTCAAGACTGTCACCCGACTGGTCTTTCTTAATGCCAAAAACAATTTTACACATCTCTTCTGTGCCTTGCAGTTCAAGCGGCCATTGTCCTTGCAGAAGACCTTTGGCTGGATGCAAAGTGTAGTTATCACAAGATGCCGAAAACGCTTCAACAAGAGCTGAGGCAATATCCAGCAGAAGTGATTCTTCCAATTGCGATAAGTTTCTGTCCGGACTTTTTTCGGATTCGGAGTCGCCAAGTAATTGTGTCGTCAGGACAATTGCGGTTTGTGGAGTTATGCTAATAAACCCACACGGATGGTCGTGGTCGGTGCCAAAGCCCAGGTAATAGTCGCCTTTTTCGCTCTCTGGAAGCTGGTTAAGAAGCTCGTTAGCATACTGCTGGGTTGTCGAAACAATTGTCACATTGAAATTGCTATGGGCTAAGGTGGCGAATTTCTCAGCGGCTGCTGCAGCTACTTTTTCTATAAAATTGTCGAGCGTTTTCAGTTGCTCGCCGCCAAAATAATAGGGCTGGTGCCAATTATACTCGGCGGTCTCTATTTGTGTCGCATCTTCGGTCGGCTCAGAACCAATAGCGGCCAGGAGCTGTTGTATCTTTTCTTTACTAAGGTCGTTAGCGTCTGTACTAATCATTGTATGGCAAATTCTCTAAAAAGAACATGCTTGATTTGGGGTTTGCTATCAGGAAAAAGCTTTTCGTTAAAAACATCGAGTATTTGTGCCTGGATACTCTTAAGGTTCCTTTCACCTCTAATATTCTCAAGGCTTAAACTTGCAAGATAGATAGCCAGCCAATTTGTCAGGATGGGTTTTTTCTCGTCGAGAAAATCCTTACCTTTCTTTTCATCCATCTCCGGACTCATCTCCAGCGTTAAAACTGCCCGGACATAGCGCGTTACATTCGGCTCATCGAGATTTGCTATGACAGGCTCTAGATCGTAATACCAGATTTTTTGTGTGCCTTTTGCTGAGGTATCCGCTTTTATGTTTTCTGCTTCGGTCTGCTGGTTTTGTGGGGAGGGTTCGGTTGCCTTATCTTTGCCAATACCGGCGAATAATCGACCGAGTCCGAATCCGGCACCGGCAGAGACTACTACGATAGCACCCAGTATTATCCACGGCAGGAATCGTCTGATTGAGGTCTTCTTGTCGGTCTTTTCCGCCTTTGGATTTTCTTGTTTTTCCTGCTCTTTTATGTCACCTTTGTCCGCCATTTTTATCTCAACTCTTGCTTATAACGATATTGCTACCGAACTGTCTGCAAACAGCCCTGTTGTCGATATCGGTGGATTTTATCTCGTAGTGTCCGGTCACTTATGCCTAACACCTTTGCCGCCTTCGTCTGGTTACCTGCCGTCTGGCGTAAGGTATCCAGAATTGCCTGACGCTCTATTTGCTCAAGCGGTATTCCTCCAAGCCCCGAGGCCTCATTTGTTGCCTGTTTTACAAAATCACTGCTATTTTCCTGTGGAAGCGGCTGTAATTCGTCAAAAAGCCACGAGACATCGGCTAACGAAAGGGTTTCGCCGACTCCCAAAATCAGCGATGTCTGCACAACATTTCGCAACTGCCGGACATTGCCGGGCCAATCATACTTGGCGAAAATCTCCATCATCATTGTGTCAAGTTTGCTGATACGGCGCTGCACCTGGCGGGCATAGAGATTGACAAAATGCCATACAAGGTCCGGCAAATCCTCTTTGCGGTCTCGCAGAGGCGGTATTAGTAATCTTACTCCGCTTATCCGATAGTAAAGGTCCTGGCGGAACCTGCCTTGTTGAACCTCTTGTAGTAAATTTTTATTGGTCGTGCTTATAATTCGCACATCAACTCGAACAATTTCGTTTCCGCCGACACGTTCAAAATCCTGCTGCTCGAGCACTCGCAGCAGTTTGGCCTGGAATCTCATCGGCGTTTCGCTAATTTCGTCCAGGAGCAAAGTTCCACCATGAGCCATTTCGAATCGGCCTTTGCGCTGGTTATAAGCCCCCGTGAAAGCACCTTTCTCGTGGCCAAAAAGCTCGCTCTCCAGAAGTGTATCACTTAACGCCGCACAGTTGACCTTGATATAAGGCCCTTGAGCCCTTCTGCTTTCCTGGTGGACAAGATAGGAAATCAGCTCCTTGCCTGTTCCACTTTCACCGCTTATCAAAACCGGCACTGAGGTGGGTGCTACTCGTCTGGCTAAATCGACCGCTTGAGTTAGTTTTGCACTTCTGCCCACAATTTGATAAAGGCGATAAGTGCCCTCGTAAGCCGAAGCTATTGTTGACACCTGCTGGTTGGGCAGCAAGGTATCCAACAGACTCTCAACTTTTTCGCGGTCCAGCGGCTTGGTAAGGAAATCACGACAGCCTTCACGAACGGCCTTGACCGCCGCCTCGATAGCTTGCTGTTTGCTTTGCATCCTCCGGTTTTCGGCGTCCGCTATCATCACTACCGGCAACTCCGGCCAATTTGCCCTGATTTCTGCAAGCAGCTCAAAACCATCCTGGGACCGGCCGGGAACGTCAGCTCCCCGGCATATTTTGTCGCTGGCAAATACAAGGTCACAACTGCCTTTGTCCACAAAGGCAAGAGCGCTCTTTTTGTCGTTGGCGATGATTCCACGGATTCCTTTTTGAGCCAGAATTCCGAGCATAAACCGACTCAACTCAGAGTCATCACCAACTATCAATACATTCGCAATATCCTCTTGTTGCCGGTCTCGGTTTACGTTGTTTACTTCAACCGTACTCACTTCCGTAGTACTCCGTTTTCCGTGGTAATCAACTCCCGGGGTTTGTCTTTCTGGTACCAATCAATCAATTTGTCCAGAGTTTTCGCCAGGTCTGCCCACAGTGAATTGGGGTATTCTGTAATTAGTTGTCTGTATGTCTTCATCGCAGCCGGCAAGTCGTCTTTTCGCAGACAATTGCCTATTTGAAATAAAATCCACGCCCTATCCTCAGGCGAGTTACCGTCATCCGCCTTGATGCGGTTAAGAGCTTCCTGGTAAAGCACCGCCGCTTCTTTCAAATGGCCACTGAGAAACAAAATCTCTGCCAGTTGAAAAGGATTGACTATCCGGTTGGGATCCTGCGATACATCCTTTAGTATTTGTAAAGTCTGGTCGGCTATCGGCTCGTATGGCAATTTGGGTTCAGCCTCTTTTTTCTGTTCTTTTTGTGCTTGTGTATCTGATGAAGTTTTGTTGGGTTCTGCAATTGGCACCGGCTTGACGAAGATAACTGGTTCGGGGCTTTTCTGCGGCTTAAATTCAATAGAACGAATTTGTTCGATTAATCGCTTAAGTTCATTTTTGCTTCTGTTATCCTTTTGGCCTTCAGGCACACCAACCCTGGCCTGCCACAATTGGCCTATGGGATGACTGGTTGTATTTCCGTGCTGCGGTTTTTCACTTGGCTCATTTACCTGGTTCGCATTGTGCGAAGCCTCCGCTAAAGGGTCCGCGGGAGAATTCTCCTGCTCAACACGTTTCGGCAAGGTTTCGGCACCTGCGGAAGATGCTGACAAGCAGAAAAGCAAAAATGAAAAGCAAAGAACGCAAAGTGAAAAGTGCGAAACCATAGCATAAAACCGAAAAGTCTTAGATTCGTAATTACAGTCTCTCATTTCTATCATTACGCCTTTAGTTTTAACTTTCATTGTTTTCCCTCTGGAGTCTCGGTCTCATCCCACCGGCCCAAAAGAGCCAGCGCAGCCTTGTCATAATTTTTCTGCTGCTGATAAGCTGTCGCCAAAATGTTAAGGGCTTTCTGTTTTACCTGTGCCGAGGGTCCCGAATCTAATAATTGCAGGCAGATGGAAATGGTTTGGGCATTTTGGCCAAGTTTCCGACAAACATCCGCCAGTTTGAGCGCGACTTCGTGTGCAAACGGCCCGGGTTCAACAAATGCAAGAATTTCGGTCAACTTACTGCGGGCCAATTCCAAATCCCCTTTAGCAGCCGAGCACATAGCTAATTCGAAGGACACTTTCGCTTTTACCTGTGGGGCAGTTACATATTCCGCTCTGTCACCAAGTGTCGCAATGGCTCTATCGACCAGGCCCATTGAACGAAGGATTTTACTTTTAAGCAGCAGTATCTCGATAGACTCTTGTTGTGTGAAGTGCCAGGACCGTAAATTCTCCAGCACCTCAATCGCCTCGACAAGGTACCCCTGTTGTATTTTTGCTTCTACTAAACTCGAGATAGCTTCTATATATTCTCCTCTGGAAAGCTGCCCCGCCAGTGCATGTTGAAAAGCATCGCAGGCTTGCTCGAGCTTTCCCAGAGCCAGATTGGTTTTGCCCAGCAGAAAATACGCCCTCCACAACTCGTTGCTTGTTGCACGGCTTCCAGCCGGCTCGACGTAGCGAGTCAACCACTCAGCCGCACTCGCATAGTCTTCTTTTTCGTAACAGCATACCCCTGCTCCCAGAGCGGAGGCACTCTGTGATTCCGCTGACAGACCAAGATTGTAAACTTTACGATAGAGTCGCACGGCTTCGTCCCAAAGTCCGGCTTTCATTGTGGTATCAGCAAAATGCAGACATGCCTGACCATAAAACTCGTTGTCAGGATATTGCTCGACAAGCTGCTTCAAATCCTCTCTGGCGCCGGAATAGTCACGAAGACCCACCTTCAGTTTGCTGGAGTTTAAGAGCGCAAACGGCGCTAAAGATGTTTGTGAAAAGCGATTGGCCACCAACTTGTATTCTGCAACGGCTTCTGCCACCTGGCCCTTTTCAGCCTGCAAAAGCCCAAGGGCAAAATGAGCATTGGGGATGCATTGGTCGTCATGAAATGTAAGTAAAAATCCTTGCCACAGCGAAATAGCCTCATAGATAAGCAAAGACAACTGCTCCGATAATGAGGTGTATTCCGCAGGGTCAAAGATATTTAGTACCCCTTTCTCATCGAGGCGGGCGAGCAAACCCACATGGCCTGCTGCCACCGTGACAAGTTCCTGTGTCGTTACCGCCGGCAAGCATAAGCTCACCGGCCTTTTGCGAATAGACTCTCTCGTTACTTCCACAGTTGTCGGTATGTATAGCGCCCATGAAATATCAATGCCGGCACTGGAAGCAAACCTCGCAAGCAGCTCATCGATTGAAGCCCCCTGGCAGGTAACCGACCAATAAGTGCCGCCTTGTCGCTCGAGCTTCTGAATTTGCGGACTAAGTAGCCCTTTACTTAATTGTTCTAAACCGCGGCTTAAAAGTGAACGCAATTTTGACTCGTCTAAATTTGTGAAAGGGTCAAGTTCCGCAGGATGACTCCACAAATCTCGCGGAGCGTCCTTATCGGCATCGCGGAGCGAAAGGACATTTCTGGTCAGAGCTTCGGCAACAATGAGGTAACAATTGCGCTGGACCGTTAAAGCCCAATCCTTGTCAAGCTCCACCGCCCCGGTTAAGGCAACGGTCTGATACGCTCTGGTCCGTGCTTTCAGGTATTGCCCGTTCTCCACTTCAAGCAACGCCAGATAGTAATTGGCAAACAACCTTACAACAGGTGAGCGACTTTGTAGGAGCGTTTTGAATAAACGGCCAGCCTGGTCGGAGCCGGCTGTTTTCCTGGTGCACAAAGCCATTCTCAATTGAAGGAAATCTCCCAGTAGCTCTTCCTCGCTGCTTGTTAGAAGACTTTGGTGAAGCTGCTTATAAACGGTGTAAGCCTTGTCATAATCCTTTTGCAGATAGAATGTGTCCGCAACTTTCAATGACAGCGGTTGTGTCGATTGAGCTGCAGACTCTATTTCTTCTATTGCCTGGGGTGTTACCTGCGCAGAATCATCCGCTGCCGTTTCGGGAAGAGGTGCTTGTTGCCTGCCAGGTGACACCGCAGTGTCGGCAACACGCTTTGACGGAGCTTTTAACAAGGCGTATGCCAGCATTGCCGCAATCACAAAGATGCTGGTGACGATGACTTTCTGGGTCGTTGAGAAATGCTTACCTCGGATTAACGCAGACCAGCCTTGGTGAGTCGGAGTATCTTGAGCCGAATCTATAAGAAGCTTGTAGAAATCCTGGTCTCCAGCGAATACTTCTCGCTCAGACGGCTTCTCGTGAACCTGGTTTGCAAATAGTTCACTATTCGATAACGTCCCGGAAACGTTTTCTTCAGAGATAGCCTGTTTATTTTTTGTTGCTGCCATAGCTTGTAATTTTGCCCTCAGGAAAGGCCCGATAAATCACAGCCAATTTGAATATGAGAGCGTCTTAAAAACGAGCAATAATCGTGCCAGACCTTAATTGCTGTGTCGTTTCAAGTGGGTTTAGGGGCTTTTGGTCGAAAAATCGGACTCTCGTGTTGCATTATGCCGTCGGGGTTATAAAAAAATGTCAGGATTCTATACGAGCCGATAGATTTTCTGACAGGAATTGGCCTTTTTCCTTTAGAGTGTGGACGCTATGGGCAGTACCAAGGTTGGGGCGGGAAGTTCCTTTTGCGCCTCTCTCGCAATATACGAACCCTTCTCAATATTGTACTGTTTGACCTTGGCGTACAGGGTGGCCCTGGTTATGCCCAGAAGAGCAGCAGCGCGTGTTTTTTGCCATCCCGTTTCCTCCAACGCCCGGGAAATTAACTCTCGTTCGGCTTTAGCCAGCGAAAAATTATATAAGCGATTGGCTGTTGAGCTATCCGATAGCCTTCCGCATTCCGATGGGTCAAGTATTATGCTGCTTAGCCCTATTTTGTCTGTGGTTTCCAGCAGTATCGCCCTTTCAATGACATTACGCAGTTCACGTACATTGCCGGGCCAATCGTGTTTCTGTAAAGCCTCAATTGTAAATTTGGTCAGAGAGGTTATCTTATTACGTTTTTCCGGAAAGATGGTCGATGTTTTCAGGAAATATTCAGCCAGCAG
>Ga0315294_10009391_pt1 | contig 10751 bp, 8 predicted proteins | sample YL17G13_40_MG_FD_203626 | JGI IMG/M metagenome (GOLD analysis project Ga0315294, IMG submission 203626) | Sediment microbial communities from Yellowstone Lake, YNP, Wyoming, USA - YL17G13_40 | ecosystem: Environmental > Aquatic > Freshwater > Lake > Sediment | place: USA: Wyoming | collected... | reverse complement strand
TTTTTGGGATTTTCTTTGTTGCGAAGAACAAGGTACTACCTGCGACAAACAACCCGACACAAAACAGTATCGCGAAAGCTGACAATTCCGAAAACATAAAATGCTCAACAAGCGCGGGGAATAGCATGCCGCTAAGCAGTAATCCTGCAAAGCCTAGAACAGACACTCTCTTGGATTCGGATTTATAGATCGACATGACCTTCTCCACCAATAATGCGAGTCTGGCCATAATAAACATCTATGGAGGACTCCTCTATCCATCTACGGAATATTCCTCTTCCTAGTAGGTTTCCCTCACGGCATGATCGACGATATTTCTGAGTAAATACCTAGAAAAGTTTGGGTTAAGGGTGCTTATAACCTGTTTCGCGATACTTCTTCTGCTCTTTTTATCTTTTCTGATCTTTTCTAGGAGAGCTTTGATCACCGTTGAAATCTGAAACTTGTAGGGGGTCTCATGGTTTTCGTTCAGTCTTTCCATCTCGATTGAGTCTGTTCCGATCATTTCTGTTACCATACGGACTTTTTTGGGGATTCTGCCATGCGCCACATAATGTAACTTAGCTGTTATTCCCAGATGGACTCGTGCGGCATTCAAAATACTGTTCTTGTAGATCATACTTGTGAAATCTTGAACATCCTTATGACTCATCTTGGCCAGAAAATGAATCGTCGAATAATACTCCGAAAGAGTATACATATGCTCCTTGATCACAGAATGGGCTATCAAAGCAATAAGATCCGCTGGTGGGGAAAGGGTTCTCACGCAATCTTTGTTTCGAGGCATGTCTCTCTCGGTCACATAAGATTGGAAATTGTCTTTGTCCAAATAGATTATCTGACTAGCGGCGACTTCTTTGTACAGATCCACGCCCATTCCAATATATGGGTCTCTTACCGTTGTCGAGTTCGGCCCGCATCCCAGTTTTCTGTAGTTGGCCTCCAGCATCGTTTCCAAAGATTTGTCATATTCTTTTTCCGAGCCGAAAACGATGACGTCTATGTCAACAGTCGTAGATCGATATGGTCTGATAGTCTTGAAGATCGCATGAGGCACATTAGCGCTTCGTAGTAACCCGGAAACCCTGAGAAAGGCATCGTCGATCTTCAGGCTTTTCCTACACAAGGTACGATAGGTAGTTTCCAGTTCACCCAGTTTTCTCCGCTTCTCCAGTGCCGTCAGATAAAGCAGAGCCATTCTATTTCTTACGGCGCGGTAGTAAAGTTTCAGAGCTTCATTGTGGTCCACTGGAGGTTCGGTCTCGGTTTCCGACACAAAAGGTGAGCCGATTATTCTCAGCAATTTTATGGTTTGTTTCATAGTCCGATTTCCTTTATGTGGTCTTAAGTCTGGCTCTCGGTAATTCCAAGTGCGCTTCAAAAGCGCACATTCGCTTAGTCTCACCTTTCTACTACTAAATCCGGATTTTTCCCGGATGGTTGCGGAGGAATGGCGGAGACAAAACTCACCTCAATATTCAAATCTTCATTTAAGCAAGCAAGTCTGGCTTGATGAATTAGACGTCCGCGGAGATTTTCCATATCTTCTTCTTGAACATTGTCATCACATACTACCTTTATCAACAGCCTTGTCTTGGATTCCTGAAAAATCATCTGAAACCGCTTCACACCAGGTATTCGACGCAGGTAAACAGGCACAACGGTGCCCTGGATTCTCGTTCCACTTGGAAGCGTAATAAAATCACTTACGCGCCCTTCTATTGCTTTGAGAAGAGGCCAACTCCTTCCGCATGTACATGTGTCTTCTTCCCAGCTTGCGATGTCTCCCAGCCTGTATCTCAGGAAGGGCATGGCATAATTGTATAGACTAGTGACTACAGTTTCACCCTTTTCTCCCGGGCCGACAACTTCTCCATCTCTCATGAGCTCCAAAACTATCCAGTCGTTCAAAACGTGAAGCCCCTCATGTTTGTCACACTCAAATGCTATTGCAGGGAATTCTCTACTGCCATAGGTGTTGCTAGGGATTATGTTCAAAGTATCCTCGATTAATTTTCGACATTTTTCGGTCAGCATTTCACCTTGAGTGAACAGCAACTTAGGATTTAGATCCCTCATCTCGTCACCAAAATCCTCTAGCAGGTATTCGATAGTAGTTGGGTAGGAGTAGATGACATCTGGTTTGATTTTGTGGATTTTTTTAACTATGTAGGCTGAGTCATTGACTAGTGAGACATAATACCCTTTCATAAGGTTGAAAGGTCCATGCCTGAATATGCATTCTCTGAGATTCGGAAATGCAATAGTTGCTTCAAGGAAACGATCATCAAAATGCATTCCGCACTCAAAAAACATATAGTAGGTCAAAGAGTAGCCAATAGCTTCAGTTACGCGGTCTTTCAAGACACGAAGTGGGGTGCCTGTAGAGCCGCTTGTTGTGAAGATCTTGCATTTTCCTGGATTCGTGGTGTTTGAGACAAATTTCCCCCAGTTTTGTACAAACTCGGATTTACAGACTGTTGGTAATTTCGCCAAGTCTGTAAGACTTTTTATGTCTCTCGGATGTATTTTTGCGTTCTTGAAAAGAAAATGATAGTAAGGAACATGATAATACGCATGTTCAACCATTTTGCGAAGCTTTTTGCTTTGAGCTTTTGTTAGATCACTGGTTCTTTGATACTGGCTCTTTTTTAGCTTCCAAATATGATACGGTACCCTTAGGGCTGAAAGAGGTTTTGGCAGAATCATCCAACGACCGCCTAGGCAATCAACGTGAGGTTCTCTACACGTTCGACATTTTCGCCTTTACGATTTCTTCTATCGATTCTCTTGTGGTTTTGAGTCTTCCAAGCCCTAAGAACTTCAAAGCTTTAGTGACGTCAACCTGTACCATGTTCTTGTCCTTTTCACTGAACATAATAGGCTGACCAATATCAGTTATTTCTATTTTAGGTTCTATCTCACCTTCGGAGCATTTGATTATGCTATCCCTAACTATTTCGGCTAAATCCAGAATTGTTACGGGTTCTGGAGAATAAACGTTCACTACGTGCGCTAGACTATTGCCCTTCTTTTCAACTTCCCCATCCAAGATCTTTCTTGCAAAGATTTCATAAGCTCTGCAGGCATCACCGATATCTACATAGAGCATAGGTCTGAACATGCTATGCCTGTAAGGTGTCAAAGGCTTTCTCTTGAGTCCATTCTCAATGAATATGTTCGCAGCTGTCTTTTCAGGCATGTCCAAGCCTAGCACTGTACCCATCCTGATAATACCGAAGACCTTATCCGACATTTCGTCGTGAAATCTCACAGTCGACTCCTGAGCCATCTTCGCCAATGCATACAGTCTAGCCCTATCTTCGACCTTGTCTGGTCTAAATCCGAACTCTTCGTCAATGACACCCTTAAGTCCTCTTTCGCCGATAGTATGCCAAGATCCTGCCAAAATCATACCTTTGACCCGCGGTTCTTCATCTACCACTCTGCAGATATTCTGCGTGCCTAAGAAATTGACTTCATAGCCAAGCTTCTTCTGTTCATTAATAGCAGGGATCTGAATGATCGCCGTATGAATAACCAGATCGACATCCTTCAATGTATTCTTCAATTCGTTGGGATTTCTAATATCACAAGCCTGAAATTCCGCTCCTTTTCCAACGTCCTCCTTAGGTGCCTTGACGTCTAGAAGTCTCAGGTCAAAAGACCCAGCCAAACGCTTGGCAAGCGAAGAACCAATGTAACCAGTGCCTCCGGTGATTCCTATTACCCGTCTTCGTGCACTCATTTTACACAGCTCTTAGCGTTCTATCATCATACATATTCTTATTGCTTATTCCTTCACTTGATGTGTACGTCTTAACCGATGTGTTGGTCTGGACGTATACTACCTAAGTCATCGCCGAGAACCTGCACTAGTCCTTGCTTCAGGAGAACATTCGCTCTAAACCCCATAAGCTCTTTCGCTTTCTTGGGGTCACCGTAGTTGCTGCGTACGTCTCCTATTCTTGGGTTTTCATGAGTTATCTTCAATTTCTTACCTGTTGCCTCAAGTACAATTTTGGCAAGCCTATTGATGCTTGTTGGCTTCCCTGTGCAAACGTTCATGACCTGCCCGCCTGAGCTTTCGCTCTCCAAGGCCAAGGCAATTGCATCTACAACATCGTCAATGTATATGAAGTCTCTAGTCTGCTCGCCATCCCCAAACACGATTAACGGTTTGTCTTTGGAAGCGTTATTTAAAAACCTGGTTATGACCCCGCTATAGAAACCACATTTTTGCCCAGGCCCGTAGACATTGAAAAATCTCAATATCACTGTCGGAAGCCCATAACATCTATTGAAGACTCTGCAATAGTGTTCACCTGAGGCTTTCGAAGCTGCATATGGTGAAACAGGTTTCAACGGATAGTTTTCTTTAAGAGGTAGCGAACTACTATCTCCGTAAACCGCGGTCGAGGACGCAAACAGGAGTTTTCTGCTTCTACCTTTGGAGGCTTCTTCCAGTAAGACTAGTGTTCCGTTCACGTTGACGTCATTAGTTTCAGACGGATTGCGGACAGACTCCTCAACATCAATCAACGCTGCCAGATGAACAACCGCATCGGCATCTTTGATAGCAGTCTTTACGACATTTCTGTTCCGTATATCCCCTTTGATTAACTTGAGATCCCTCAAATATCGGCTGATGCTCTTCATGCTTCCAGAGCGAAAATTGTCCAAGACAATCAAGGAATAGTTTTCGGCAAGCAGTCTTCGTATCAGATTGCTGCCTATGAAACCAGCGCCACCCGTCACTAGCACCTTACTGATTTTGCCCATTTGAACACCCCCAATTCCTCGATGCGGGATCAAGTTATACTTGTTAAGATGATTCCAGTTGAAGGAACTTGCTTATAATGTCAAACTGAATTCTGGCAGAGTTTGTCCAATCATATTCTCTTGCTTGTGCGAGTGCATCTTTGCTCAGATCTCTTCGCAGGTTCTCATCATCCAATACGTTCGTAATTGCATTTGCTAGTGCTTGTACATCTCCGATTTGCACTTGTATCATTCCTTTCTTGTAGGTTCCTTTGTAAGCTTCAAGCTCATATGCAACAACGGGCAGTCCACACGCCATTGCTTCACATACAGCCAGCGCGAACCCTTCCGCGTAGCTCGGAAAGACAAAGACTCTGCTTCGTTTCATTACAGAATACTTTTCGTCACCAAGCCAACCAGTTTCAATCACATTCTTGGTTAAGCCAAGCTCGTTGACTAGTGTGTCAAATCGATCAACAGTTTCTTTGCTTCCAGTGCCAATCATAACGAGTTTCGCATCAGGTTTGCTGTCTACTACTTTTTTCCACGCCTTTGCCAGATCAAATATGCCCTTTTTAGGCATGAAGCCGCCCATGAAACATGCGTCAAATGCTTTGCCTTTGCTTGCTTCGATCGAAGAGATACGAGCAAAATTGACCCCATGCCTGATTCTGTGGATTCGCTTGGGTTCCATGCCCATTCTTGCTAATAGATCCTTGTAATAGTCTGAGACAACGAGTAGTAGGTCTGCTCGTTTCGCCAGCGTATTCCTCAGAAGAACAAAAGCAGACTCAATTGCGGAGCCCAAGATCGTATGTCGTTCAAACGCGCGATGACTTGTGAAACATGAGCACAGACTAGCTTCGCAAGGTTCGAGTGCCTTGAAGACGATCACAAGCGGGGATTCCGTCCTATGCTTGCCAATGAAGGCAGGAATTACGCTTGTAAACGGCTCGTTGCAGTACACAAAATCAAAGCCGATTTTTGGGATTTTTCTTATTGCTTTAACAATAGCGACGTACCATGAAAAACGAGATGTTTTTCCGGGGAAATCATACAAGTAAGGAAAAAACTTCAATCCCTGTTCCTTCAGAAGGTAGTAGCCTTCTCTTGTCGTTACGATATGAATCTGATTTCCCCAGTCTGCCCATCTCTTGAGAATTTCAAAGAAGCTACGTTCTCCTCCACTTACGGAGGCCCCATGATGGGGGAAGAATGTGACAATCTTGCAACACTTAGTCAAGGCGTACACCAACAGTAGTCCGCAAACTCATAAATGAGTGCCTTTGTGGCGGCGCGAGCTTTTCACAACCAGCTTCATTCATAACAACTTCATCAATGCTTCTCTCGTACAAAAGCCTTGACCAGCCGATCGGGACATCAAATAGGCTGAACCAATGACAAAGCCGCGCAGCAATCCAAAAACTCTGTAGGCTGTTATGGTGAGCCCGCGTTCATTGGCTTTTGTGATTCTTCTCCCGATCAACGCAAGGAGACCCAAAATGTGAGCAATCCAAGAAAGCTCTCGCTCCTGAGATTTCAAAAATGCAAAGGTAAGAACGAACTCGGCATCTCGAAGTGCTGCCCTTCTTGGACTCTGGAAGAACCTCCCTGTTGACTCTCGATGAACTATGTGCAAAACTTCGAGGTTCGGACAGTAAAGCAATCTGTAGCCTCTCCTCCAAATCTGGTAGGAGAGAAGCTGCTCGAATGCGAAGCCAAGTAATAGGTTGTCATTAATGCGCAATCCTTCCAAAGCCTCTTTCTTGACAGACATGTTAGCTCCCATATAGAGAAGGCTAGGAAGAACTTGATAGGATTCTATGTCCTTAGGTTTTGGACGGTGATGCACTAACCCGTCGTGTCCGATGAATATGTAATAATCTGACATGCCTTTTATAGGACGCGCCCAAGGGAGATCACATGATTTTTGCTGTTGACCATGTCTCTGAACAGAGTCATCAGCCTTTCCAACTATTTTGCCATTTTTCTCGATGGCTGATTTCGCAGCCCCAGAAATTCCTCCAACTCCGTTGTAGAGGCTGTGAATACGTAAATGTTTTTCGAGCCAGTCTGGATATGGCACTGCATCATCATCAAGGAAGGCAATAATTTCTCCTTTGGCTTGCTTCAACCCGAGATTGTAGGCGTCGGTAACAAAGCCGTCTTTCTGCACAATCGTTTTGATCTTTAATACTTTGTTGTATTCCTTCAAGATCTCTTCAGTATGATCCGCTGTCGGCTTGTGAACAAGTACCACTTCAAAATCGCGACAGGTTTGCCGCTCTAGTCCATCTAACACGTACTTCAGCAGGGAGGCTCTTCCGGAAGTGGGAATGATAATACTTATGATGGGTTTCACTTTTCTCCACCTAGCCTAGCGACGTTGTATCTTTCAATTGAAGCAAGAACTACAAGCTTTTCGTTTGGGACTGTGAATCCGTATTTGTGTTGAACTGTTGAGAAATAACGTTTAAATACACTGTGTAGTGTGTATTGCTATACCATATTGATATGCGTGGACAGCAAACTTATAACCAAGACCCGGAGAACATGATAGGGATGAATGCCTTTAGCCTAAAGTCCAGCCTCATTATTTCAATTATGCTCATCGTTTGCATGATTGCCTCAGGCGTGAGCCTGATTGGTAGCCAATTATCCATACCGTCCTCTGGAAAAATCCTCTACCCATTGACTCGGTTGCACACAGATGGAGGATACATAAAGAACGAATTCGGACAAGTTGTTGAGCTAACTGGCGTGTGCTGGATGGACTTCAACATTGAGAAGGCCCACATCGATGGTCCGCAGAACAGTACGTATCTCGAAACCATTGATTGGAGACTTAACCGACACAAGGAATTGGGCATAGGTTGCATTAGAATAAGTATGTGTCAAGGGTGGTGGGTCGGTGGAGGAGAATATGGTGTAACACCAGCGGACTATCAAGCGCAGTTGGACCGAGTAGTCCAAGACTGCCAAAAGCTTGGTATTTACGTCTATTTTGTTATTCATTATGGAAGCTCAGGAGCTGACTTGTTGCAGGCAGAGCTTATGGCGGATCATAACTATAGGCAGGCCAATTGGGCTTATGGGTGGCTAGATTTTCTGAAGTTGCTGACCGAGAGATACAGGGACTATCCCGCCTTCATTGGTCTTCAGATATGGGCCGAGCCCGCTTGGGGGAACGAAACCGACATAGACGTTCTAAATCAGAAGTGGGCCAACTTTTCGTTGGCAAGTGCTCGCGCGATCCACTCTGTCAATCCCGACTTGTTGGTCTTCGTCACTTCTCCAGGATACTACTCATGGAAGCGGGTAAGCAACTACTATCTGAACAACCCGTTACCTGAGCCTAACATCGTATACGCTTGGCAAGATTATTACAAGCACCAGAACTGGCGGAGTTTCTACGACAACTATGCAGCTGGCAACTACACTTTGGCGAAACAACAGATGGAATTATGGCTTTATGACATGGCCTTCAAAATGGTAAACGCAAGTATTGCTCCAGTCATGTACGCTGAGACGGGTTGGAGTACTAACCTTGACGTTGATCCAGTGGAGGCGCTTGTGCTGAGAGATACAGCTGATATATTCGCTAAGTATCGCCAAAGCTGGACACTATGGGTCTGGTGGAGTGGACAGCCTTATGACTTGCTCGAAAGCGATTGGTATACTCTAAGCCCCTATGGGAGAGCGGCTGCCGAAGAGTTCCTTCCTCTTCCTCAACCACCAACATCCTAGAATCTGAGCATGTTACCTTGGCGCAAGTTCATCATAACAGATTAGGACGGGCTACTCGACTGTGAAAAAGGATGCTCACTCACAGAGTGGCAAGACCAACTATGCAAACATCGATTTTGTGCGCGTAGAACTGTCGGGTTTGCCCGATATATGGCGTACTATTCGCCGTATCTGGATTATGTAAATGAGATTATTTCGGTTTTGTTTGCTTCCAGCTCTTTGTAAATAATGAGAGTCCCGCCTTTCTCATCTTTGACTTCTGCGTTGGCCTTACTGCTTGGGACGAGCGTGCAATTTTCTCCTCTAATTGTTAGTCCTTGTAACAAAGTAGTGGGCCTAAACGCTATTTCCCTTTTTCTCACTTTGATTTCAATCATGTCTAGCTTCCTCATCCAACTGACAGCCTGTGAAAGCGTCGTCTTCCATACTTGGCGCTTATTGAAGAAATCAAGCACTGAGTAAAATGCATTTAGCATTTTCTTGTTTGCTTCGTCTTGCCAGTCCTCGTAGTAATCCCAATAGTGGTTCAATATGCAAAACAAGGCACCTGTCTCGGGTATTCTCGACAATACATCTCTTGTTCTGAGAGGGTCATAATAAATGTACATTCTCTTCTCTTTGTTATCGAAAACCAGAGAGTTGTATGTAGAACGCATATATGGATCTAGTGTGTTTCTTGCTCTTTGTTCTAGTAGACTAGAGCGTTGAGGAAGAACTCGTTGAGTCAAAACTCTGATTAATGGAAACGCACTAATCACCGAGCGCAATCTTCTGTATGACCTTTCCTCCTTTATGCAGAGGGCTAAACCCTCTTTCCTAATGATTCTGGAGGCGTGCTTTGAAACAGTGTTCCAAGGAGCTATGAACACGGAAATTCTCTTAGGAAAGCATTTTTCCAAAATCCTTTTGCCTATCCTTAGTCTTCTTAAGATGTCGTCTGTATTGGTAATGCAGAATTCGGGGGCGCCTTTAATCATCTCATGACTGTAGCCATGTTGCGCAATATCAATGCAGTTCTGTTCCGTCCTTTGCTCCAGGTAACTCGCCAATTCTTCATTGTCACACAACTTATGGAACGATAGTCTTCCTCTGTGAGAGGGGGGGACGATCGGGCTATTTATGGCTCTTAAATTGGGTATGACGCCTAAGGATACTCCCAGACCTTGCCGCCAGGCTTGATAATAGATTTGTTCTATCGTGTGTGGCGGAGTAAAATAGCTTATGTCATCATCTCTGATTACTAGCGCCTCAGTGTGGCCATAGGGCCAAGGACTTATCCCGATCCGTTTCATTTGCCTCACTTGGGCTTCTGTTTATTCCTGTTCCGGTCGAGAACACTTGCTTGACGTCATTGATACCTTACATCAAAGCATGTACACTTAGAAAAGTGCTCTCCGTACTCATGTTGTTTAATGCTTCCAGTTAGCAATAGGTAGAGCAAGAATATCTTGAGCAAACCATTTTATAGATTTCTAGTAGTTCCTGAGCAAATCTGTTTTTGTCGTAGAGTGCGGCTTCCTTTGCAGCGTTAGCAGAAACGAGTTCTCTTAGTTCAGGTTTTTGATACAGCTCCAGCACAGCATTCTCCATTTCTTCCTTCTTTCTAGGATTTACGAGTAGTCCTGTTTTCCTATTACGAATAATCTCTCTATTCGCAGGGATGTCGCTTGCTATTATAGCTTTTCCAGCTACCTTTGCTTCGAGCAATGAAAGGCTCAGGCCTTCAGTTAATGAGGGTAATACAAAAACGTCTAGACCGTGTATTGTTTCACTGACGTCACTTCTGAAACCAGTGAATAGAATCCGATCCTTTATTCCGAGCTCTTCAGCAAGCTTTCTTAGTTTTGTCTCATCCACTCCCTTTCCATTTATTATCAGAAATGCTTTCTTGAGCCTTTTTGACTTGACTAGTTCAGCTATTGCTTCAACCAAGACCCCTACGTTTTTTTCTGGTGATAGCCTACCCGCGTATCCTATGACAAATGACTCTTCATTCATACCAATTGCATGCCTAGCAATGGAGCGACTGTTTTTCTTGGCCCTGAATTTTTCAAGGTCAATTCCAGGTGTTAATATTGTTACCTTACTTGGATCTGCGCCCATGCTTAACGCATATTGCTTTACAGCATTACCAACGCATATCACTTTGAAGGAATGATATAGAACTACCTTGTTTATGAATCGTTCAACTGATCTGACCACTAGATTTGGATGTCTCGGATCCATGTTGTGCCCGTGTACTA